>Ga0123356_10005277_pt1 | contig 13192 bp, 7 predicted proteins | sample TergutEmb28metaG_2_FD_92546 | JGI IMG/M metagenome (GOLD analysis project Ga0123356, IMG submission 92546) | Embiratermes neotenicus P3 segment gut microbial communities from Petit-Saut dam, French Guiana - Emb289 P3 | ecosystem: Host-associated > Arthropoda: Insects > Digestive system > Gut ... | reverse complement strand
TCCAAAACAGGAAGAGGGGGGGATTTTTATATGATCGATTACGGTTCTGTTTTGTCGGACAATGTAAAATCCCTTGCGCCTTCGGGAATAAGGAAGTTTTTTGATATTCTGGAAGAAATGACCGACGCTATATCGCTTGGGATCGGTGAACCTGATTTTGTGACCCCCTGGCAAATAAGGGTTGCAGGGATACAGTCATTGGAAAAAGGTTTCACGAAATATACCGGCAACGCGGGTCTTACACAGTTACGTGAGGAGATAAGCAAGTATCTTCACAGGCGTTTTTGGCTGGATTACGATTATAAAGACCAAATCATAGTGACCGTCGGCGGCAGCGAAGCCATAGACCTTGCGGTACGGGCATTGGTTAATCCCGGCGAGGAAGTCATTATACCTGTTCCGTCATTTGTCTGCTACGGACCGATAACCGCACTTGCAGGCGGGACCCCCGTATATATTGAAACAAAAGCGGAAAATGAGTTCCGGCTTACGGGGGATCAGCTGCGTGCTGCCATTACACCAAAAACAAAGGCCCTTATTCTGCCGTATCCCTGTAATCCGACCGGCGCGATAATGGAGCGCCGGGATCTTGAAGACATCGCAAAAGTATTGAGGGATACAAATGTAATAGTGATCTCGGACGAAATCTATGCCGAACTGACATACGGGCAGCACCATGTTTCGATTACAAATATCCCGGATATGTATCAGCGTACGGTCTATGTCGGCGGTTTTTCAAAAAGTCATGCAATGACGGGATGGCGTATGGGATATGCCTGCGGCCCTTCCGATATCGTCTCTCAAATGTTGAAAATACACCAGTATGCCGTCATGTCTTCACCGACCACAAGCCAGTATGCGGCTATTCAGGCTATGAGTAACGGTGATGCCGATGTTCAAAGTATGAAACGCGAGTACGACCAGCGGCGGAATCTTTTATTTTCCGGTCTAAAGAAGATAGGGCTTGACTGCTTCGAGCCGCGTGGTGCGTTTTATATGTTCCCGAGTATAAAAAGTACGGGTAAAACATCCGCAGAATTTTGTGAAGAATTCCTGCTGGCAGAAAAAGTTGCGGTTATACCGGGCAGTGCATTTGGTAAAGGCGGAGAGGGTTTCATCAGGATATGTTATGCTTCTTCGATGGAAAAAATCTCGATCGCACTTGAAAAAATGGATAGGTTTGTAAAGTCGTTATGAAATATGTTCTGGTCATCGGGGACGGTATGGCTGATGATCCTATACCTGAACTGGACGGGAAAACTCCGTTGCAATATGCCGATATAAAAACTATGGATAAGCTTGCGGCTGCAGGCGTATTGGGGAGCGTAAAAACGATCCCCGACGGTATGCCGGCAGGAAGCGACACCGCGATTTTATCCATTTTCGGTTATGACCCGCGGGATTTTTATGCGGGGCGCGCACCGCTTGAAGCGGCTGCAATGGATATTTGTCTGTCACCCGGTGATGTTGCCTACCGCTGTAACATGATAACCGTTGAAGACGGCGATAAACCGTTTGAAGAAAAGAGACTGTTTTCGCACTCGGCAGGTGCGATCGGCGGTGAGGAATCCGACACACTTGTCGGAGAACTGTTTGAAACACCGGAATTTAAAACGGCAGCCGAAAAAGCAGGCATTAAAATATACCCCGGTTCATCGTTTAGGCATATCGCCGTACAGAATTGTGAAAACGTTTCCCGCTCTCCCGATAATAATATGACCCTCACTCCGCCGCATGACCATCTGGGGGAGAAACTGGGGTCGTATTTACCGCAGGGCGGGGAAAATGCCGCAGCACTCGAAAGCCTTATACGTTTGGCACATAGTTTCCTTGACAACCACCCCATCAACAATAAAAGACGCAAAGACGGAAAACCTCCCGCCAACTGTATATGGTTCTGGGCGAATGGAACAACTGTCCGTCTGCCCGATTTCACGGAAAAATACGGAAAAACCGGCAGTGTGATTTCGGCTGTACCTTTATGCCGGGGGATCGGAAAACTTATCGGGCTCAAGAAGATAATTGTTGAAGGTGCAACAGGAGAACTTGACACAAACTATGAAGGTAAGGTGGACGCAGCGATATCGGCACTGAAAAATGATGACTTTGTTGCCGTTCACATTGAAGCACCCGATGAATGCACGCACAACGGCGACCTCAAAGGCAAGCTGAAGGCGATCGAGCGGGTCGATTCAAGGATCGTTGCGCCGCTTGTCGGGAGGTTAAAAGAGAGCGGGACCGACTTTAGAATGCTTGTGATGTCAGACCACAGAACACTTACTTCCACCCGGGGACACGACAGCGGTTTTGTTCCTTATGTGCTCTTTGACAGCAGATTTGACAGAAAAACCGGCAAAAGCTTTTGTGAAGCCGATGCGGCAGCCGGTGAGTTTATCTCCGAAGGAACAGAGCTGATGGAGGTTTTGTTTGACAGAAACAGGTAAGGCTCATGCAAAAATCAACCTGTCACTTGATATCGTTTCAAAGAGGGATGACGGGTATCATAACTTGAAATCTGTTATGCAGACAGTAAATCTGTTTGATGAAATAATGCTGGAATGTGTACCGGGAGAAGGGGTTTGTGTTGATGCGGGCAGGCCGTACCTGCCGAGTGATCAGCGGAATATTGCCGCCAAAGCAGCATTGGCTTTTTTTGATCATACAGGTATAAAAGGATATTACAGCCATATAAAGATCAAAAAAAATATACCGGTATGTGCCGGTCTCGGCGGCGGCAGTGCGGACGGGGCATGTGTTTTACGTTTACTGGATAAAATGTTTAAAACGGAGTTTGGATATAAAACACTTGAAACTATCGGGATATCGATCGGCTCAGATGTGCCGTTTAACATAGAAGGCGGCACAAAACTTGTTGAAGGCAGGGGAGAGAGGCTGACCGCCCTGCCGCCGGTACCGTTTTGTTATATAGTTATTTGCAAGCCGTCTTTTTCCTGCTCCACACCTGAGCTGTTCGGTCGTATAAAATGCGAAAAAATACATGCGCGGCCGGATACGGACGGCCTTGTAAAAGCATTATATGACAATAACCTGGGTGGTGTTGCCAGACGGATGTACAACGTTTTCGAAGATGCTCTTCCGCGCGGAAGACAGGATATATCGGACATAAAAAACGCACTGCTTGACAACAATGCGCAGGGGGCTGTGATGACAGGCTCGGGACCTTCGGTGTTTGGCCTTTTTGAAAATAAGGAAGATGCATCAAACGCGTATAAACAGCTTAAAGAAAATTATTCTGAGTGTTTTCTGACGGAAACAATCAACAATCAAGTTTAAAGGAGTTTCAAAAAGATGGATATTTACGAAAGGTTAAAAGAACTGGATATCGAACTGCCGCAGCTGCCGAAACCAATGGGGATCTACAAACCGGTCAAGCAGGTCGGAAATATGCTTTATGTTTCCGGTCAGGGTTCGACAATAGACGGAAAACCTGTTGTATGCGGTATGGTAGACTCGGAGCGTACCATTGAAGAAGGGCAATATGCGGCGCGCCTTTGTGCGCTTAATGCGTTAAGCTTACTGCATGACTATCTGGGTGATTTGAATAAAATCAAATCGCTGGTCAAAACACTGGCATTTGTGCAAAGTGCACCGGGTTTCGGCAGGCAGCCCGAGGTCGTAAACGGTGCGTCAAAACTGCTTGCGGATATTTTCGGAGAAGAACGGGGAATAGGAGCACGCTCGGCAATCGGTACAAACGAACTGCCAAGCGGTATTACAGCGGAAATCGAATTTATATTTGAAGTATAAACATTGCCGGACACCGGTGTTCTAATCGTCGCCGCCCCAGTTTACAGGGCCTTCGGGACGAAGGGGATCAAAAACATCCCTTGCATCATAGAATCTCAAATGTCTTTCGTATGCGGATGTGGCGACAACGCTCCTGAGGGTTATTCCGTCAACGGCCATTCTGTCCATCATTACCGCAGGCACATCGGTCCTTGCCCTCCAGAAAGGTTCGCGCCCTACCGACGCAAACATGCGGAATCCAAGTTCGTTGACATAAAAGCTCAGGGCAGGGCCCGCGGTTTCCCTGAATACATCGTTGCCGTCAAGTCTTGAACCGTGCGAATATATAAGTATAATGGAATCGCCGATCAGGGAGGCGACTTCATCGGTCCACCGTTTCGCGTCACTCTGTATAAGCCCGATAGACGCATTTTCTATCCATATATGTCCCCAGGTGTGAGATGCCCAGTACCAGCCCGTTTCGTTAAGCCTTTCGATGACGGGCCTTACACGGGCTATTTCTTTTGCGCGGTTTAAGCGGAATGCTTCCGAATCATTATTTATATCGGTTTGTGTGCGGTAACCCAAAATTCCGTGAAGACCGGTTTGTGCGATACATCCTTTTGCGCCGTTATGGGAAAAACCGGGATTTTCTCTGATAAACTTGTCAAGTACCGTTATTGCGGTCAGGTCCTGTGTTACTATAGGATTGCCGGAGGGGTCTATACCTTCCGCCCATATTTCACCGTCGGCTCCCAGAACATATCTGTGCATGAATGCATTATACGGCTCCAGATGAAAAGTGAGGTCATCAAATGACAGGACGATCGGCTTTTTACCCTCCGGGATCATTAGAGGATCGATACGCCGCATCTTTTGCCGTCCAGTCCCGTCGGTAAACTCTTCCCAGACATCATGCATGCTGACCAGAACATAGTTTTTACGGTGAAGGTTTTCAAGGATCGAAACAAACTCATTGACCGTGATCATATAATCATCCAGTCTGTAAGCGTCTGTCCGGTTGGGAAACGCCAGCTCCGGATAGGCGATGACTTCGTGAAAAAACAAATGTTCGACGTCTCCGTAATACTCTGAAAGTCTGACAGGTGTCGGTTCGGGTGTAGGTGTAGGTGGCGACGGAGTGGGTCTTGGTGTCTCGGGTGCAGGTGAATTGGCGGGATCATCATTTCCGGAGTTGTTTGAGCACGCAAAAACGACCGCACAAAACAAAAAGCACATGACTGCGGTGATAAGTAGTTTTAAGACTTTCTTTTTTTTCATATCATTACCCGATTGAACTGCCGAATGTATGAGATGTCTGTATGAACTGTCCGAATTGTTGTTTATGTTGTTTCCGTGTGAATTATTTATCGTATAAATTGTGTATAACTTTGTCATTATAGCACAAAAACCACAAGATATCCACATTTTTCTTTACTTTGGTTTTTTACCAATGTACAATTTAATACAGCTGACAGGTAAACCGTAAAGGAGGAAGATTCTTGCTGAACTTGCTTCTCGGGCGTGCAGGTACCGGGAAAACCGACTGCATCATGAACGAAATAAAACGCAAAATAGATGCCGGTGAAACCGGTATGCTGCTGATCGTACCGGAGCAGTATTCTCATGATGCCGAAAAAAAACTCTGCGAGATATGCGGTGACGTTTTGTCGCTTCATGCCGAAACTGTAAGTTTTACACGTTTATGCAGCAGCGTTTTGTCCGAAACCGGAAAAACGGGAAGGCAAATCCTTGACAGCTCGGGGCAGATCCTCGTCATATACCGCGCGCTGGAGTCTGTCGCATCAAACCTGAAAGTATTTGGTTTAAAAAGGATGCGTACGGAAATTCCGGAAAAGCTGCTTGAAGCTGTGAAGGAATTTAAGAGCCTGAACATAACGCCTCAGGTTCTGGAGCGTGCCGCAACTCAAACCTCAAGCCCGCTTTCCGATAAGCTGATCGACCTTGCACTTTTATATGATGCATATGATGCTTTGCTGCAAGTCCACGGCGGAGACTCGGCCGAGCAGCTGATGCTGCTGGCGGATTCCATCGCGGAAGGCTCTGCCGGCGGTTTCGGGCACATTTATTTTGACGGATTCAACGATTTTACATCGCTTGAAATGAATGTCATTGAAGAACTTCTCCGCAAAGATGTTGATATTACCGTCAGCCTTACATGTGATATGGAAAACCCGGGAGAGATTTTTGAGATACCGCGCAAAACGGTCGGGCAGCTAAAAAGGCTCGCCGCTGACTGCGGTGTAAGACAGGGGGACAGTGTAACTGTCTTATCTGATGATAAGACAGTTACACTGTCCCCCTGTCTTACTTTCCTCGAAAAACACTTTTTCAGCGATGATCCTCCAAAATTCACGGGAAAAAACGGGGCTGTTACCGTTTACAAAGCACCGTCGCGTTATGTCGAATGCGAATATGCTGCGTACGAGGTATGGAAACTTGTCCGGAGCGGCTGCAGGTGGCGGGATATAGGGGTAATGGCACGCGATTGGGACGAATACGGTTCGGTTTGTGAAAATATCTTTGAAAAATACGGCATACCGTATTTCACAAGCGGTAAAGCGGATATCATGAACAGACCGCCTCTTACACTTATAGATGCCGCGCTGGAGACAGCCGTGTACGGGTGGGAATATAAATCCATTTTTAAGTATTTGAAGTCAGGCCTTACAGACATCACAACAGACCAATGTGCTGTTCTCGAGAATTATGTGCTTAAGTGGCAGATCCGAGGCTTTTTATGGGATAAAACATGGATTATGCCGCCGCTTGGTTATGGCAGGGCAAAAGACGGTGATGACAAGCAGCTTGCGGAAATCAATGAAATACGTCTGAAAGTAATAAAACCGCTGACAGACCTGCGTGACGGTTTAAAAGGTGAGTCGTCGGCAGAGGTAAAGCTTCGTGCTTTATACGAATTCCTTGAAGAAATAAAGCTGCCGGAACGTCTTGCGGAAAAATCGGAAGTCTTTAAAAACCGCGGGGAAAAAAGGTTTGCAAGCGAGTATGATCAATTATGGGACATAACGGTAAAAGCGATAGATCAAATGTATACGATTCTCGGTGATGAAAAATTAAACGCGGCAGAGTTCCACAAGCTTTTTACACTCGCAATTTCGCAAAATGATGTCGGAGTTATACCTGTGTCGCTTGACAGAACGGTCCTCGGCGGAATGATGATGAGCCGCCGCCGTGATTTGAAACATCTTATAATCCTCGGTGCAACAGATGATAATATGCCGGCACTCGGTAACAGTACCGGCGCATTGTCGGATAATGAACGCAATACCCTGCGTAAACTCGGAACAGATATTCCGGCAGGGTTGGAGGAGCGTTTATACCGCGAAATGAACATGCTCTACTCAACACTGACTCTTCCGTCAAACAGGCTGATAGTTATATATTCAACAAATGAAGGGCAGCGGCCGTCATTTGTTGTAAAAAGGCTCTGTGACATGTTTGATATCCCGGAGTCCTCTTTAAGCGAAGATGAATACATGACAGCTGCGGAAATACCGTACCTTGAGTTTTTATACTGCATAAAAAAGCAGCAGAACGGTACTCAAACCCCGGGTCTTTCAGGGCGGGCGGCACAGCAGTTGTACGGAAAGGATTTCCGGCTGTCTGCCACAAGAGTCGACAGGTATTATTTATGCCCGCATAAACACTTCCTGTATAATGGCTTAAGGCTTGAACCAAGGGTATCTGCCGGGTTTGGAGCAGCCGAAGCCGGCAACTGTATGCATTTTATTCTTGACGGTGTTTTTTCGGAAATCAAAGCAGGTGACGGTTTTAAAAATATCGGAGAAGAGTTTTGCTTAAAACTGACATCAAAGTACATAAACCGGTATGTTCATGATATATTGCTGGATTTTGAAGGAAAAAGCAAACGCTTTGAATATTTGTTCAGGCGGTATCAGGCAGATATGGAGCATGTTGTGTTGGATATGGTAAATGAACTTTCAAATTCAAACTTTGAACCTTTTGACCTTGAGCTCGACATGAGTGAATTATCTGCCGGCGAAAGAGGTTTTATTGACAGAGTAGACGGCTTTGAACGAGATGGAAAACTGTATCTGAGGATCATTGATTATAAAACACGCAAAAAAGCTTACTCATTTGAACTTACGGATATCTTAAACGGAAGAGACATGCAAATGCTTATTTACCTTTTTGCGCTGGAAAAACACGGAAAAGCAAGGTACGGCAAAAGCGTGGAGCCTGCGGGAGTATTATACGTCCCCGCCAGAGATGTGATCTTAAATATAAGCCGGAATTCTTCGGAAGCAGAGATACGGGCAAAACGAACCGGGGAAATGCGACGCAGCGGGTTGATCTTAAATGATACAGCTGTATTAAATGCCATGGAAAACGGTACGGAAAAATACTATTTACCCGTAAAGGCAACAAAAGACGGGACATATACCGGTGACAGTCTTGTAAGCCCGGAACAGATAAAAATTCTTTCCGGGCACGTCGGCCGGATGATGCAAAACGCAAAAGATAATATCAGCAGCGGTGATACGGGATACCTTCCTTACTACAAGAATGAAAGAGACAACGCATGTTTTTTCTGCGAGTATCAGCCTGTGTGCGGATTTGACGAAGAGCTGGGCGACAAGCGGCGTTACGCCGGCAAAAAAGATACGGAAGCTGTGTGGAAAGCTCTGGAGGTAGTTGAAAGTTGAAAGATGAAAGTGGAAAGTCAATCCAATATACACCGGAGCAGGAAGCGGCGATTAAATTCCGCGGCGGTTCGTTACTTGTATCGGCGGCTGCAGGGTCGGGAAAAACAAAGGTACTTGTCGATCGTTTACTCAGCCGTGTTGACGAGGGTGAAGATATTGATAGTTTTCTTGTTATTACATACACAAGAGCAGCAGCATTTGAACTTCGTGAAAGGATATATGAAGATTTACTGGCAAAACTTGCCAAATCACCCGGAAACAAACGTCTGCGCCGCCAGTCATTACTCTGCAGAGGAGCGCCGATCGGTACGATACATACCTTCTGCGCGGAAGTTCTGAGAGAAAATGCCCACCTTGTAAGGCTTCCGACAGACTTTCGTATTTTAGATCAAAACGAGAGTAAAATCATGATGACAGGTATTGCCGGAGATATAACAGAAAAAGCTTACGATGAAACCGGTGAAAATCCCGGGTTTACATCGCTGGTTGATGCAATTACGGAAGGTCGAGACGACAATAAGCTTATTGAGACACTGCTCGAGATATATATAAAAGTGCAAAGTATCCCTAATCCGAATGCATGGATCGAAGATCAGATCAAAAAACTTTCATTGGTAGGGATGGGGGACATTTTAGAAACAGACTGCGGAGTATATATATTTAATAAGATGCGAACTTCAGTTGATAACAGTTATAAAGAGATGTCCGATTTACGTATGGAAATGGCAAATTATCCCGAATTTGAAGAAAAGTACTCAAAAAGTGTTGATAATACCATAAAGCAGATATCAAAGTTTATAAAAGCATTTGATATAGGTTGGGACGAAGCCGTAAAACAAAAAAACATGGAATCAGTACAGCCAAACCGGATATCAGGGTACACTGAACTCAAAGATATTCGCACACAATGTCTAAAGAATCTTAATAAAAGGACAGAAGAACTGACTATAAGCTCTTCCGAACACATAATGTGGATGAAACTGTTAGGCCCTGCAATTACTGCACTTTATGAGTTGTTACTAAAGTTTGATGCAGCTTATAAAGAAGAAAAACGCAAAAAAGCAGCTGTGGATTTTTCGGACCTTGAACATCTGACACTATCTCTTTTAGTTGATGAATCTACTGCAGAAAAAACAAATCTTGCCGAAAATCTGGCGAAAAGATATAAAGAAATAATGATCGACGAATATCAGGATGTCAATGCGGTTCAGGATCATATATTTAATGCTATATCCGTGAATAAATCAAATGTATTTATGGTAGGTGACGTAAAACAATCGATTTACCGGTTCAGGCTGGCCGATCCTGCAATCTTTTTGGCAAAATATTTGGAATTTAAAGAGTATCGGGAAGAAATCTCCGGTTTCGATGATAAAAACGGGACAAAAATACATCTTTGCAGAAATTTTCGCTCCAATGTTGGAATTCTCAATACGATAAACTGTATTTTTTCAAATATCATGTCTGCCGGGTTTGGAGAAATGGAATATACAGAGAATGAAAGTCTAAAAACCGGAAGAATAACTGAAAATGTCAAACAAGGAAAGAAAGGAAAACCTTACATTGAAGAAAAAAACACACCTTTTCAGTTAGATATACTTGACTTAAGTGGTTTTGATGTAAGCGAAAGTGAAGAAAAGCCGGCTTCGATTAAAGTAGAAGCCGATTTTATAGCCGGGAAAATAAAAGATATCCTAAGTGGAGATTTTATGATACCGGATGAAGGTGGCGGTGAACGTGCAGCAAAAGCATCTGATGTTGTGATCTTGCTTCGTTCCATTAAAGGAAAGGCATGGCAATATGCAAAATCACTGTCAGACAGAGGAATAAAATCGGAATATTCAAGCGGAGAGGACTTCTTCGAAGCAATAGAAATCAAGATGATCATTGCTTTACTGGAAATAATCGATAATCCCGTGCAGGACATGCAGCTAGCTTCTGTGCTCTGCGGACCTATTTACAAGCTATCAGCGGACGAGCTTGCGGAAATAAGAGCAAACTCACCGAAAAACAACTATTACGAAGCTTTAAAAAGTACGGCTGACGACATAATAGGGTCGCCTGAAACAGCCCTGAAATGCAAGAAAATACTAGACGACATAGATCAGCTGCGATCAATAAAATCGGAAATGTCAACTGACAGGTTCATATGGCGTGTTTATAATAAAACAGGACTGCTTGGCATAGTTGGAGGGCAATATGGAGGAAAAAGAAGACGTGAAAATCTCATAAAATTGGCAGAAAGTGCACGGAAATTTGAACAAAACGGATACAAGGGCTTGTTTGGATTTCTGGAATATATACGTAATCTTCGAGAACGCGGATTGGATCCGGCAGATCAATCTTTAGATCGACAGTCAAAAGATGAAACGAGTGATATTGTCCGGATCATGAGTGTACATAAATCAAAGGGTTTGGAATTTCCAATCGTATTTTTCGCGAACACAGCAAGCAGGTTTAATTTCCGCGATTCCTACAAAAGTGTGGTATTTCACAAAGATCTTGGAGTCGGATCTGTATTTACGGATAGGAAAGAGCGTGTAAAGTTTACAACACTGGCAAGGTCGGCGATACAGAGCAGACTAACCGACGAAACACTTGCCGAAGAACTTCGTGTTATGTACGTTGCACTGACAAGAGCAAAAGAAAAACTGATAATCACGTCTGTTTTAAAGGATGCACGTAATACACTGGGAAAAATCAAAAGAATAAAAAAAGGAAAAGTAGCACCTCAGGTCATGTTATCGATGCAAAGTATGGCAGAATGGCTGCTGACAGGTGTTCGGGAGAGTTTTGACTCACTTGATTTAACAGTAAAAACTTCTATGGAAGCAGTTACAGAGAATCTGTCTGTCAGGATCGTACCAGTATTCAATAACAATAACTCCGCCATGGAAAATAATGTAATTTTAGAATTAGTAACAGGTGTGCAGGGCCTTGAATCCGACTTGCAAATGCAAAAAGGTGATTTATCAATTCAAAAAAATGAAAGCTATCCGGAAATATTTTCTCATTATCAAGAGTTTGAGTATCCGTATCAAACATCTGTTGATCTTCCATCAAAGTTGACTGTAACAGGAATAAGTCGTATGACGGATCCCGACGCCGAAAGAGCAAGTTGGATACGTGATTCAGACAGCGAGAACAGAAATTATCGCCGTCCCGAATTCATAAGCAAAAGAAAAGTGTTGGCCCCTGTAGAACGTGGCCTGCTTCTTCATCGTGTAATGCAGCATATTGACTATAAAAGAGGGTCAGATGAAAGCGAAATCCGGAAAGAACTGCAACGACTGGTAAATATGGGCATGTTAACCTCTGACGAAATTGGATATATTGATAAAACACGTCTTATAAAATTCTTTAATTCCTCACTAGGTGGTCGTGCATCCACATCAGACTATCTTAAAAAAGAGTTTAAATTCTCAATTTTATGCCCTGCCGGGAAATACTTTCCAAGCAGCAGTGATGACAGGATTCTGCTTCAAGGTGTTGTTGACTGCTTCTTTGAAGAGGATAAAAAACTCGTTGTTATTGACTTTAAAACGGACAGTGTTTCCGAAGAAACTGTACATGAAAAAGTACAAAAATATACACCGCAGCTTGATGCATACTGCGATGCTTTAAGCAGGATCACAAATAAACCGGTAAAAGAACGTTACATATATTTCTTTGCGATAGATAAGGCGATCTTATTAAATAATTGATTATTTGATTTTTACAGTCGCAAAACCTAATATACTTCTAAGTAAATTCTTTCCAGGGTATATTAACATTAGTTTCGTTCGCTATTATCTCATGCACATGGAGGAGCAGCGGGAAGTTTTTCCTGTCTGTTTTTCCGATGTCAATACAGGTAAGGATAACCTTACTTATGCGATCGGCAATAACGACCGACTCAAGAGTAATGCCGCTAAGCTCTTGCATTGCAGCGTCAAAACTATATCCCTTACCAAGTAAGGAACCGATTTTACGAGTCCTGCCGCCAAAGACAGTGACATATAAATCGCCGGCACCATACACGATATTATCGGAGTTATATCCAAAAAGCTCAAGGATCTTTCGCATTTCACGAATACTCTGTCCGAAAAGTGCAGCTTGAGAGTTATAATGTAGAGTATCACCGTCTTTTAATGATAATCCGACAGCAAGCGAAACAGCCAAAGCATAAACGTTTTTAATTGCGACTGCACATTCCAGACCTTCTATATCGGTTGTAGTATCGATATGATAATAGTTAGTTTCCAGTAGCTTTTTAATATATAACAAAATATCAATATCACTTCCGCAAAAAGCAACGCAAGTATTATCCAAATCTGCCAGTTCATAGCTTGTGCAGGGGCCGCCAACCGCATAAAAACCCCTGCGCGGGTAAATAGATGAATAGTAAGCCGGGTAGGAAACTAAACTCCCGTCCTGTTGTACCAGCATACCCTTTGTAACAGAAAGAACAGGTATATCCTCCGGCAGAAGAGGGATAATATCATCACAAAACCAGTCAACACCGAAACTACTGACACCGCAGATGATCAGATCAACACCACAAAGAGCAATGGAGATTTCTTCCAGCCGGTAATACTCAATACCATCGGGGAGTCTTCTTTTTAAAGTCAAATGGTAACCTGTCTCTTTGGCATGATCGATTATATCCTTATCAAGTTTAGTGCCGACAAGCCTGACGGTATGGCCGTTTTCCCTCGCGGGAAAACTCATAGCCGAACCCATCGCACCCGATCCTA
>Ga0123356_10005276_pt1 | contig 13193 bp, 11 predicted proteins | sample TergutEmb28metaG_2_FD_92546 | JGI IMG/M metagenome (GOLD analysis project Ga0123356, IMG submission 92546) | Embiratermes neotenicus P3 segment gut microbial communities from Petit-Saut dam, French Guiana - Emb289 P3 | ecosystem: Host-associated > Arthropoda: Insects > Digestive system > Gut ... | reverse complement strand
TTTTTAATTTCATCATTAACTTCTTTTAAAGACATATGCTCTTTAATTTTTTTCTTAACTACAGCTACCATAATATTGATTATAACATTCATTATTTTTAAATGTTACGGCGAGTACTATATTTATTAATTATTGTTAATTTTAAATATAACATATTGTTAACAGTTATTTTAAAATAATATATTTTATAATATAATATAAAATTAAATTCAATGGACATAGGCCTTTTTGTGAAAATCGATTCTCTGAATATATGTCTATATCAAGTTTCGCCATATTAATATACTAAAATAATCTAATAATATACTATGATTGTCAATGCAGACTTACATGTTCATAGCTGTTTTTCTATGGCAAGTTCAAAAGACATGGTAATAGATAACATAGCTCCACAAGCGAAACTAAAAGGACTTCAACTAATGGGAACTGGAGATGCTCTTCATCCTGGTTGGTTAGATATAATTGAAAACAGTACAAAATATGTTGGAGATGGTGTATATTCTACAGATACTTGTGACTTTGTACTGACTTGTGAAATAGAAGGCAAAAAGAAAATTCATCACCTTATTTTTATTCCAACTATTGAAATAGCTAGGGAGATTGGAGACAAATTAGTATCTACAAACAAAGATAAAGATGGGCGTCCTAGAACTAAGATGGATGGAAAAGAAATAATGGATTTGGTTAAGGGTTATGATTGCTTGATTGGCCCTGCCCATGCTTTTACTCCTTGGACTGGTATGTATAAAACATTTGACAGTATTTATGATTGTTATGGACAAAAACCTGATTTTCTTGAACTCGGTTTATCTGCAGACACTAATATGGCTGATACAATTAAAGAGTTACAAGACGTCCCATTTCTTTCAAATTCTGATGCACATTCACCATGGCCACATCGATTAGGAAGGGAGTTTAATCAAATTGAACTTAAAGATCTTTCGTTTTCTGCTCTCAAGACATCAATTAAAAAAAACAAAATCAAAACAAACTATGGACTTGTGGCAAATTTAGGAAAATATCATATGACTGCATGTACTAAGTGTTATAAATTGATTGATCCAGAATTAGCTATTGAAAACAAGATGAAATGTAGCTGTGGAGGTACTATAAAAAAAGGAGTGGACTTTAGAATATCCCAAATAGCTACTTGGGATAAACCACACCACCCTGATTTTCGCCCACCTTACATACACTTAATGCCACTTGCTGAAATTATAAGTATGGTTTATGATAAAGGGGTTACAACAAAAACAGTTCAAGGTAAATGGAAAGAGCTAATTGACAATATTGGAAATGAAATCGAAATATTGATAGATGCTCCAATTGAAAAAATAGCTAAGGTAAATCCTGAGATTATTCCAGGAATTGAAGCTTTTAGAAATAATTCACTTCATATTTCTCCAGGTGGTGGGGGAAAATATGGCGAAATTTCTTTTGATGAAAAGTTAGGAGAAAGAGAAGTAGAAAAATCTAATACTGTTACTTTAGATAGTTTTTAAATTTGCTTTCTTTTTCATATTTTTATTTATTTTTATTCTTTTTCATTCTTTTTTTGTCTATTTCTTTTATTTTTATTTTTAAGACTTTTATTTTTTAATATTTTCAGTAAAACAGATTTTAAGATCTTTTTTACTATTATTAACTCTTATTTCATCTTTTATAGAGAAATTATTATTAAAAAACTTTTATTAATTATTAATCAGTCTTCATTAGAAGATATATAGCTTTTATGATTGTATTCTTCTCCAAATGGGCATACATGCCCATTAACTGCTTGGATAATTTCAATTTCTTCTTTAATTTTTTCCTGAGTATAATGAACTAAGTTGTGTGATTCAATTAGGGACATTTTTGGATTTACTTCTATATGTAATGATAATGTGGCATATGATCCAAAATAGTTGATTTTAATATTATGAACTCCACAAACATTATCAATAGAGTCAATTATATTTTTTATTTCTTCAATTATATTTTCATCAGGAACTTTTCCCATTATGTTATTTATGTTGTCTCTTCCAACTTCAAAGGCAGCTTTGAGAATAAATAACCCTATTAAAAACCCAACTAATGGATCTATAATAGGAAAACCTGCTTGTGCTACTATGACACTTGCAAATATGCCTATGTTAGACAACACATCCATTCCTTGTTGTTTTGCATCAGCTATTATTGCAGGGCTATGGATTTTTTTACCTATTTTCATTTGATATCTATGTAGAAAAGCATTAATACCTATACCTATTATGGCCATAACAAGAGCGGCATTTGTTGGAGCTTCTGAAACACCAAATATTAATTTATCAACAGCCAAAGCTAAAATTTGAAATGCTACCAAGGCTAAAAATAAAACTATTATCAACCCTGCAATTGCTTCGGCACGGCCATGTCCTAAAGGATGTTCATGATCAGGAGGTTTTTGACCAACTTTAAAACCAATAAAAGCTACTATAGAAGTTCCTACATCAGTTACACTATGAACACCTTCAGCTACCAATGCAAAACTTCCAGAAATAATCCCTACAATAATGTAAGAAATCGATATAAAGGTATTTCCAATTATTCCAACACTTATTGCTTTCATTCCTTCCTTATTTCTTTTGGAGAAATCCATTTCAACACCTTATTTATTCTCAATGCTATTTTATTTTTTGTTTGAGTTATCTTTTTTAAGATTATATATTTTTATATACTTATTTTCTCTAAGTTATTTAAAACTATTATTATTTTATTTTTTTTCTAAACATAATTTAGTCAATTTAATACCAAATAATAAAGCTATAAATATCTCCTTGTTTGTTTTTTGTAATTTTGATATTTTTCTTTGTAAATAGTTAAAAGATGTTTTTCTTCATTTAAAATTTGTTTATGAACTCCAATCACAAATATTAATGTCATTAATATAAATGTTAATGTTGGATAAACTAGTGTGATTCCAATAAAATAGATATTCATGAATAAGAAAATAGGGTTACGAGAATATTTGAATATTCCTGTTGTAACTAGCTCACCCTGATTTTTATCATCGATTCCAACTCGCCATGAATTTCCAAAGGAAATCAAAGCACTTAGGAAAATTATTATTCCTATATAACATAATATTATTCCTATATATTGTAAATAATCATTTTTCACAATTATATCAAATATAATTGGAATTTCAATGTTAAAAGCTATGAATAAAATTAAAATAGCCCATAGTATTAAAAACGGGGATGTTAAATTTTCTAATAAATCTCTTATTTTTTCTGAATTTTTACCTAAGACAATTACTTTAATTCCACTTTTTTGTAGTGATATAGTTCTTCCTATGAAAAGTATGCAAAATATTATCAAACTCGCTATTACAAGAATATTTATCATAGCATCATCCTCTAATTCGTAGTGCATTAGCTACTACTAATAATGTTAATCCCATATCTCCAATTAAAATTGCTTCCCAAAGTGAAACATAACCTATAATTCCTAAGATTGCTAATATGCCCTTAACAGCTAAAGGTATTGCTATATTTTGTTTAATAATTCGCATTGTTTTTTTAGATAGATTGATCAAATAATCGATTTTTGATATATTATCGTGCATTAAAACTATATCGCCTGTTTCAACAGCTACATCAGCTCCATCCATTCCCATAGCTATTCCAACATTAGCTCTTGCAAGTGATGGGGTGTCATTCACACCATCTCCAACCATAGCCACATCTTTGTATTTATTAGCTAATTCTTCTACTATGTTAACTTTATCTTCAGGGAGAAGGTTTGGATAGTAATTATCAAGGCCAAGACTTTCTGCTACATTTTTTGCAGTAGTTAAATTGTCACCAGTTAACATAATAGTTTCAATAGATTTTTCTTTAAGTCCATTGATAGTTTCTCTCCCTTCTTCACGGATTTTGTCAGTTAAACTAATGAAACCTAATATTTTCTTTTCATTTCCAACAATAACATTAGTTTTTCCAATATTTTCACTATTATTAGAGGTATTGTAATATGAATCAATATCATCTTTTAGGTTTTCATTGAAATTAAAGAGTTCTTTTTTGCCTACATAAAAGGTCTCTCCGTCAATTTCACCTTTCAATCCTTTTCCTGCTATTGATTGGAAATTATGCACTTCTTTTAATTTTATATCTACATTATTTTTGTTATTTTCACTACTTTTATTATATTTATTATTATATTTCAGATATTCATTAAATGCTTTAGCTATAGGGTGTTTAGATTTATTTTCTAAGCTACAACCGATTTCTATTACTTCATCATCACTAAAACCATTTATTGAACTTATATTATTTATTTCTAATTTTCCTTCAGTAAGGGTACCAGTTTTATCAAACATTATAACTTTTATTTTAGCCAATGCTTCGACATATTCTCCACCTTTAATAATTATTCCATTTTTGGTTCCAGCAGTAATAGCAGACACTATAGAAACTGGAGTAGCTATAGCTATTGCACAAGGACAGGATATAACTAACAAAACTAATCCTCTATATACCCAATCATTAAAACTTTGATTAAAAAGTAATGGGGGAATTATAGCTACAAATATAGCTAATACAATGATTGTTGGAGTATAATATTTAGCAAATTTATCTATGAAAAGGTCTATTTTTGCTTTTTTATCTTCTGACTCTTTAATCAAAGCTATGATTTTTGAGAAAATTGTTTCACTAGATTTTTTAGTGACTTTTATTTCTATATATCCTTCTTCATTTATTGTAGAAGCATAGACTTCATCACCTTCGCTTTTAGTTGTAGCTAAACTTTCACCAGTGATAGATGACTGATCTACTGATGTAATTCCTTTTATAATAATTCCATCTATTGGTATTTTATCTCCTGGTTTTACAATTACAATGTCTCCAATAGATAGATCTTTTACATTCACTTCAATTTCTTTTGTTTCTACTTTTTTTCTTTTGTTTGTTCTATTTTTTTTTACAGTAGCTACATCTGGAGACAATTTTACTAATTTTGAAAGTGAACGCTTAGACCTATCTAAAGAGTAATCTTCTAAGTATTTTGCTAGGAAAAATAGCAATATTAATGTTGCACCTTCTACTCCATCCCCAAGAAGGAATGCTCCAACAGTAGCTATTGTTACCAGTAGTTCTATTTTGACTTCTTTATTTAGTAAGGACTTTATACCATGTTTTATTATTCCTTGCCCAGTTATTACTACTACTATAAGGTAGATTATTTGTGAAATTAGTTTTTCTTCAATTGTATTAGTTATGCTAAAGTTTAAAGTTGATACATAGTATCCTATCAAGAATATGCTAACTCCTATTGCCAGCATCATCAATGGTTTTTTTGATTTTTTTTCTTTGACATTATCTATATCTTCAAGTAGTCCCTGTTCACATCCACAAACTTGATGTTCATTATTGTTATGTGTATTATCATGCCCACAATCACATTTTTCTTCATTATTTGCATGATTGTTTTTGTTTTTATTTTTAGAATCCATATTCTCTAGCCTTTTTTATTAGTGACATAATTTTTTCATTTTGTAAAGAATAAAATATTTGTTTATTTTCTTTTCTAAATTTCACAATGTTTTTGTTTCTAAGTAATCTTAATTGATGTGAAATTGCTGATTGACTCATGTCTAAAAGCAATGAAAGTTCACATACACAAAATTCTTGATAATTAAGTACACAAAGGATTCTTACTCGGTTGTAGTCTCCTAATATTTTAAATATATTTGCTACATCGTGATATGTTTTATCACTAGACATTTTTTCCCCAATATCTGCAATAACATCTCCTCTAACACTTTTAATTTCACAAGTTTGATTAGTCATATGAATATATATTCATATGTTCATATTTAAATGTTTTTATTTTTATTTTTACCTTATTAAAAAATTAACATCATATTTTTATATTTTCATATTTTAATATTCGAAAAAGTTTTTTTTTAAAAAAAATAGAGTATAGATTTTTTTGATTTAGTACATTATAAATAAGCTTTTTATTTAATATTGTTTTAAAATATTTGAAAAAATTAGAAAAAAATTAGATTATATAATTATATAATATTGAATTCTAGATTTTAGTATATCAAATAATAATAAATTGAATATCAAGTAAGATAGTCCAATTAAGTACTTATAATAAGATATTTTCTATAATTTCTATAATATGTTAAATTAGAAAAATTAGAATGTATATTTTATAGATATAACAATGTAAAGAAAAATCATAACAACACAAATCAACTACTATTAAAATACTATTAAAATACTATTAAAATACTATTAACCAATATTAAAATACTATTAACTACTATTAAATAAATTAAGAAAAAAAGTGCTGATTTAAAAAAGAAAAGTGAGCTGATCTTTTAATCAACTCTCAAAGTTTTATTATTTCCTGAAGTTCAACCTATAAAAAATTTTAATAAAATTATACAACATTGCATAATATATTCAGGTAAGAGATGTTTTTTTGTGTATATAAGGAAAATACAAAGTATTTTACCAGTATGAAAAAATGTGGTGGAAGAAAATTACACAAGAGTGTTAACCTTATTATAATTTTCTGGAACACAATGGAGCAAACAGCACCCTCAATGCTTACATTTTGTTTTGGAAAGTTGGGGCATATACCAATTTATTTTTTGATTATATCTTCTTTCCAATATAAAATACATATCCATAAAACTCTTTGTATTTTTGATACAATTTGGCTTCATGGCGTTCCATTTCTACAAACTCTTGGACAGTTTTATTTCCTTCATGTTTTTTTAAGAAATTTTCCTGAACAGGAATTTGTGGAGCAAAGAAATTATCTGTCCAACAATATTCTGGCAGAATAAATGTAGAAACTGGAATATAACCAGATTTTTGCATTGTAGATACACAATCTGGAATTGTTGTTATTTCTGGGTATGCATCCCTCCAGAATTTTTCGATTTTCTCGGGGCGTTCTTCTGTAAACCATGATGCTTCTGTTACTGCTATATACCCTCCTTTTTTCAGATATTTATGCCAGTAATTCAAACCACGTTCAAAACCAATATTATAAATTGCACCTTCAGACCAAATAAGGTCAAATTCTTCATTTTGAAATCTGAGATCATCCATTGAACCAACAATGCCATTTACTCTATCTTGTAGTTTTTGTTTTTTGGCATTGGCATTGAATATCTTTATAAATCCTGGAGAAAGGTCTATTCCAGTAATATTTCCCTCAATATTTTGTGCAAGAACCATTGTCTGACCGCCAGTTCCACATCCAATATCTACTATTTTAGATTTTTGAGTAAGATTATCAATAAAATCCAATGCTTTAATCGTTATTTCAGGACTGCCTGGCCCTTGTCGTTCAAAATTTGAATAATATTCACAAATTAGCCCAAAATCAAAATCGTGAACAGTAGTGTTTTTATCTTCCATTATATATTCCTCCCAAATTTGTATTGTTATGTGAATTCATATTGTCTATAGTAGTGTTTTTATTTTCCATTATTTATTTCTCCTAAATTTGTTATTTTTGTCTAAATCCATTTTATCAATATTTCTGTATTAATTCAAGTGTTTCATCATATTTTCAATTTAGCCCCAATTTGCATAGCGCTTCCGCTAACTAAATCATTGAGTATATTTTCTCATGGAAATAGAGATCCAAAAATGATTACAGAACGGTATCCTTTTAATACATCCATAGGCTTAAAACCATCTGGTGCAAGATCGAAATTTTTGGAATCAGCTATGCCAACTACACTTGCTCCAACATCTATCCTCTATTATTTCAGTGTTTTTAAATTAAAGCAGCATAAATCATCAACTCTAACAAATACTATATGATAATATTATATATAAATCTTTTGCAATAATTAAGATATTAATAAAGAATAAAGAGTATGAAACAGAATAAATGTATAAAATAAAAAAATTTAAGTATAATAAAAGGAATAAGAGAATAAAATTAAATAAAAGTTTAAAAAAAGAAATATTTTAAAATGTCTGTTAGAAAAATAGACATTTTAAATAATTTTATAGTAAATTATAACTATAATTTGAAAATATCTTTTTCCCAGTCATTGTTAATTATTTGACCAACACAGGCATATATAGCTGCAGCACCTAGCAATATTCCGAGATATCCTCCAATTGTTGTCAAAACAGCCATTCCTGTTAAATCAGCTGTTGCAAGTAAGAAGAATAGGATGCTCACTACTCCAAATAATATTTGAAGAATTTTCACATGTTTTAAAGCACTTACAAACATGAAACTTGTAAAACAACCAAATATTAACAAATAGAAACCAATTGAAATAGGATCAGCAGCTTGAACAATGCCAATTGTTGGCAATATCCATATCATAGCTAATGAAATCCAAAAGAATCCAAAAGAAATAAATGCTGTTGCACCAAAGGTGTTTTTAAATTGCATTTCAAAAATTCCAGCTATTGCTTGAGCAATACCTCCTAAACATACAGCCACAGCCACGATAACCATGGATAACTCAATAATTCCTGCATTATGCAGACTAAGTAATATTGTCGTAATTCCAAATCCGAAAAGACCTAAGGGAGCTGGATTAGCAAATGTATTTTCAGCCATTATTTTTTTCCTCCATATATAATATAAATAATCTAATAATCATATATTATAATATAATTTCTATATATTTTCTATATAATTTATATCAGCTAATTATAAATTTAATATAGTAATTTATATCTTAATCAACATTCTATTTAAATGTTTTTGTTTTTATAATGATTAATCATGATAATTAATCAGTTGTTCTATTTAAATTAGTACTACTTGATTCTCTTAAAATTCTAAAAATAAAAGATTAATGGATTTTGTGAGTTTAAAAGTCATTTAAAACCTTATTAAACTTGAATTTATAGAATTACAAAAAAAATTAGTAAACTTTAATTACTTTAAGTATAATATTATACACAAAGTTTTTTATTAAAGATATTTTGTAATAAAAATATTAATTTAATATAAAATAAATATAATAGAAAATAGTTAATATAAAACAAGTATAATAAAAAATTAATCGATGAATCACTGAAGGCTTGATTTTCATGATTATAAAAACTCCATCTAGAATACACATGACTTTAATAGATTTAAACGGTTCTTACGACCGATATGATGGGGGTATAGGCCTAACTATAGATAAACCAAACTTTACTCTAAAATGTGACACTACAGAAAAAGAAGAGATAACAGTAGATTTCAACAAAAATATAAATGATAATGAAATAAAGAGTCAGTGTATATCTAAAATAAGAAACTCTGCAGAGAAAATCATCTCACACTTTCAACTAGAAAATGGCTTCCATTTTCATGTTAAGGAAGCATTTTTACCACATACTGGTTTAGGTTCTGGAACTCAAATCTCCTTAGCTACTTCTAAGCTAATTTGTGAGTACAATGATATAGCTATTACTGGATTAGAATTAGGAAAAATTCTCAAAAGAGGAGGAACATCTGGTATAGGAATATACTCCTTTGAAAAAGGAGGACTTATCATTGATGGAGGTCACAGTAAAAATGAAAAAAAAGAATTTTTACCATCTTCAGCTTCAAAAGCAAACCCTCCAGTTTTACTAGGTAGATATGACTTTCCTGTGGAGTGGGATATTTTAATAGCAATTACTAAGTCCAACAATGTAATGGGGAAAAAGGAAGTGAATATTTTCCAAGAATATTGTCCAGTTCCAAAGAGAGATGTTGAAAAACTATCTCATTTAATCTTTATGAATATGGTTCCATTTCTATTAGAAAAAAATATAGAACCATTTGGTGATGCAATCAACAAGATTCAAAATTTAGGATTTAAAAAAGTAGAAGTAAATCTTCAACAAGAAAAGATCAAAAGATTGATGGAAAAAATGAGAGAATTTGGAGCATATGGAGTAGGGATGAGTTCGTTTGGGCCAGCTGTTTATGGAATAATAGATAAAAATAACTCTGATGTTTTTAAAGCAACAAAAGAACTTCTTGGAAGTGATGGAATAGTTTTTAAAACAAAAGCCCAAAACCATGGTTTTGAACTTAAAAAATGAAATAGCTAAAATTTGATTATTTATATTATATTAAAGTAATATTATTATATTCATTATATTTACTATAAATTATAATATTATATTAAAATAGTTTATTTTGCAAAATAAATTTATTTTGTTATTATATTCAATAAAATTCTGATTATTATAATATATTATTAATATTAATGAAATTGAGATGATTAATATGGATAAAAATGGTTTTAATGTTATAGAGGAAATAAAAAATATTGAAACACAAGGTACTAAGCTATCAAACACACAAAAAATTCTTTTGTCTACTGATGGTTCTGTGACTTCTATTCTTGATGTTTTAAAAGGTAAAATTAATATTAAAACACTTAAACAAGAATATGGAGGAGCAAATGACAAAATTTCCAAAATTCTTAACATCGATGAAGGTGAAAAGGTCAACTACCGTGTCGTTGTTTTGAGGAAAGACGATACACCTTTGATCTATGCAACCTCCTATACTCCTTTAAAGCGATTAACGTCAGAGTTTAAAAAAGACCTAACTAGTGCAGATATTCCTATTGGCAGAATTTTAAAGAAATATAATATCGAATCAAGAAGAGAAATCAAATCAATTGAAATAAAAAAGCCTAATAAAGAGTTAAAGGAAATTTTCAAGACTGAAACAGATTTTTTAAGCAGAACTTATCAGATCATACATAAAAATGAAATTTTAATATTAATTGAAGAAATATTCCCATCGAATTCTTTTATAAAGAGCTATGAATGAATATTTAGATACTTTATTTTTTATTTTTTTTTATTTAAAATAGCTATCCTAAGTTTCCTCCAATTCTATTGAAAATTTTTTTGTATCGGACTAGCCTTTTTAGACCTAATCTCATTCTTGTTCCAGTTAAATTTTGGTGAAAACCATTATCTTTCAGAAATTTGATTGAGAAAATATTATTTTCTGGTAAAACCACTTTATCATTACTATTTAAATGTATTTTTAATAATTCATTTCCTATTGATGAGGTATTTGCTAAAATAAGTCCTTCTCCAAATGAGGGAAAATAAAATCCTTCAACAACACCTTTTTCATAATAAACAAAACAATCTTTTAAAAATTTTTCAAGATGTTTGGAGCGATTTTCAGATGAGATTTCTTTGTCTAACTTAAATATTTGATTTTTAAATTGCTTTTCATAAGGAATTATGTTGTTAGAAAGTTCAAATTTGTGTTTAAATTCTTTTTTCTTGAAAAATATATATTTAGTTTCTTTACTAAATCCCAGTGGTTCATATAGTTTTTTTCCAAGATCACTAGCTATAAGATAAATTGTTGAACAATTATTTTCTTCTGATACTTCAATTAGCTTTTTTGTCATGATTGTTCCAAAACCTTTTCTTCTATAATCATCAAGAGTAATTATATGAGCAAGCCATGCTACATCTTCATGAATAATTACAGATCCAATTGCAACAATTTCGTTATTTTCAGTTAATTTTAGAGGGTGACAAAATGATGAATTAATGTAAAATCTGTAATCTGTGCATATGTCTTCCCATCCTTTTTCTTGAAAGTCTTGAATTAAATTAATTTCATTATTTTTTATATATTCAATTTTCATGATGAATCAGCTTTATTTGAATCGATATTAGGATTAATATTTCTTTATTTCTTTTATTCATCTTGTATATTTCATGAAATAAATTTTTATTTGGTTATTTTACTTATTACAATTATTATTCTTGTAATATGTATATCAATACATTTATAAATATTTGTATTAATATTTAATAATAATTAATATTATTTATTAAGTTTAATAAAGAAATTAAAAGAATGAATATATGATAAATGTGATAAAATGGCTTTTCTTCTTACAAATATTGATGAAAATACATTGAATCAAAATATTATAAAAGAAAGCTTCACTAAATTGAAAAATCAAGATAAATTAAAAGATAAATATAAAAATAAAGAAAAAATAACAGAAATATTTTATCTAAATGAAAAAATATCAAAACAAGAATGGAATCTTGAAGATATAAAAGTAAATAAGTTTAAAATAGCTATGGACAAAGACATGGAAGAAGTCTATACAAATATAAATAAAGTCATTAAAGATATTTTGGATAAAAAGGAATTTATTAGTGTAATAGTAGATACTAGCTTTCTTGCATATATAATATTGGAAATACTAATAAAAAATTTCAATATTACAGATGTTTTTATTTTAGAAAACAATTAATTGAAAAAAGCCCATCCATGTGGATGTGGTCCAGAATATATTGGATACTAAATAAAATATAATATATAAAATGAGATATTGAATAAACCAAAGATATTCGTGAAATATTTGGCTTTTATTAGAGAAATTATTAGTCGAATTTCAAAAAATAAGAAAAAATACAGCATCCTAAAATTTTATTTATTTTTTATAATTTTAATATTATAATTTATAATTAGATTTAATTAATAATCAAAAATCAAAAAATATAAATAATACTACTAATAATATTAGTATTAATAAAAAATAAGGAAGATTATTTATAAGATTATATAATAAGTTTAAGATTATATAATAAGTGTTAAGAGAGGATTTTTAAATAAAAATTTATATATTTTTACAAAATTTTTACATAAATTTACAAATCTAAAAATATAGTAATGAAAAAATATTATTATAACTTGTGAGTCACTATATTCAGTCAGTAAATTCAATATAGTAAATTCGATTATTATAATAAATATTAGGTCAATATTATAATAAATATTATAAATATAATCATAAAGTGATAAAATGCATGAAGTTATTATCTGTGAAAAGCCTAAATCTGCTGAAAAAATAGCTCAGGCTCTTTCTTCCAACCCAAACAAATTGAAATATGGAAAAAAAGTAAATTATTGGGAAATTAATGAAAAAAATAAAAAAATTACTATTATATCAGCAGTAGGACATTTATATGGCCTTAGTCCTAAAAATCAGAAGGAAAGGGTCTATTTTGATCTGAAGTGGGTTCCCGCCTATGAAACTCAAAAAAATCTAAATTATGTTAAAGATTATGTTTATGCTATAAAAAAGCTTGGTAAAGGTGCAGATAAATATATTCATGCTTGTGATTATGATATTGAGGGAACTTTAATCGGTTTCAATGCATTAAAATATGCATGTGGTGAAAATTCTA
>Ga0123356_10005275_pt1 | contig 13195 bp, 7 predicted proteins | sample TergutEmb28metaG_2_FD_92546 | JGI IMG/M metagenome (GOLD analysis project Ga0123356, IMG submission 92546) | Embiratermes neotenicus P3 segment gut microbial communities from Petit-Saut dam, French Guiana - Emb289 P3 | ecosystem: Host-associated > Arthropoda: Insects > Digestive system > Gut ... | reverse complement strand
TTTTAAACAGATCTTTAACAATTTGCTGAACGGCTGGAATACGTGTCGAGCCGCCGACAAGAATAATCTCATCAATTTGATCCGCTGTAAGTCCTGCGTCTTTTAAAGCTTTAATACACGGGTCTTTTGATCTTTCAAGAAGGTCTTCCACCATCTGTTCAAACTTCGCGCGCGTTAGGGATTTTTGCATGTGCTTTGGTCCCGTTACAGGATCGCCTGAAATAAACGGAAGGTTTATTTCCACTGTTTGCAATGTTGACAGTTCGATTTTTGCCTTTTCCGCAGCTTCGCGCAGGCGCTGAAGAGCCATACGATCCTGGCTTAAATCTATGCCAGTATCTTTTTTGAATTCCGCGATAAGCCATTCCATTATGCGGTGATCAAAATCGTCGCCGCCAAGGTGAGTATCGCCGTTAGTCGCTTTTACTTCAAAAACGCCGTCACCAAGTTCCAGAATCGAAATATCGAAGGTGCCGCCGCCAAGATCGTAAACCGCGATTGTTTTATCTTTTTTGGAATCCTTGTTAAAACCGAACGCCAAAGAAGCGGCGGTAGGTTCGTTGATTATTCGTTTTACTTCAAGACCGGCTATTTTTCCCGCGTCCTTTGTCGCCTGACGCTGCGCGTCGTTAAAATAAGCGGGAACTGTAATTACAGCTTCTGTTACAGATTCGCCAAGGTAATCTTCGGCGGTTTTTTTCATTTTTTGCAAAACAAAGGCGGAAATTTCCTGCGGGGAATATTTTTTTCCGTCAATTTCCACACGAACATCATCGCCCTGCTCTGTTATGCGATACGGAACCAGTTTCAATTCGCTGGGGACTTCCGAAAACCTGCGCCCCATGAAACGTTTGATCGAAAAAACAGTATTTTCCGGATTGGTGATCATCTGGTTTTTCGCTGGAGCGCCGACAATTCTTTCACCTTTACTTGTAAAACCTACAATAGAAGGGGTAGTGCGTCCGCCTTCGGAACTTTGAATAACAATAGGTTCTCCGCCTTCAAGAACTGAAACGCACGAGTTTGTTGTTCCTAAATCGATACCAATAATTTTTCCCATATTTAACTCCTATTTAAGCGGCGGACTCGCCGCTGATTTTAATCGAACGTTAACACGCAGTGTTAACGATAACTCCTCTAATAAAATAATTTAATTATAATTCTTTGTTCTCTGTTCATTGCTCTTTATTTTCCGGCATTAGTACTTTTACCTTCGCGGCTCTTATTACCCTTTCTTTTAGGTAATAACCTTTTTCAAAATCTTCCTGCACGACAGCTTCGTTTACATCGGCAGATTTTTCCATCATGAGAGCTTCGTGCAAGTTTGGATCAAAAAGCTCGCCCGCCGAATTAAATCGTTTAAGACCCCATTTGGCTTCAAGCTGATTGACCAGCCTTTTTTCGATCATTTTAACGCCTTCCAAAAAACCTGAATAATCTGACGAGTTTGCCTGCAAGCCGTTTTCTCCGGCTTGTATCGCGCGTTCAAAATCGTCGATTATTGGGATAATATCCAAAAGCAGACTTTGGTTAGCGTATTCTATCGAACTTTGTTTTTCCTGATTCATGCGTTTGCGGAAGTTTTCAAACTCCGCGGCTTTTCTTAAAAACTGATCATTGGCTTCCGCGAGTTTGGCTTCAAGCTCCGCGATTTTATCTTCTGCCGCGGGTTCTTGGTTTGCTTCACCCGTCTCCGGTTCAGTTTGGTTTTCTTGAGTAGTTAACACGGCATCAATATCAACCTTTTGCGTGTCCGGCTGCCCGGTTTGAGTCTCTTGTTTTGACATTACAGCTTCCCAGTGTTCATTTAGCTAAATTTCGGGAAAATCCCTATATAATAGAAAATACAAAATATAATCGTTTCGGTCAAGGAAATTCGGCGCGAAAACGCGAAAAACGGCATGATTTTCTTCGTTTATGGTTGTTTCTTAAGATTTTCGATCTCGCGTTCATACTCAAGCAGTTTAAATTGCGTTTCTACCCTTTTTTTCACGATAAATTTGTTAAAAGGCTTCGTTATATAATCCGCGGCGCCCAGCGACATGCCTTTTTCCTCGTCATGGGATGTATTTAAACCTGTAATAAATACAACGGGGATTTTATTTGTTATTTCAGATTCTTTTAGCCTTTTTATAACTTCAAAACCGTCCATATCGGGCATGATAATATCGAGTAAAATTAAATCCGGTTTGTGTTTCTCGGCAATTTCGATCCCGGATTGTCCGTCCGCCGCGATTATAATTTCAAATTGAGGTTTTAAAAAATGCGCGAGCGCGATAATATTCATTTTTTCATCATCAATAATCAATATTTTGTTAAAATTTTCGCTCATATCATTCTCCGTTTTATCGCGATTAAAGTTTCTTTCGCCTGTTTAAATTTTAAATTCTCCACCTGGAAAATTAATTCTGAAGTTCCCGGAATCATACTTAAATCGTCTACCAAATTCAAACAATCAAAACTGTCGGCGGCAAGCAAAACTTCCAATTTATCCAATATTTCCAAAGCTTTATCATTATCTAAAATTTCCGATCCCGCTCTTTTGTATTTATTAACATGGTGATTCATCATTGGCGTAAGTTCATCGAGCGCCTTTTTTAACTCGTCATCAAGTTTGTTTAACAGAGTTTCAAATTGATCTGTTTTTTCATCAGAAATTGACTGCTCCAGTATCCTCGCGGCTTCGGAAAGAATGTTCATGCCAACTAAACCTGAAACGCCTTTTAATGTATGCGCCATTCTGTGAGCGAGTTTTAAATCGCCGCTTTCGATGGCTTTTTTTATTTCACTTATGGTAGATTGATTTCCTTTAACAAAAGCGGTTATCAATTCCAGACGTTGTTCTTCTTCTTCAACGAAATCAATATTTTGTTTAATAGTAACCATGCTTACAGGTTTTAAATATTTTAAAAGGCATGACCATAATTCATTCGCGACAAACGGTTTTGGAAGACAATCGCGCATACCTGTTTCTATATATGTTTCTCTGTCATTTGCCATAATATTGGCAGTCAGCGCGATGATAGGTGTTTCTATATTTAATTCTAAAAGTTTCTTCGCCGCGTCAAGACCGTCCATTTCCGGCATGTGAATATCCATAAAAATTAAATCAAACGGCTTTCCGTTTTTAATTCGTTCGTTTACATAATCAACGCCGACTTTGCCATTTTCAGCAATGACGGTTTTTATTCCAACCTTTGACAGATGATCCGCTATTACCATTTGATTAAGTGAATTATCTTCGCAAACAAGAATTTCAGCTTCAAAAACAGGTTTTTCATCGATGTTAATAATCGTGGCAAGTTCTGATATATCTTTGGTTGTGTCGACTGTATCAAAAATAATATCAAAACAAAATCTGCTGCCTAAACCTAAATTACTTTCAACTTCAAGTTTGCTTCCCATAAGCTCAATAAAACTGTTTGTAATTGTAAGACCAAGCCCTGTTCCTCCGTATTTGCGTGTAGTGCTTCCGTCCGCCTGTGTAAAGGGCTGGAAAATCTTTTTAATCTGTTCTTCGTTCATTCCAATGCCTGAATCTTTTATTTCAAAGTGCATTGTAATAGTAGTGTCGGTTTTTTCAGTTATAGCGGATAACATTTTTATCATGCCGTTATTTGTAAATTTGATCGCGTTGGAAAGCAGGTTTAAAAGTACCTGGCGAAGTCTTGTAGGATCGCCGAGTAACATTCTGCCAACCGAAGGTTCAGCGTAACAAAATAAGGTTAAACCTTTTTCGCGCGCTTTGGGAGAGGCTATCATTCTGCAAAGTTTAAAAACTTCGCTTATGTCGAACGGTATTTTTTCAAGTTCCATTTTACCCGCTTCGATTTTAGAAACATCAAGAATATCATTAATAATCATTAAAAGGCTTTCCGCGCTTGTTTTTATTTTTGACAAATAGTTTCTGGTTTTTACGGGAATATTATCGTCTAACGCAAGCTCGGAAAATCCGATAATTCCGTGCATTGGCGTTCTGATTTCGTGGCTCATACTGGCAAGAAAAACGGACTTCATGCGCGAAGTTTCTTCGGCTTTTGTTTTTTCTTCGGTTATAAATTTGATGTCGGTAATGTCGAAAGAATGCTGAAGATGAACTTTTTCGCCGCCTATCCACTCGATATAACAGTCGGTATTATGATAAAAACGTTTGGTTATTGTATTGAGTTCTTCCCATTGAACGGGAACGTCAGGATTTTTATTAAGCAGGAAACACGGACAAAAATCGCACATCCTGTCAAAACCGTCCTGTAAAATTTCATAACAGCGAAGACCAATAACATCTTCCGTGATATTAAACGCTTTTTTTAACTGATCGTTCATAAAAAGCAATTCGCCTGTATCGGGAACAGTGACATAAATTAAAGCGTCAATGCCGTTTAACATATTTTTTAATATACGAAGCGAGTTTTGGGATTCGTCCATTGTATATTCGATATTCTGAGCCATCTTGTTTACAGTATCTTTTAATACGCCGAACTCGTCATTGAAATTTCCTTTAATTCTTGTTTTATAATCGCCGCTGCCTATTCTTTTCGCGTTGTCCATAAATTCCAGTAAGGGTTTTGTCAATTTGCCAATCATGAAATATTGAAACAAAGTTATCAATACTAAAATTAAAAAGCTAATAGTAATAACAAATATCATTAATCGATTTCCATCAGCGTTAATTTCAGAAATTGGAGCGGTAACAGAAATTATAAAACGGCCGTTAATACGGGGAAAATCAATTACATTAATCGCGACAAGAGCGGCTTTTTTATTTACTATTGATCTGGTGTTTAAAAAAATTGTACCGTTGGAAACTTGCGGAATGGAATAAGCGAGACCCGCTTCCGACCGGGACCTTCCGATATCCTCATAATTGGGACTGTAAATCATCTGCTCTTTATCATTGGCGATAAGCATGTACCCTGTTGAATAAATATTTTCCGCCTGAAGCTGAGCGTAAGTTTCGCCAAGATGAATGTCGGCGGTAACGGCACCGATAAATTCATTATTGCCGCCTCGTATCGGGAAAACGATCACAAACATAAAAACATCTTCTCCGTCAATTTCATACACCATAGGTTCTGTGTAAATGGGAGTGTTCGCGTTTTTAGCGTCAACATAATGCGGCTGGGAAAACTCAATATCTTGCCCAACGGCTTCCGGCATATAAGCTGTTCCTCCGTTGATATGATAATAATAGTAAGAAATTCTGCCGGAAACCGCGCTTCCATACCGCGAACCCGCGTACTGGCGGTCTTTGCCGTCATACATATTCGGCTCAAAATAAATACTGGAACTGTCGATTAAATCATGTTCGTTAAAAATACTTAACAACATCCTTTGCATTAATTCCCTGTCATTTATACCTTCATTAAGTTGAAATTCAATGATGTCAACAACATGCGATAAATAATCGATAGCGTTTGATATTTTATTTTCAAAACTGCTCGTATGCCTTGTAACAATATTTTGAAATTCCGCTCTAACAAGGTTTTGATTTGTATTATTTAAAGAAATAAATAAAATAGTGCATATAATAGAAAAGCTGATTATAATAGGAGTCAGCGTTGATATTATAGCTTTTGTTTTGATGCTTAAAAACGGTTTAATATTTACCATAATTTGAAAAACTCCTCATTTATAATACAATATTATTGCAAATTTTTCCAATCCAAATGTTTATTTTACGAAAAAAATTTGATTGTGTCATGAACAATTTTAAAAACATCAGATTTAAACAATTGTTTAAATATTCCTAATTGGTCTATAATATAAATTATGTCAAACGATATAAAAAACATTGTAAAAAACTTGCATCCGCTGGAAGTTAAAATTCTATTATTTTACAAAAAAATGGATGAATTAACTATCGAGAAGGTTGAACAGGATTTAAGCTTTAAACCCGGTAACGGAAATCAGGCGCTTTCCTGGCTTACGGGAAAAAACCTTGTAAACGAAGTCAGGCGCGAAACCGCTGTCTTTTATGAAATAACCGCTTTGGGTCAGGAATGGAAAGAAAAGGGAAGCCCCGAAGAACGTATAATAAAACTGGTTATTGAAAAATCCGGTGTTTTAAAATTACCCGATATAGCCGCCGCTCTTGGAATAGAAAATAAAGATATTGGCAGCGCGTTTGGAAGCCTTTCCAAACTTGGCGTGCTTTCAATGGATGGCGAAAAAAATGTAGTAAAAAATACTGATGAGAAACTGCCGGATCATTTAAAAATAATTAACAGCTTACTGGAAAAAGGAACGAAAGGCGCGGTTCGCGAAGACGCGTTAAACCCCGGCGAAAAAACCGCGATGGCAGGAATCGCTAAAAAGCGGGGAGCCGCTGACGCTCCTTTCCGCCAAATCGATCGTGAAACAGTAGTGTTCAATTTAACCGACACGGCAATTGAAGCCGCGAAAGCTTTAAAAGAAGCCGGCATTACAGGAGAAGAAATCGGAACTCTTACTCAGGGGATGCTCGAAGACGGCAGCTGGAAAGGTAAAACTTTCAGGTCTTACAATGTAAAAACCCCTCCCGCGCGATTAACACCCGGGCGAAGTAACCCATACGCCAAGTTTTTGGAAAACGTAAAAGATAAATTAACCTCGCTTGGTTTTGAAGAGTTTGACGGTCCGTTAGTTGAAACCGAGTTCTGGAACTCTGACGCTCTTTTTATGCCGCAGTTCCATTCCGCCCGTGATATTCATGACGCGTACAGTGTGGCAGGTGATAACCCCGACGGAGTTGCGCGGGCAAAAAACATAGAAGAACCGTGGCTTTCCAATGTGGCAGCCGCTCACGAAAACGGCGGAACAACAGGCAGCCGAGGCTGGAATTACAGCTTTGACCGCGATTTTACAAAACGCCTAATCCTGCGCTCTCAAGGAACGGTACTTTCCGCGAAGCAGCTTCCAACCGCGAAAATCCCCGGCAAGTATTTCGGCACCGCGCGTTGTTTTCGCTACGACCGAGTAGACGCGACCCACCTTCCTGACTTTTACCAGACCGAAGGTATTGTGTTAGGTGAAAACGTCAACCTGCGAACCCTTTTGGGAATGCTGGAAATGTTCGCGTGTGAAGTCGCGGGAGCAAAAGAAGTAAGATATGTTCCGGGGTACTTTCCATTTACAGAACCTTCTATAGAAGTGCATATAAAACATCCTGTCCTTGGCTGGTTTGAACTTGGCGGCTCTGGCATTTTCCGCCCAGAAGTTACAGCGTCCCTTGGAGTAGATGTACCTGTCGCCGCCTGGGGTATTGGCATAGACCGCATGGCATTAATGGCGCTTGGTTTAAATGACCTAAGAGAACTTTTTAGTTTCGATATTGAAAACGTAAGGTTAAGAAGAGCGAAAACGTAAAACATGGGAGAAATTATGAAAGGATTTAATAATTATCTTTTTTCGGGAATTACAGCCGGAATACTTTCGTTTAGTATGTTCGTAACAAGTTGTACCCGTTGTCAAACAGAAGGTGATAATATACCTGTAGTCGCGCCTAACTTTCCATTTCCGCAAGGTGTTAACTCATTGGCTACTTACGCTGTACAGCCAATGCTGCCGTCTGATTCCGCTTCGGCGCAGCAGAAAATGATTGGTCTTCTAAAAGAAATTCTAAACAATAACTTAATTTTTGATTCGAGATCGCCTTTAAACAGGAACGGTTTTCGCGTCGTATTTGAACATCATACAAGTTATCCGATGACAGGTCACAGGGCAAGCGATTTAATTCATGAAGAACATATCACAGTTTCTGAATCTATGGGTTATGGCATGATCATCCTCGCGTATATGGCGGGCTGCGAGGACGAACTTACTGCGGCGGGTCATACGTGGAGATTTGGCGCGAAAAATTTAAAAGATTATTACGATGGAATGCTGCGAACTGTTTTAGCGTTTCGAAGCCCGATTTTTGTTGAAGGCAGAAGATCAGGGCAGCATAGCTGGGAATTATTCGGTTTTAATACCGGTAAAAATGATACAAAGTTTACAGTTAACAATGATCAAAATGTTAACACAAAAGGATTTAGATTTCATGAAAACAGCGTCACAAGCGCAAAGGTAGCTCCGTTCGCGAATACACCAGCAGGCGACCCAAACGGCGGCAGAGGAATGACGGGTTATAATAATTCCGGTACATCAAGCGCTACAGACGGCGACATGGATATAATTTATTCGTTAATCATAGCCGACAGGCAATGGGGAAGCGACGGAGAGTTTAACTACAGGGAAATCGCTCTGGAAATGCTGGAAGGATTTTGGAGATCGATAATACACACAGAATACAGAACCTTGCTTCTTGGCGATTGGGCATGGAAAGATACTTTTTCCGCCGGAAGATCTCTAAACAACGGAACGCGCCCTTCTGATTTTATTTTAAGCCACTTACGCGCGTACAAGGCTTTTGACACAGAACGTAACTGGCAGGAAGTTATAGACGCTACATTAAAAGTTATTTCAGATATTCGCGACGGTTTACATTCAGCAGGTAACCCCAATAACGGTTTATTACCAGACTTCGCTTTAAGAACATCTGTTACCGATCGATGGGCTCCGGCTCCAGCCAGTTTCCTTGAAGGCAGTAATGACGGCAGATACAGCTGGAACTCCTGCCGCACTCCCTGGCGCCTTGGCACAGACTACCTGCTTTACGGTGATACATCGATGACAGGAAATCTTTCTAACCCTTCCTTATTCACATACAGTATAAAACCATTAAACGATTTTGCCAAAGCCCGTGTCGGGACTACAAGAAGCACTATGGCAGGGCTTGGAATAAACTATAATCTGCACGAAGCGATTTCCAATTCTTCTCAAGGAGCCAATGCCGGCTTCGCGGTTCCCTTTCTTTTAACCGCGGCGGCAGTACAGGACGATCAGGAATGGGTCGACGCTTTTTGGAAATATCCGGGGATTTCAAATTTCAACAATAACTGGTACGCGGATTATTATAAATTGATTGTGATGATTACAGCGTCTGGGAATTACTGGAAGCCGGAAACAATGCGGTAAAAAAAGCAGGGAAAATTTTCACGCGAAGAAGCAAAGGTTGCAAAGTTTTTATTCGAATGATTTTATTATACTCCAAGATATTATTAATTTAATTATTGTTTTTTTATTCAATACACGCTATTATTATATAGAAACAAAAATTTATTTAAGACCAGCCAGCCATAATTAAGAAACGTAATATTTTTTCGGAGTCTTTTTATGGATGTTGTTTATGTTTTTCATGAATCTGGTGTTATAAAAATTCCTTTTTTTGGTAATAATCAGCGTTTATTTGATACGCTTTTATCTCAACATGGCGCAGTTTGGAATATTAAAAGTAATGAATTTATTTTTAATGAAAGTATAAATGCAGAGTGTATTATCAATATTATTTCTTTTATTCCTTGTATATTAATTTATGAGGATTTATCCATTTCTCCAAAAATTCTCGGTTTTTGGGAACGTGTTTGGGGATCAATTAATAAACCTTTGAACAAAACAAAAGTTTCCTTTAATACACCTTTAGCTCAACCTGTAGATAATCCTTTTATTTTTCCGCGTCAGAATATTTTGCCTGAAAAATTATCCGAACATTGGAAAAACAAACTTGATATCGAACTTCGATCCAGAAAATACAGTCCCCGCACCCGTAAAGCGTATATGTATTACAATAGCCTGATTTGCCGTACATTGCAAAAACCCCCGGAAGAAATCCGAAGCGATGATGTTACCGAGTTTATTGCTCTTATGGAAAAGAATAAAGAATCTTCCGCTTCTGCGATAAACCTTGCCGTTAGCGCCATTAAATTTTTCTTTAGATATGTTTTAAAAAAGGATGATATAAACGAGCATCACCGCCCTCATCAGGACGGCCGCTTGCCGATAATTTTATCTAAAGAAGAAGTTCATAAAATTCTAGCTGCGGAAAAAAATCCCAAACACCGCCTGCTTTTGATGCTGGTTTATTCGTCGGGGCTTCGTGTCAGCGAAGTTGTAAAATTAAAGAGAGAGCATATCGATTTATCCCGTAAAGTTATTTACATCAGGCAGAGTAAGGGAAGAAAAGATCGCAGTACGCTTCTTTCTGAAAAAGCCGCCCGGTTTATCGAGGAGTATTACAGTTTTTATGAAATTGAAAAATGGCTTTTTGAAGGTCAGCCTGCGACTTCTCATTTATCGATTCGTTCGGCTCAATATATTTTTGACAAGGCTTTACGCAATGCCAAAATTTTTAAAAGAATTTCGATACATAATCTGCGTCATACTTTTGCAACTCACTTATTGGAGAGCGGAACCGATATTCGCTACATTCAAACTTTACTTGGCCATGCCAACCTTCGCACCACCGAGCGTTACACCCATGTCGCCAAACGCAATGTGTTGAATATTAAAAGCCCCTTAGATAGCATCTAATTATTTTCAAAAAGAGTTCACGCAAAGGCGCAAAGAGCGCATAGTTTATGTTCGATTTCTTTTAATAAATCCTTAGAAATCTATGTATTAATCTAATATTTAATGTAAGTATATCTATAAAAATTTTACGTTCTCTGCCGAACCTTTGGTTAGAAGTCTGCGAGATAAAATGCGAATTAATGTATCATGTAGATTGGTTTTTTCGAATGTCTTTCCATAGGAATATATCCGGCTTTCTGTTTCTGTTTGCGTATGAATTATTAAACATAACTAAATTTAATACTGCTAAAGACACCGTCAGGAAATATGCCTCCTTGTTAAATATAATGATTTTTTTATATATTAAAACTTTTTTATAAATTTTCCACTCACATTGTGAGATAATTAATTTAATATATAGTTATTCGCATTTTATTATATTTGGTCTGGCTTTAATATGAAGTCATATTAAACACGAATTTGGGCATGATAATGAAACAAAGATAAAAAACGTTAAGCAACAGTTGCGCAGTTTCGTGGAAAATGTTAAATTAAAAAGGCTTTAATAAACATAAAAGGAGTTAATCATGAAAACAAGTCATATACTTGTATTAATCGCAACGTTTTTATTTTCTATTATTTTTATGAATTGTGGAACAAATCAAAGTTCTGTTGGGGCTGTCTCAAGTGTTACAAACAGCTATAATTTCCCTGATGAACTAGATATGATACTTCGGGAAGTATCGGATTATCTTAATGAAAGTATACCAGCAGGAAGGAAAATTGCAATAATTAATGTTCAATCAGGATCAACAGCTCTTACTGAATATGTTATAGATGAGCTAATTTCAAATGCTGTGAATGACAGGATTTTTTCTGTTGTTGATCGGCAACAACTTGATACAGTTCGTGCAGAACTTAATTTTAATATGTCAGGCGAAGTCAGTGACCAATCAGCGCAGTCAGTTGGACAAATGTTAGGTGCGCAAACAATAATAACAGGTAGGATAACTCAAATTGGAGAACGTTTCCGCTTGAATATTCGTGCACTTGAAGTAGAAACTGTTCAGGTACAGGGAAGCAACAATTGGAATATAGCCGCAGGGGCAACAATAACCGCTCTAATGAGAGGAGCTGGTGGTGGGGTTACAGTTGGTACACAGACAGCTACTGCAAGACAAGCTGGACAAACAACACAGCCAACTACTCAACCACAGATTGATATAATTACACCCTTAACTACTGGCACTGCAGTTCCAGGAGACAACCTTGCCGATAAATTTGCCTGGTTACAAAGAAGTGCAGACAGCCACAACACATACATTCTTGAAATAACTTCTGATGAAAATATTGCACCTCATACATTTAATTATAGCGGTGCAATTAACATTACCATTGTCATCAGAGGCGATCAAGAAAATCGTACCATAAGGCTTAGATCCAACGGCACAATGTTTACTGTAAATGCAAATGTTAACTTTATTCTTGAAAACAATATTACACTTCATGGTCACAATGGAAATAGAGGACCAATGGTTAAGGTGAATGGTGGAACATTTATTATGAGAAATGGCTCGACCATTACTGGAAATACAAACGCTTTAGCCGGTGTTGGAAGTGATGGTGGCGGTGCAGTTTATATAAGTGCTGGAACATTTGAAATGACTAGTGGCTCTATTTCTGGTAACACTGCATCAGATGGTGGTGGTGTTCTTTTTGATATGTTTGGAGCAAGAGGAAGAACTTTTACAATGTCTGGTGGAACTATATCAGGCAACATAGCATCTGAAAATGGTGGTGGTGTTTGCCTGTCTGGTGGGTTATTTAACATGACTGGTGGAACTATATCAGGCAATACCGCATCTAATGGCGGTGGCGTGTATTCTGTTAATGGTAATGTTCCAACATTCAATATGCGAGGCGGTATTATCACAGGAAATACTGCCACAAGTGCAGGTGGTGGTGTTTACGCTTCTGCTACTAATACTGAATTTACTAAAACTGGGGGTATTGTTACTGGTTATAATAGTGACCAAAATAATGGTAATGTGGTTAGAGATGGTTCAGGTGTTCTAGCTCGCAGTGGTCATGCAGTAGCTGTTTGGACAGGTTATAACAGACCATATAATCGGAGAGAAACAACTGTTGGGTCTGGTGTAAATCTTTCTGCAAGTTCAAGATCTGGTTGCGATAATTAAATTTTAAGTTCATTATGTTTTTATGAAGGAATAATAAATTGTAAGAGCGCAACCGTCGCTTAACACACGATTAACGCTCTGCCGCCCTGATCGGGCGGCTCCGGGGTTCACTACGGCTAGGTCACTTCGTTCCCACGCCTCCGTTCACCCACATTTGTGCGGTCTCGGTTAGACCGCACAAACGTCGTCAATCTTAAACGTTATACGAAATGTGGGCTAAGATGTGAAAAATTCGAAAAAAAAGAAAAAGAAATTTAACTATTGACAAAATAATAAAATAATGTATATAATATAATTGGAGAAATTATGAATATACATGAAAAATTAAAAGATTGGGAAAATAAACAAGGTAAAAAATTATTTAAAAAAATGAATATATCTGAAAATGTAATTATTGCAGATTTTGGGTGTGGATATGGTGAATATAGCATTTCAGCATCAAAATATATAAAAAATGGGAAAATCTATGCAATAGAATATGATAAGAATTCAATTAAAATTGTAAAAAATAAAATTGAAAATTATGGTATAAATAATATAGAAATTATTATAAATGGCAAAGAATTAAAAATACCATTAGAAGATAATTTTGTGGATGTTTTGTTATATTATGATATGATTCATGGAAACAA
>Ga0123356_10005274_pt1 | contig 13195 bp, 8 predicted proteins | sample TergutEmb28metaG_2_FD_92546 | JGI IMG/M metagenome (GOLD analysis project Ga0123356, IMG submission 92546) | Embiratermes neotenicus P3 segment gut microbial communities from Petit-Saut dam, French Guiana - Emb289 P3 | ecosystem: Host-associated > Arthropoda: Insects > Digestive system > Gut ... | reverse complement strand
CCTCGGACTCGTCCGAGACCTCGCGCAGCGCGGCGAGCATGTTGTAATTCTTCTGCGCACACTCCGCCGCAAGGCCGGCCACCGTGAATTTGGCGCGGCTGTCCTCAGACAGGATCTTCCTGATCTCCGGCACCGCCGCGTCGTCCGCACTCTCCGTAACGTATATCACCTCAAAGTCGGGATAGTCAAGCCGGAGGAACCCGCGAAGGTTGTCGCCGAAGTTTTTGGGGATGCCCTTGCAGGGGATTATTATGCTGCATTTGGGCGTATAACCCTCATCGTAGCGCTTACGACGGTTTTTGTAGATGGATTTTTGGTAGAAGATGGTAAAAGCCGTCGCCAAAAAATCGCCGACGGCCACCGACATCCCAAGCCAAAACATTATCTGTACGTATATATTCGTACCGTAGAACATATTACACAAAATAAGACCTCCAACATTTTCAGACAAAAAACGCCCCCGCGAGCCGGAAACGTGTTACCATAATATATATTATGGTATTGGGACGTAACGTAAAAATCTTCACGAAAGGCAGTTGCCATGATTCGTATCAACAAGTTTGTCATGACCCTGACAATTACCGTGCTGGCAGCATGGGCGGTTTTCGCCGGACCTGTGGAACAGTACGGGCGACTTTTTGCAGACGGGAACAGGATTGTAGGTGAGAAATCCGGCGGTGAGGCGGTTCAGCTTAAGGGCCCAAGTTTTCCCTGGAGCGTCGCCCAGTGGGGTACCAGCAGGTTTTTCACCACTGAAGCGGTTGACGCGATGATTGATGACTGGAAAGCGGAGGTCCTTCGGTTTCCGCTGGGGATAAGCTACGTCGCCCCTGGTTATAATGTAACCGAGGGTTACGACAACGAACCGGAAGGCAACTGGGCGCGTGTAAAACTTGCTACAGACCGCGCTATTGAGCGCGGGGTTTACGCGATAGTCGACTGGCACGCCTACTACTCGCACAGCGCCGACAGGACGCAATTGGCCATCGACTTTTTCACGAATGAAAATCTGGCCGGTCAGTACGGCAATAATCCCGCGGTAATTTTCGAAATCTATAACGAACCGCTACACCATATCGTCACCACAGATGGGGATACGGTGGGAGTTACATGGGAGATGGTCAAAGAGTACTCCGAAGCGGTCATCGGGGCGATACGGGCGAAAGGCTTCAACAACCTGATCATCGTTGGAAATCCATCCTGGTCTTCGACGCCGGACAGCGCCGCCTTCAATCCCCCCGTAGACTCCAATGGCGAACCTTTTAAAAATATGGCGATGTCGTTCCATTTTTACTCTCAGAGCCACAAGCTTGACGCTGTTCGCTGGCTTTGGTCGGAGGGAAACAATTGGGTACAAACAGGCACCTACCGCAACGCCATCCTGAACACACTAAACAGGGGCTTTCCCGTCTTCGTCTCCGAGTGGGGCGCAACCCATTCCGGGGATTCCTTTTTATACGACTTCCCAGCGGCGGATGTCTGGCACAATTTCCTGGATTCACTCAAAATATCGTCCTGCGCGTGGACCGTGGCCGTCAGCGGGAGTGTGCAGGATTTTTGGACCATATCGGGCAACCCGCTTACCACCGGCAAATGGACCGATCCCTACGGCATGACCCCGCACGGCAAGTACGTCTACCACTGGCTTACCAAAGGGGACACCGCAACGCCGCCGCGCAGACAGATATACGAGGGGGAAAGGCTGCCCATAGAACTGATCACCGCCGCCCTGAATCCTTACGCAAACGACGGTTCCGAACTGTTAAGGGATGTCGATGCCGACGGGGTAATGCACGCCACATTCACCATGGAGCAGGGGGACTACGAATGGACCCCTTATGCAGGCGTACATCATGCGATAGACTGGCTGGCCGAACATTGCAAATTTGGCCTTGGCTACACCTATAAGGGCAACTCGCACGCTTTCCGTATCGAGCAGAGCAACGTAAAAAACTACGCGGTCCACATGAGCGAATACACAAAAAAAACCGATGAGTGGACGGAAGTGATAATACCGTGGGGGAGCTTCAACCAACCGGGTTGGAATACCGAACCGGTAGCGGTTGATCCCGATAGCATCGAAGCGATTTCATGGTATCTGGAAAGCCCCGCGGGAACCTCCGGCGAATTTTGGATAAAGGACGTCTACTGCCTTTGCGACGCCGACGGCGGGAGCTGGGTATCGGTAAAAAACCAAAACAGACGCCAGCCGGTAAACGCAGCCCAGTTTGTAAAAGTATCCGGCAAAACGCTGCAAATGCGCCTTGTTAACGACAGCAAAGTCGATATCTACACGCTGAACGGCAAGCGCGTCCGCACGATGGACGTGCAGCGCGGCAATCACAGTATAAAGATGAACAACCTGCCGCGCGGGATGTACATCGTGAACGTGACCAGCAAGTCGTCTACGTGGAAGCAGTCGGTCAGAATGATGGTGAAATAAGCAGATCTATGTACTGTTGACAACGGCAATATTGATTCACAGGGACGACCGTCTTCGGTCGTCCGTTTTTCAATTTTGATTTGGATTTTGAAATTAATTCTAATCATTTAACCACAGGGGGCTTTATGTCCAAAAAACTTTTCATCGCCGTATCAACGGCAATAATGTTAATGACGGCAGCGGCTTTCGCCAACCCAACCCGTTACGAGGCGCAGGATGCCGCCACTCAGGGCAATCTGGAATTTTGCGCCGATCTCCCCGAGACTTCACAAGTTCCCTGTAAGGCAGTGTGGGCAGAAGCCTCCGGCGGACACTATGTCATGATGCGCGAGGGCGAACTGACTTTCAGCGGCATTACTGTCGCTGAGGAAGGCTTTTACACAATTTGGGCGAACTATTCGCAGACCTGCGATGCCACTAAGAACCAAAACCTGATCATCAACGGTGTATCGCAGGGCGAGATAACTTTCCCAGCCACCGGAGACGGGTATGATGTCGCCGGTGAGACTTGCGGCCCTCTGGCCTTCGAACGTACTGCGGTCGCGGTTAAGGTAAAACTCAACGCCGGCGCAAATACTATAAGGATAACGAAGAGCTGGGGCTGGATCGACCTCGACTATCTTGAAGTCTCCCCGTTCGAATCGGAGCCGTTCACCCTCATAACCCAGCTCGTCACTCCCAACGCGTCGGATAACGCGAAGAAGATATTTCAGTTCCTGCGCGAGAACTTCCAGAAAAAGGTAATTAGCGGCGTAATGACGGGCGACGTGATGGTTAACAACAGCAGCCCGGCGTGCAACATAGACAACCAGCCGGAAATGTCGCACGTAAAAACCGTGTCCGACAAGTTCCCCGCTATGATGGGGATAGACTTCATGCACAGCACCGGCAAGGATTCGGAAGGGTTGTGGTTCCGCGCCTACCACGAGGCGACGATGTCGCTGGCCGAAGAGATTTTTACCAAAGGCGGCATGCCGATCTACTGCTGGCACTGGAAGGATCCGCTCAAAAATGTCGAATCGAGCGCGTTCTACACCGATCGGACCGACTTCAACTTCACAAACGCATTCACGGACAACACGTACGAAACGTTCAACACAAGCAGCCCCGAGTACATTGCAATGCTCGCGGACATCGACTTCATCGCCGGCGAACTCAAGAAACTTGCCGACAAGAACATCCCCATCCTCTGGCGTCCGCTCCACGAAGCGGCCGGCACGTGGTTCTGGTGGGGCGCGCACGGACCCAAGCCCTTGGCGCAGCTTTGGCGCTTCATGTTCGACCGCATGGTCAACCACCACGGCCTCAACAACCTGATCTGGGTCTGGACGACCGAAGAGAACGGGCGCGAGCTTGAGTGGTACCCCGGCGACGCGTACGTCGACATCATCAGCCGCGACTGGTACCCATACCCAAACCAGCAGGCTAAAGAACACGGCTCGCTGGCCAAAAATTTCGAAAACATCAAGAGTCTCTTCGGCACAAACAAAATTATCGCTCTTGCCGAAAACGGCCCCATCCCCCACCCCGACAGCCTGATCAACGATCAGGCACACTGGTCGTGGTTCATGACGTGGAACCGCTATTTCACAAATCAGGTCAATACAGCTGCAGACTGGAACTACGTAATGAATCACGATTACGTAATAACGCTTGAAGACATGGCGGCCATAGTGGGCCCAAGCTGGGCGAATTATGAATTGGGCGCGTCATCAGTCCGTAACACCAACGCCGCGGCAAGAAGAACCGCCGGGCACGGCTCGGTGTCGGCACGCGGCCTCCGCGGGGCGCTGGAAATACGCCTCAACGGCGTCGACGCGCAGTCGATCGAACTGTTTAACCTTAAGGGGTCAAGGATCGCCGTACTAAGCAATGACAGATTGACGTCCGGCAATCATCGCTTCGCAGTTAAGGGCCTTGCCAGGCAGATGAGTTTTGTCAGGGTGAGGACGGTTGACGGCCGGATTACTACGCTGCCGGTGAGGATTGAGTAGGTTTGTTTTTGTGATGATTTGCACGGATGGCCGCCCTCGGCCATCCGCTATTACAGATGACGATGATACCAGGCGGCCGAGGGCGGCCGCCTCTATAAAAATATATCGACTATAACGGACGCGGGCTTAACGCCCCTGCAAAAAATGTATCTTCGAAAACTGAATCTCCAGAACTTCCGTAATTACTCTGACCTGACGATATCGTTCCCCAAAGAAGGCGCGCTGTTGGAGGGGCTAAACGGCGCCGGCAAGACTAATCTGCTGGAAAGCATCCACGTGTTGTGTACCGGGCGGTCGCAGCGCGGCGCGGCGCGGGTTGATATGATTTCGCACGGGCAGGATACGGCGTATGTTGAGGGGGATTTTTGTTACGGCGGGGATGTAGGCGGCGATAGAGATGGTGGAGGCGACATCAATCCCGACAATAACTTAATCGGAGCGACCGGCCACCGTATCATCAACACTGCCATAGGTTTTTCCAGAGATAAAAAATTGGTCATGAAGAAGGACGGTACCGATATACGTTCCTATACGGAATGGTTCGGTGAACGTCCGGTTGTATCATTTGGCACCAATGATCTGGAGCTTGTCTACGGAGCCCCTGAAACGCGGCGCAAATTTATTGACATGCTCATATCTCAGATCGACCGCCAATATATGGACGCGCTTATGTCGTACCGTAAAAACATGCTCTCCCGCAACGCTCTTTTCGGCCGCACCGACGACCCCGTCCAGTTCGAGATATATGAGCAGGCGATGGCCTTATCGGCGGCGGAAATCGCTTTCACGCGGATGGAAATCGTGCGCGAGTTGAGCGGACTTATCAGCGATTATTACTCCGAAATCAGCCCTCAAAAAGAGCCGGTAACCGTCGAATATTTTCCAAAATTTAAATGCGATTTTACTTGCGTTTCTGACTGGCAGAATTTATATTTAAATACTCTCTCCGATCGGCGGAAAAAGGATGCCGAACTAATGTTTACCGGGGCGGGTCCGCACAGGGATGATCTGCGGTTTTTGCTTGACGGGCGGGCCGCGAAATCATACGCGTCGCAGGGGCAGTGCAGGTCGTTCGCGCTGTCGCTTAAGTTGGGCTCTGCACTGCTCTTAGAGCGGCGCAGAGGAGTTGGGATGATCTTTTTGGTTGACGATGCGGTCTCGGAGCTTGATCCTGAAAGGACATCGCGGGTATATCCCCTTTTGGAGGGGCGAGGGCAGATATTCATAGCTACGCCCAAGTGCCACGCGGTCCTTGGCGACAGAGTGCTGAGGTGCACGGTTGAGAACGGAACCGTGAGCACGCAGGAATAACTATAGAACCGTAAACATGCAGGGCGCGATAATCGCGTCCGCGATTGACGGGGGCGGCGGCATAGTGGACAAAGACAGGCGGGGCGGCGCGCCGTCGGCAGTGGGAAACATCATAGATACCTTCCTCAAAAGAATGGGCTACGATGTCGCCCTCAAGGAGTGGGAAGTCGTTGATAACTGGCCGGCAATCGTCGGAGAGCGTATCGCCGAAAAGACGGTATGCGAAAAGGCCGAAAAAGGCATCCTCCACGTCAAGGTGAATTCAGCGCCGTGGCGTCAGGAACTGACGTACATGAAAGACGCTATAAAAGATTCGATCATCAGGGAAACCGGGTGCGAAACAATCAGAGACATATTGTTCTATTAACGGAGATATAAACGCTATGAGCGACCGGCAAGACCAGCAATACACCGCCGACAGTATAAAATCCCTGAAGGGCCTCGAAGCAGTCCGCAAGCGCCCCGCGATGTACATAGGCAGCACCGGCTCGCCGGGACTCCACCATCTGGTCTACGAAGTCGTAGACAACTCGATCGACGAGGCGCTCGCCGGCTACTGCACAAAGGTCGACGTTATAATACGGGCCGACAACGGCATATCGGTAAGCGACGACGGACGCGGAATCCCCGTAGACTACCACGCCGAAGAGAAAATGAGCGCGCTGCAGCTCGTCCTGTCTACACTGCACGCCGGCGGCAAGTTCGATAACTCGTCGTACAAGGTATCCGGCGGCCTGCACGGCGTAGGCGTTTCCTGCGTGAACGCGCTTTCGAGCCGCATGGTCGCGGAAGTCTTCAGAAACGGCAAATCCTATTCAATGGAATTTTGCCGCGGCATCCCCACAACCGAATTGATAACCCACGGCGATACAGACAAACGCGGAACAACCATTACATTCTGGCCAGACTCCGAAGTATTCGAAACTACCGTCTACTGCTTCGACATCCTCTCAAAGCGCCTGCGCGAGCTGGCGTTTCTGAACAAGGGCGTAATCATCAACATAAGAGACGAGCGGCCAGACGGCAAAAGTCACGAGTTCTGCTACCCGGGCGGGCTGTCGTCATTCATATCATACCTAGACGAGAACAAGACATCGCTCCACCCCAAGCCGATCTGCTTCACGCAGACAACCGACGGCGTAGAGGTCGAGGTCGCGATGCAGTACAACGACTCCTACAACGAAAATATCTTCTCGTTCGCAAACAACATAAACACCGTAGACGGCGGCACGCACCTCTCCGGCTTCAAGACCGCGCTCACGCGCACGGTCAACTCATATATAGAAGCCAACGGCATGCTCAAGAACGCCAAGGATAAGGTGGAGATAAAGGGCGAGGACCTGAGGGAAGGGTTGACGGCAGTCATTAGCGTCAAACTGCCGAACCCCCAGTTTGAGGGACAGACGAAGGCGAAGCTTGGGAATTCGGATATCGCTGGACTAGTCAACACATCCGTCGGAGAGATGTTGTCGACATTTTTGGCCGAGAACCCGGCCGTCGCTAAAAAGATCGTCGAGAAGTGCATCAATTCAGCGATAGCGAGAGAAGCCGCCCGCAAAGCGCGCGCGCTTGCGAGGAGAAAATCGGGGATGGACGGCGCGGGCCTGCCCGACAAACTCGCCGACTGCCAAATACGTGATCCGGCGAAATGTGAGATATTCCTGGTTGAGGGCGACAGCGCCGGAGGCAGCGCGAAGATGGGTCGCGACAGAACGTTCCAGGCCATACTACCGCTTAAAGGTAAAATATTGAACGTTGAGAAAGCGCGGATCGACAAGATTATCTCGCATGAAGAAATACAGGTGATGATACAGGCGTTCGGCACCGGCTTTGGATCATCCGATGAAGGGGACGGCTTCAACATCAACAAACTGCGCTACGGTAAAATAATCATAATGACCGACGCCGACGTAGACGGCGCGCACATCCGTACACTATTGCTTACATTCCTGTTCCGCCACATGCCAGGCCTTGTCGAAAACGGAAACGTCTACATCGCCCAGCCGCCGCTGTACAAACTGAAGGCGGGCAAGGAAGAGCGCTACGTATACAGCGACAACGAAAAAGACACTGTAGTCAAGGAATGGGCCGAAAAGAAAAACATCGTCATCCAGCGATACAAAGGCTTGGGAGAGATGAACCCTGATCAATTAGCCGAAACGACGATGAACCCAGACACGCGCACACTATTACAGGTCAAACTTGAAGATGGAATTGAGGCAGACAGGGTCTTTACGATGTTGATGGGCGAAGAGGTGGAGCCAAGAAGAAGGTTCATAGAAGAGAACGCCGAGAAGGTCAAATTTCTTGATATCTGATGATATCGCCAAGGACAGAATTGATGTCAACCAAAAAAACGGTATTACTAACCAACGACGACGGCTTCCACGCGCGCGGAATCAAATGTCTTTACGACGTTTTATCGCCGCTGTACAACGTAGTCGTAGCCGCACCTGAAAAAGAACAGAGCGGTGTGGCCCACACCTTCACGTTCATGCGCCCCCTGTTCTGCCGCGAGGCCGGGCCCGATGATCAAATGCCGGGCTACATAATCAACGGCTCCCCCGCCGACTGCGTCAAGTTTGCAGTCAGCAACCTGATGCCGGCAAAACCCGACATCGTTGTGTCAGGCATTAATGATGGTGACAATTCCGGCATCGCCGCCTTCTACTCAGGCACCGTCGCCGCCGCGCGTGAGGGCGCGTTCTACGGCATACCGAGTTTCGCGTTCTCCATGTTCAACCGCAGCAGCCCGTTTATGGATGACTACGCGGCAATGGCGCCCATGCTCATAGACGAAATAATGAACACACCGCTGCCGCCGCTTGACATGCGGGTATTCTACAATATCAACTTTCCGCCCTGCGACCCTAAAGAATCAAAAGGGTTCAAGGTAACGTGGCAGAGCATGGCGAACTATGAAGATCAATACAAAAAAATAGAGGACAAAAATCATTCCAATTACGGCGGATACCGAGTCGATGGAGACAGGTATAGCATGGAAAAATCAACGGCATTTGACGCAAGAGCGGTATTGGAAGGATACATAGCCGTCACTCCGTTAAATTACGATTCGACCGCGCACTGGATGATGCCGTTTTTACGTCAACGCATAGAGGACGGTATCGATTGACATATTAAAATTCACAAATGTAGGGGCGGCTACCAGCCGCCTGCCGTACCATATATACCGAAAAATCATTATTAAGAATGATATCAATTAATAAAAGGTGACATATAAATGAGCGAACAAGAAAATCAAGAGCAGCAACCGGCAATAGAGCGGATCCTGCCCGTCTTCATAGAAGACGAGATGCAGAAATCCTACCTCGATTATTCCATGAGCATGATAACGTCCCGCGCGCTGCCTGACGTTAGGGATGGACTTAAGCCCGTTCACCGGCGAGTGCTGTTCGGAATGGAGGAACTGTCGCTCCGCCACAACGCGCCCCCCAAGAAATCTGCACGCGTAGTCGGGGACGTTATAGGTAAATACCACCCTCACGGCGACACGGCGGTCTACGACACGCTCGTCCGCATGGCGCAGGACTTTTCACTGCGCTACCCGATGGTTTTGGGACAGGGCAACTTCGGCTCGATAGACGGCGACCGGCCGGCGGCAATGCGATACACAGAGTGCCGGATGACGATGCTGGCCGAAGAGATGATGGCCGACTTGGACAAAGACACCGTCAACTTCACGCCGAACTACGACGAATCCCTCAAAGAACCCTCGGTCCTCCCCTCCAAAATACCGTTCCTGCTCTTAAACGGCACAACGGGCATAGCGGTGGGTATGGCGACGAACATGGCGCCGCACAACCTGCGCGAGATCGTAGACGGCCTCGTGATGATCATAGACAACCCCGACACTACTGTAGACGACCTGATTAAGGTTATCCCCGGCCCCGACTTCCCTACAGGCGGTATCGTCTACGGACGCCACGGGATCTACGAAGCCTACAGATCCGGCAAGGGCAGGGTGATCGTGCGCGGACGGGCGGAAGTACAGAAAAACGCGAACGGACGCGAAGAGATCATCATCACCGAAATACCCTACATGGTCAACAAGGGCATGCTGTACAGAAAAATCTGCGATATGGCGCGCGATAAGGAACTCGAAGGCATCTCGTTTGCGCGGGACGAATCCGACAGACGCGGCATGCGCATCGTCCTCGGCATAAAGAAAGACTCTTTCGGCGAAACCGTGCTGAACCATCTGTACAAGTACACCGCGCTGCAAACTACTTTCGGCATCATCAACCTCGCGCTCGTCAATATGAGACCGCAGATTTTGAGCCTCAAAGAGTTGATGCTGCACTTTTTGGAACACCGCCACACGGTAATCGTGCGGAGAACCGAGTTCGACCTCAAAAAAGCGAAAGACCGCGCGCACATCCTTGAGGGCCTGCGGATCGCCATAGACAATATCGACGAAATCGTCGCGCTTATTAAAACCTCGTCATCCCCCGACGACGCGCACCAAAAATTAGTGGCGCGCTTCGAATTCAGCGACGTCCAGGCCAAGGCCATCCGCGAAATGCAGTTACAGCGGCTCACTGGCCTCGAACGCGACAAAATCGAAAACGAGTACGCCGAACTGCTTAAAATCATAGCCGACCTGACCGATATCCTGGCCAACCGCGACAGACGAATGCAGATCATCAAAGACGAACTGCTGCAAATGAAGACGCGCTACGGCGACGAAAGAAGGACGGAGATCACCGACGCGGCAAGCGACATGGACATCGAAGACCTTATCGCCGAAGAGGACATGGTCATCACAATGACCCACGAAGGCTACATCAAACGCACAGCCGTTTCCGAATACCGCGCGCAAAACCGCGGCGGGCGCGGGATCAAGGGGATGGAGTCAAAAGAAAACGACTTCATAACCACGCTGTTCGTAGCTTCCACACACGCGTACATAATGTTCTTTACCAATATGGGGCGCTGCTACTCGCTGAAAGTCTACAAAATTCCGGAGGCGGGCCGAAACTCCAAAGGGCGCCCCATAGTCAACCTCATCGAGCTGCAGCCTAACGAGAAAATCGCGGCCTTCGTGTCGGCGCGGGAGTTCGACGACAGCCACTTCATCATCGCCGCAACCGAGCATGGCGTAGTAAACAAGCAGCCCCTGTCCTCCTACCGCAACGTACGCCGCGCCGGAGTCAACGCGATAAACCTCGACGAAGGCGACTCGCTGATCGAAGTGAAAATCACAACCGGCAACGACGACGTCATCATCGGAACAACATCCGGCCAGGCCGTCAGGTTCCACGAAAGCGCAACGAGGGAAATGGGCCGCAGAACGCGCGGGGTCAGAGGTATGAGACTGCGCGGCGACGACAAAGTCGTAGGAATGGTCATAGCCAACGATAAAAACTGCATACTGACGGTAACCGAAAACGGCTACGGGAAGAGAACGCCGGTCGACGACTACAGAAAGATTAACCGCGGCGGCAGCGGCATCATCAACATAAAAACAAGCGAACGCAACGGAAACGTAGTATCTATAAAAAGAGTCTCGGCAGGAGAAGACACCGGCCAGGACGCGATGCTTATAACCCGCAACGGCATCATCATAAGAGTGGAAGTCGGGCGCATCAAAGAAATAAGCAGAAACACACAAGGCGTTAAGTTGATAGGCTTAGACAGCGGCGACAAGGTTATCGACGTAGCAATCTGCGACAGCATGGACGACGACAACACAGATACCGTAGTCAGCGCCGGCAGCGGAGATGCGGCAGCCATAAACAATACAGTTAGTGTCCCTGGCGCCCTTGATGTCCCTGGTGTTGACAGTGTTTATAGTACTGATGATATTGATGACAGCGGAGATAATGTTATTGACGATGCTGCTGATGACAATAATACCGCAGAATAATATCGTTGTCAACAACAAATAAATAATTCTAACATGCAGGGGCGGCAACAGAGCCGCCCGCTGCGTCAGTCAAGTCAACCAAACGTCAACTCGCCCGCTCAACCCTTCTTCGCAGCGTATTAGCTTCAGAAAGCACAGATTCCAGCCGCTTCCGTATATCCTTAGACAACGTATACCCGCTGATAGCCGCCAACTGTTCCAATGCCTCCGCGTTCCGCCCCAGCGCGGCCATGCTCCTGGCCATACCCATCCTGGCCTGTATCAGGTTGTAGAAATTGTTATTCGGGTCATTCTCGCATCTGGCAAAAATATGCCTGTAGGCTTCGATCGCCTCTTCGTGGCGCCTGAGCCCATGCAGCGACCGCGCCTTACCCCAGTGGAAGGCCAGCGTTCGGGGATAGCGCCTCAGCATATCCTCGGAAACATTCAGCGCGTCCTGAAAGCGTTCCTCGTTCAGGTATATGTCTATCAGCACCATCGACGCCGGATTCTTGCTGTAGATCCCGCTTTGCCTCACATTGCGCAACTTCATGATGCCATCCGCCCGCTTGTCATCCACGCCGGGCATCCACCAGAGCATTTTCATGAGGGCGCTGCGCCAGTATTCGTAGGCCCCTATCCCGAACTGGATGTCAGGATTCTTGCTACCCTCCTGCGCCATCTTCAAAAAGACCGATACGCCCTTCCAGCCGAAGCGGAAACCCGTAATGTAACGCTCGTAGCGAACCTCATAAGTGCCCTTGTAGCCGTCGGCGCCGCCCATGAAGAAGCGGGCCCATTCGTCCTGGGGGTTGGACGCTAAAATTCTTTCGGCACGCTCAATCGCCTGGTCGCAATATCGGTAAAACTCAGCCTCGCGGCGGTTGGACTGGTAACGCAGCATCCAGGTGTCGGCAGCGGCGGCCATAAAGAAGTAGCCGGCCGGGTGGTCGGGGTAAGCGCGGATGATCTTCTGCGCCTCCGCCTCGGCGCCGCGGAAATCCTCACGAAAAACCAGGTCTATGCTCTTGAGCGCCCATTCGTGCATGTCGGCGGGGAGAGCCTGCTGAGCGCAGACCGCAGCCGGAACCACCAAAAAGATAAAAAGGAGAGCCAGGGCGGGTATAGCCGCCATACCGAAGATGCCAACACTATTTCGCTCAATCCTTGCCATCGGCATTACCCTCAGCACCGTCATCATCTGTAAACTGATAATATTTGTTGTAATACCTGTCCCACAGCCCTAAACGCTTGTGATAACGGTACTTACGGGTGATCTTCACCCCAACCGTATTCAAGAAATAAAAGTCGACGACCGCACGGCGAATGAATACACCCTCCTTGTACTCAACGTACTCCAGTATATCAAAATACGGCTTCTCCAAAAGCGCCTCCGGGTCGACGCCCTCCAATATGGCCTCCATATCGTCGGCCATAATGATGTCGAACTTCTGCCGGATAGACTCTTCGCCCTCCGCACAAAAGCACGTGACCAAAAACATCATCGGCAGGATGATCTTGCACAGACGGCTTATAGTTTTTCCGGTCAACATATTCCTATTTGTATAAGATAAATTATGG
>Ga0123356_10005273_pt1 | contig 13195 bp, 12 predicted proteins | sample TergutEmb28metaG_2_FD_92546 | JGI IMG/M metagenome (GOLD analysis project Ga0123356, IMG submission 92546) | Embiratermes neotenicus P3 segment gut microbial communities from Petit-Saut dam, French Guiana - Emb289 P3 | ecosystem: Host-associated > Arthropoda: Insects > Digestive system > Gut ... | reverse complement strand
GAGGGAGAACTATAGAAAAGCTTACGACAACTTTGATCCAAAAAAAGTAGCCCGTTACAACGAAGCAAAAAAGAAAAAACTTTTAGCAGACGCAGGAATTGTCCGCAACAGGTTAAAAATAGAAGCGTCAATATCAAACGCTCAGCATTTTCTGGAAATACAAAAAGAATTCAGCAGTTTTTCCAATTACATTTGGGCGTTTACAAACGGAAAACCTGTTATCGGAAAATGGAAAACTCTCGGCGAAATTCCTCCCAGAACGGAACTGTCAGACAAAATTTCTCTGGATTTAAAGAAAAGAGGATTTAAATTTCTTGGAAGCGTAATCATGTACTCACATATGCAGGCTACAGGAGTAGTAAACGACCATGTCATGGAATGCTTCCGTTACAAAGAAATAAAAAAACTGCCGTTGAAAAAATAAAACTGTCTTTCAGTTCTAACCGGTTATGCCAGATCTGTTTTTATCAACTTTCTTGCTCAATGTTTCTACCATTAATATCATCAGTATCAATAAAACTCCAAGGAAAAACGGAAGTATCTTAAAATCGAAAAACGCAGACAGTTGTCCAAAAAACGGGGGAATAACTATATTTCCAAAATATGCGCTTGCCATTTGAATTCCTACAATTGCCTGGGATTTTTCTCTCCCAAAATTTTTCGGGGTTTCGTGTATCAGGCTTGGAAATATTGGAGCGCATCCAAGTCCAATTGTAAAAAGGCCGGGCAGCAGCAATACATCAAACGGAAGCAGAAGCGATACTATCCCGCATGCAATAAGGCACTGTCCCAATCGAATCATTTGACGATTATTAAATTTGATGGTCAAAAAGCCGGAAATAAAACGCCCCAGTGTTATCCCAAAATAGTAAAGCGAAATCAACTGCGGGGCGGTTTCCGGAGAAATGTTTTTTTCGAAAACAAGATAACTGCTTCCCCATAGTCCGGTAGTGAGTTCAATGCCGCAATAAAAGAAAAACGCAGCAAGAACATGTTTAACGCCGGTTGTCCGGAACAGTTCCCTAAAGGTAAAACTCTGCGGTTTTTCATTTTCTCCGGCGTCGGCTGATGGTTTGTTTTTTTTCCACAGAGACAAGCTGGAGAAAAGTATAACTATCAGACATGTCTGAAAAATACCAATAGTGCGGTATCCCATATTCCACGAATTGTTGTTTATCAGATAGAACGACATAATGATCGGGCCGATTGATGCTCCCACTCCCCAAAAACAATGAAGCCAGCTCATGTGCCTTGCCTTATAATGCAATGCAACATAATTATTCAGTGACGCATCGACTGAGCCCGCTCCCAAACCAAGAGGAACTGCGCAAAAACACATGATAAAAAACGAGGACGAAAAAGAAAAACCGTAAAGAGCTGCCGCAGTCATGGTAACACCGGCTGCAACAACAATGCCCGTTCCAAACCGCCTGATAATTTTATCGCTTAGAATACTTGCAACTACTGTTCCTGCGCAGATGATCATGGAAATATATCCTGCGTAATGCAGCGGAACGTTCAGCCCGCTGTACATCGACGGCCATGCCGATCCAAGAAGCGAATCCGGCAAACCCAAACTTATAAACGAGATATATATAATTATCAAAAGTACAATGGAAATCAAATATTGCCTCCGGTTCAGGTTTCAGGTATCATTATGAACGATTATATGTTAAAAATCACGGGAAAATACAGCACGGCAAAAGTTTTTACAAATGAACTGGATGAACTATCACAGGAACAGATAGTGCGTCTTTGTGATCAGCCGTTTACAGCAGAAAGCAAAATAAGGCTGATGCCGGATGTCCACGCAGGAGCGGGCTGCACAATCGGAACTACAATGACAATAAAGGACATGATTGTTCCAAACCTTGTGGGTGTGGACATTGGCTGCGGCATGGAAACCCTGATTATCCCGGCAGATGATCCCGTATCAAAAAATTTTGATCCTGTCCGTCTGGACAAATTGATTTACTCAGAAATCCCCAGTGGAATGAATGTAAGAAATAACGAACATGAGTTTATAGAACAAATATCACTGAACGAAATGAAGTGCCCGTCTTTTAAAATGGATCGTGCCAGAAAGAGCATCGGCACACTCGGCGGAGGGAATCACTTCATCGAGGTAAACCGCGATGACGAGAAAAACCTCTACATCGTAATTCACTCCGGCAGCCGCCATCTTGGAACCGAAATTGCCGAGTATTATCAGAATGAAGCATGGAAACAAACCACCGGCGATGTTCCAAAAGATCTTGCCTATGTCAGCGGCGCCCTTTTTAATGACTATATCCACGATATGAAAATTACTCAGTACTTTGCGCTCCTTAACCGCAAGGCAATGATGGACATAGTTGTAAAGGGTATGAATATTTCGGCAGCTTCTGGATATGAGCAGTTCTCGACCATTCACAACTATATCGATACAGATGCAATGATTCTGCGAAAAGGCGCTGTCTCTGCGATGAAGGGCGAGAAGCTTATTATCCCGATTAATATGCGGGATGGCTGTATTATCTGCGAAGGGCTGGGAAACCCGGACTGGAACTATTCCGCGCCGCACGGCGCAGGCAGAATAATGAGCCGAAAAAAAGCCTTTGCGACACTAAAGATGGAAGATTATCAAAAAGCAATGGAAGGAATTTACTCAACCTCGGTAAATAAAGAGACTCTCGACGAAAGCCCTTTTGTTTACAAAGACATAAAGAGTATCATAAAAAATATTTCTCCAACTGCGAAGATTTTAAAAATTATAAAACCAGTATATAACTACAAGGCAGCGGAAGAAAAGAAAAAATGGTAAAGAAAACCGCTGTTACAAAAGCATCCTCATGCTGTCTGCATGAACCATAGCTCCTTCCCAGTAGTCTCCCTTTACAAGCCTTTCTGCAGAATCAAAAATCATCTTTAACATGGGTTCGCGGTTGTACTTCATGACCCCGATGCGATCCTTTGGAAGAGCGCCAACCTGGCGGCACCATATTTCCATTTCCGCAAGGCACTGAGCCGTTCCGTTGCCGCTTCCGCCGGCAGCCGCGATTAAGTCAACCGGTTTATTAAATGCCGCGCTGCCCTCTTTTTTATTGAACACTTCGCAGCGGCGGAAACGATCCAGAAAATATTTCATGCGCTCGCTTGGCTGCCAGAAGTAAACGGGAGTAACGAGCACCAAACCCTGTGAGCCGCGAATCTTCGTCTGCAGCTCCGCCAGCAGATCGTTCTGAATACACTTCGACTGGTTAAAACAGATACCCCAGCCATTGTCGCAAATGCGGCACGGCTCAAGTTTGGCTGCGTTAATGTCAATAATTTCTGCCTGTCCGCCTGCAGATGTTATTCCGTCAAAAGCCGCCTTGCCGCAGGCTGCCGTAAGGCCATTGGCGTTCGGGCTCGCTGTAATAATATAGAACATAATGTTTACCTCTCTTTTAAATTATTGTATCATGAATAACCTATATCAAAGCCGCCAGTAAGAGCTGCAGAAGCCCCGTAATAATTACGATAAACAAACCCAGAAAAAGAAACTCGCGGGATTTTTCCTGTTTTTGCCGGCGGTGTTCCAGATAGCGTTCAGAAAAAGTAGTGTGGTCAACAAGTTTGCCGAATTTAAAACGAGTCGGCAGCAGCATTATTATAAGACCGGTACAGATAATGGCAGCGCCCACGATAAGGTTTGCATTAAAAACATAGGCAAGGGAAAATCTTCCCCGTACTATAGAACCGACGGCAATAGATAACAGAGTTGTTACGAGTATAAACTTTAAAGAATCGAGAACAGTTTTAAGGAAAAAAGCCACAGAATACTAGCCGTCAACAAGGTGACAGGCGCAGTATCTGCCTTCAGAAATCTTTTTAAGTTCCGGTGTATTGTGCTCACAGATATCTTTACGGGCGAAACAACGCTTATAGAAACGGCAGCCGGGAGGCGGCTTAATTGGGCTCGGCACATCGCCTTCAAGAATAATGCGTTCCCTCTGTTCGTCGACATCCGGTACAGGTATCGCCGACAACAGCGCTTTGGTGTAGGGATGCAACGGATCAACAAAAAGGGATCTGTAGTCAGAGAGCTCTACGATTTTCCCAAGATACATAACGGCGATATTATCGCTTACATGTTTTACAACACTCAAGTCGTGGGAGATAAAGAGATAGGTTAACCCGAACTCTTTCTGCAGATTGTCCATCAGATTCAATATCTGAGCACGGATCGAGACGTCCAGCGCCGACACGGGCTCGTCCTGTACAATAAACTTCGGCTTTAGGGCAAGAGCGCGCGCAATACCTATGCGCTGCCGTCTGCCGCCGTCCAGCTCATGAGGATAGGCGCTTGCAAGGCGTTCTGCAAGACCCACAGTTTCCATAAGGGATAAAACCATATCGTACAGTTCACCCTTGTTTTTTGCTTTCTTGTTAATTTTGAGCGGCTCGGCGATGATTTCGAAAACGCTCATACGGGGATTTAACGACGCAAAAGGATCTTGAAAAACAATCTGCATGTTTTCGCGCATCTCGCGCATCTTTGCCCTGTTGTATTCCAGAATATTTTCACCGTTAAAAATAATCTCTCCGCCTGTAGCTTCAGTAAGGCGCAGAATTACACGGCCAATGGTGGATTTTCCGCATCCAGACTCGCCGACAAGACCAAGTGTCTCACCCTCATTGATATGGAAATCTACACCGTCGACGGCATGAAGCATTCCATTTTTTGTTTTAAAATATTTTTTGAGATTTTTTATTTCGAGCAGTTTCTCAGCCATATTTATACCTTCTAATTAAACAACAGACATCTAACGGTATGATTCCCGCTAATTTCCACATTTTGCGGCACTTTTTCCGAACATTCCGGTTTTGCCATATCACAGCGCGGATGGAAAGGACAACCCGAAGGCAGCGTCCTTGGATCGGGCATAAGACCCTTGATTGGTTTTAAACTGGACTCTTCCGATTTAATATCCGGCAGTGAGTTGAATAAACCGATTGTGTACGGATGTTTGGGATTCTTGAACAACTCGCGCTTATCGGCATATTCCACAATATTGCCCGCATACATGATTGCCACTTTGTCGCAGATATCGGCTACTATACCCAAATCATGGGTTATCATGATCATGGCGGTATTAAATTCGGCTTTAAGGTTTCTCATTAACTGTAAAACCTGCGCCTGGATTGTTACATCAAGAGCTGTTGTCGGCTCATCGGCAATTAACAATTTGGGATTACATGCCAGTGCAATAGCAATTACGACGCGCTGGCGCATTCCGCCGGAGAACTGGTGAGGATATTCCTTCGCACGTTCCGGTCCGATACCGACTTTCATCAGCATTTCTTCGGCTCTTTTTAATGCTTCGGCGGCAGTCATCTTTTCGTGCAGCAAAATAACTTCGGCAATCTGATCACGCACAGGAATAACCGGGTTCAAACTGGTCATGGGATCCTGGAATATCATTGATATTTTATAACCGCGAATTTTCCGCATTTCCGCTTCCGAAACTGTCAGAATATTATTGCCTTCCAGATGTACTTCGCCGTTCATAATTTTACCAGGCGGATCCGGAACAAGGCGCAGCAATCCAAGAGCTGTCGTTGTTTTTCCCGCGCCAGTCTCGCCTACCAGTCCGAGCGTCTCGCCTTTATCAAGTTTCAGGCTCAGATCATTTACAGCGTGGACAACGCCTTCCTCTGTCAGGTAGTGTATGGTGAGATTCTTGATATCAAGCAGTATGTTGTTTTCCATATACCCCACCCTATCTCTTCAGCTTGGGATCAAGAGCGTCCCGCAAGCCGTCGCCCATAATATTAAGGGCTACTACAACAATAACGATAGCCAAGCCCGGGAATACGACCAAGTACCCGTGCTCCAGGAAGAAACGTCTTCCGACCGAAAGCATATAACCCCATTCAGGAGTAGGCGGCTGAATGCCAAGCCCGATAAAGCTCAGGGCTGCTGCGCTGAGAATTGCGCCTCCCAACCCGAGAGTAGCCTCTACCATGATCGGCGCCATACAGTTAGGCAGAATGTGACGCGTAATAATCCGGAAATCGTTACCGCCAATCGCACGCGCCGCTTCGATAAATTCCCTTTCACGTACAGTTAATACCGCCGCCCTGGTTTGCCGCGCAAACCCGGGAATTGAACCAACTCCAACGGCAATCATAGTGTTAGTTAATCCAGGACCCAGCGCCGAAGCGATGGCAATCGCCAGTAATATATTGGGAACAGCGATCAGAATATCGATAAACCTCATTAGTATGTTATCCAGCTTGCCGCCGTAGTATCCGGCAATGGAACCGAAAATAACACCCATCGTCAGCGCTACGCCTACACAGGTAAACCCTATGCGAAGCGAAGTTCTGGTTCCGTAAATAATCCTGGCAAGCATATCGCGCCCAAGGTTATCCGTACCCAGAGGATGCTGCAAACTGGGAGGCTGAAAAGTTCTGTCCAGATTCTGGGCATCCAGTCCTTCAGAGGCAATTACATCCGCAAAAATAGCGGTAAGAATCAAAATGAGCATGACAATAAAGCCAAGCATGGCAGCCTTGTTCTTGCGGAAACGCTTCCATATATCGAACCACTGGCTATGTTTTCTCTGTTTTATAACGACGGTATTTTCTTTTGATATCATTTGTATTGCCCCCTGATTCTGGGGTCAACAAAACCGTATAAAATATCTACGATAAGATTGACAATGCTGATACCAAGGGCGATCATCAAAACGCCGCCCTGAACAATGGGAAAATCCCTTGCCCTGATGGACAATACCATATAGTTGCCAATACCCGGTATTGCAAAAACTGTTTCTGTTAAAATCGCGCCGCCTAAAAGAGCGCCGAATGAAAGACCGACAACAGTGATAACCGGAATCAGGGCGTTTTTAAGAGCGTGTTTCATTATAACTGTCGATTCTTTTTGCCCCTTGGCTCTTGCCGTTCTGATATAATCCTGCCTGATAACTTCAAGCATCGAAGAGCGGGTAAAACGCATGAACACACCCATACTGGAAAGCCCGATAGTTAATGATGGCATAATCCAATGGAGCGGTGTGGAAAACCCCGAGACTGGCAGCCAGCCGAGGTTTACCGAAAACAAGAGGATTAGCATTAATCCCAGCCAAAAGTTTGGCACAGATAATATTACAAGCCCCAAAACTGAGGCGACATTGTCAAATATTTTATGATGCTTGACTGCGCAGAGTATCCCTAGCGGAATACCCGTTAAAACAGCGAGTACAATACACAGAGTTGCAAGACGGACAGTGTTAGGCAGGCGGTCGGTTAGTTCAGTGAATACAGGGCGCTTCGTAGAAATAGATGTGCCAAGATCCAGCCTTATCACTTTACCGACATAGCTTGCGAACTGAACCAGGAACGGGTCGTCCAGGCCCATCTCAAGGCGCAAAGCGGCAATATCTTCAGGTCTTGCACGTTCGCCCAATAATAACGAGGCGGGATCACCCGGTGTTATGTACAACAGGGTGAAAATAATGAACATCACGCCAATAAATACAGGAATCATCATCAAAATACGGCGCAAAATATACTTATGCATTCAATCTTTCCTTAATGTGCCGAAACATTGGGTTGTGTTCCGGCTGCAATGCAGCCCAAACACAACCCAAATAAGCACTTCTCTTACAATGGTTTATTCAAAATAAATTGTCCAAAGCGGATGGTGACCGGCGGGGTGCAGCTGGAAACCGCGAAGGTTATTGCGCGCTGCTGTCAGGTCTTCACCTGCCCACTGGAAAATCCACGGAGCTTCATCACGGATGATCTGCTGTGCTTCAAAGTACAGCTGCTCGCGTCTCTGGAGATTGGTTTCTTTTCTGGCATCATCAAGCAGACGGTCAACAACAGGGTTGCTGTAGAATGAGCGGTTGCCGGGTGCGCCGAAGTTGTCAGAGTGGAATGTCGCATGCAGACCGTAGTCCGGGTCTCCGGTTACAGTTACCCAACCGAGCATGTACATGTCCTGTTCGCCTCTGGAGGTCATATCAAGATATGCTCCCCATTCGATGATCCTGACGTCTACGTTAATACCAACCTGCCTGAGCATGTTTGCAAGAATTTCGCCGGAGTCAATACGCTGGGGGTTATCATTGGTGGAGAAGGTTGTATTGAAGCCATTGGGATATCCTGCTTCAGCCAAAAGCTGCCTTGCTCTTGCGGGGTTGTACTCAAAACGCTGAAGTCTGGAGGCTGCGGAAGCCCAAACTTTGCTGTTGATAGGTCCGGTGCCGGGGGCGCCTGTGCCCATGTATACGGTTCTGACCATTGCATCAAGATCGAGTGCGTGGGCTACTGCCTGGCGTACTCTGACATCGTTGAAAGGCGGTTTCTGGGTGTTAAAGCCGATATAGTTTGTTGAAAGGTTCATTGCGCGAATCATCTGAATATCGGGGTGGCTGTTTACGCGTGAAACGTCAGCTGCCATAAGATCGAGAATCAGATCTACACCGCCGGTTTCAAGCTCAAGAAGCCTGGTTGCGGTATCGGTGATGATACGGATTGTGATGTCTTTGATACGGGGGGCTGTACCGTGGTAGCTGTCCCAGCGGGTAAGCTCAATGCGGTCGCCCTGTACCCAGTTAACAAAACTCATCGGGCCTGTGCCGACGGGGTGCTGACCGTGTCTGTCGCCAAGTTCTGTAACTGCTCTCTGGCTGACAATTGATGTTGCAGTGTGGCCAAGGTGGTTAAGGATCGGCGCAAAGGGGTACGGAAGGGAGATGAGCACTTCGTAATCATTGACGACGGTAACACTCTCGATCATGCCGGTGATATGGCCGATGTGCGGCGATACTGCGGCTCTGTCAAGGGTGAATTTAACGTCCGAAGCTTTGAGCTCGTCGCCGTTATGGAATCTTACTCCCCTCTTCAGGAAAAGCCTCAGCCGGGTGGGATTCCCTGCTGCGTCATTTTCGAAGGCCCATCTTTCTGCAAGGCTGGGCTGGGGCGCCATATCGGCATCCAGGTTGATCAGAGTTTCGTAAATCTGTTTCATTACCCTGGAAGAAGCATTGTCATTTGTCATGGACGGGTCAAGAGACGGTCCCTGGCTCATCATCGCTACAATTAAAGTGTCCTTTCCTGAAGCAGCGGCGGACTGATTGCCTCCACCACAACCGCTAAAAACGACAGCTATAGCAATTAAACAAGCTAACAGCGCTATGTGTTTTCCTTTCATTTAAATTTTCCTCCTACAAATGAAAATAAGGTACTTTTTTATACAATAATTAGAAAATCTTGTCAATCAACCTACCATATAAAAGGGAAAAACCTGTCCAAAAAGGAGGACAATGAGGCAATAAATCAGGTTGTATCACAGGTAAAATATGGCTTAAAATGAAGCCAGAGGCCTTTAAAAATGAGTAAATATTATTGCTACGAGTACCGGCTTTGCAAGCTTGGAATTGCCGAAGAAAACGGAGCTATCTGCCAGGTATTTTTTGACATGGGAAATTCCCCTGCCGGTTTTTTGCTCGAACAAACCCCTCTGATAAAGAAAGCGGGAAAACAGCTTGATGAATACTTCAGCGGGAAGCGAAAGGTTTTTGATTTGCCCCTGTCTTTTAAGGGGACGGATTTTCAGGTTACTGTCTGGAAGGCCCTTCAAAGTATTCCGTACGGAGAAACCCGCAGTTACAAAGAACTGGCGGAAATGACAGGAAACCCGAAAGCATGCCGCGCTGTCGGCATGGCGAACAACCGCAACCCGATAGTCATTATTGTGCCATGTCACAGGGTAATCGGTCATAACGGGAGCTTAACGGGTTTTGGCGGCGGCCTTGATTTGAAACAGCAATTGCTTGAACTGGAAAAAAACTCAACTGTGCTGCGCGGCTAAAGAAATCAGGGAAATAAACAGAAATATCACAAGCGTTACAATATACAGGATGAGAGCAGTCGTAAACCCAACGCTGAGGACAAGCCAGATTCCCAGCGTGTTAAATAAAGACCGGTACAGGTAAACAAAACCGTTAAAAACCACAGGTAGAATGGGCAACATCAGAATAAAAAGATAGCGCGGTTTAACCCTTGTACGGTAACGCCAGCCGACAATAATCATGAATATTGCCATGGGAAGGAAAAACAGTGCAGAACCAAGACGGTTTAAAATTTCCGCCTGAAAAATCTCCGGAACGTAGCCAAGTGAACTTAGAGTTCTGGATGCCGTAAAAAGCTCGTCTATCTGAAGATTGGCAACTCCGTGACGTACATGAGACAGAAGCAGAAGATCTTCAAACTTTACATTAAGGATAATCCCTCCCGGGGTCTTGCTTCCCAGCAGCCATTCGCCGTCATAGAAATTATCTTTATCAAAACGATCAAGCGCATGCATCAAAACAAGAACCTGCTGATCTTCGTTTAACGTAAACGGCGTAACTTTCGCATAACGTGATGATACATAAGCTGTAAGACGGGAGTTCTCGTCAAATTCCATATACTCAAGGCCCGTCCCGTAGGCAACATCCGAGGATATCGTAAGGCTGGAAAAGCGCAGTACTGTTCTCCCTCTGCTTCCAGGAAGAGAGAATAACGCTCCTGTAAGAATCTCTCCGGGAAACAGATCCATCTCGTCAGTAAAAAAAGCGTACTCGCTGGTACCGCGTTCACTTGCGGCGAAAAAATTCGCTGCATCAGGATCATCAGGCGTCATGGAAAGCAGTTCCTGGAAAATATAGTACGCCCGTATAAAATCGCCGGAGTTCATTGCCTGATAACCGGAAAGTTTTAAGTTGTGAAGCTGATAGAGACGCACCTCTCTTTGGTTGGGAGCAAGGGAAGAAATCCTGTTCCACGCGTCGCTTGCCAGCCTTGCCGAGGTTGCCGCTTCGGGGCTGCCCCGTTCTGCAAGACGCGTCCCAAGGGTAGCCAGCCAGTGAGCGTCAAAATACCGCGTTTCGTTAAAAGCCGCCCTGCTCATTTCTATGGCCTGTGTAGCGTCTACAGGGCCGCCGGACAATGTGGAAACTTCAGCGCTCCGCCAGTCCCTTGTCAATGCAGCGCGGGCAAGTGATCTTTCGTCGCTTTCAGAAGAATATATTCCTTCCATATTAATGCTGACTTCGGTTCTGAGAGAAGCCAGTTCCGGACTGTTAGGCCAAACACTGTCGCAAATGTTCAGGAAACGCAGAGCTTCCGGCCATTCACCGGAATCAGCCCTTTCCTGCGCCTGTGTTTTGGAAAGCCTGTATAGCTCCCCTTTACTGCGCATATTTTCTTCGTTACCTTTTAACAGCGGAAACGCCAGAAAGAAAATTAAAGCGTAAATGGCGGCAGCGGCAATGGCGGTTACAACAGAAACAACCAGCCGCTTAAAAAACACTTCGGAAAAACTCTGATAATTTTCTTCAAAGGAAGCCAGACCGAACGGGATTACAAGAGCGGAAAGAGCAAGGGCAGGAAACAGATTGAAAAATTCCAGTAAACCCTGCATCAGTCCCCAGCCGCCGGAATAAATGGGCAATGGCGGCTGCGAACCTGGAAAAAAGAAACGGAAACCCACTATTAAGATACCGGAAACAAGTACGTACATAATGAATATAGATTGAGGAGCGCGCAGCTTGTCAAAATTAATATTCATCGTCATCCCGCCTTCTGGCAACAAAAACCAAAACAGAATAAGTGTGAATCAGTAAACCAAGACAGGTAAAGATCATGGGAATCACAAACGAAGCGGGAACAACATTCCCCAAAACAGAACCAAGAATAAACTGAATCTCCGGAGAATTTAAAAACGTGTCAAATGCAAGAATTCCCCTGAAGGCAAGGATGCCCAAAAAAAGATTGGCTAAAGGCCACACGCTGACCTTTATCGCAAAACCAAGTGAACACAGGAAGAAAATTAACGAACCCGTATAGATTAAAAAGGGAATATATCCTTCTGCGAATGTCTTTTGGATCATTCCGGCATTAAGCCTGACATCGATAAACAGGCTTGTTAAAAACCACGGAGTATCATCAGTAAAAGGGACAGGCGGAAGCGCAAAACCGGCATTGGCGGATTCATGAAAAACCAGAGGCTGATCCGGAATTGACGTAACGCGCGGTCCAAACGGCTGAGCTGTCCCTTCCAGTAAAATTACCGAGGTTTCGTTTCTGTGCAGCGAGTTTGATAAAATCAACCCCTTGTCACCCAGCGGTACTCCGGCGCTTTGAGCCGGAGGCACAGTATTCCATTTATCAAGAGCATAAGAGAATCCAAAGCAAAAAATCACAGACAGGAACATTATGGAAATAACCGCCATCAAGGCAAAATATTTTCTTCTGGTTGCATAATTTAAAGAAAAAAGTATTGATGAAAAAAGCGCAAAAGATAATGCCCATTGCGCCGCAGCAATAATCAGGGTTAAAGTAGTTTCCGGCATAACAGGCAAACTTTTAGCCCAGTCTACCCGCAAGGACAGGAATCTAATTCCCGTTGCCAACAGGAAGATAATAAGGAAGCTAAGACTGAATGTAAGCGTAAGCTTGGCGAAATTCCTCACAATTATACATTATCACGGCAGGAAGACCCACGCAAGGGCTTTTACAACGAAGCTTCCAGCCCTTTATTCGATTTCTACTAATTGAGAAAAGAAAAAAGTTAGGACATAATATGGTATGAGTATAAAAATTGGAGTTCTTGGATCAGGCGCCTGGGGAACGGCAATTGCAAAAGTAATTGCGGATAAAGAAAAAGAAGTAACTATCTGGAGCTTTGAAGAAGAAGTAAAAGACGATATTAACAGGAAGCGGCTTAATTCCAGATACTTGCCGGGATTTAAACTGCCGGAATCAATAAGAGCCACAACAGATATTGAAGAAGCGGCGGAAGGAAAACAGTTTTTAATTTACGCAGCCCCTTCAATGTTTTTGATGGATACGTTAAAGAAATCAATTACAGTTAATTCAATACGGGAAGGTAAAACTGTTATAGCGGTAATAACCAAGGGATTTTTACCGTCAGAACACGGCCCGCGGATGATTGTAGAAACCATGGAAGATTATCTCCCGGGATTTTACCGTCAATCGGTGGTGTATATATCAGGACCAAGCCACGCAGAAGAGGTATCTAACGGCAAGATAACCGGGCTCATCGCCGCAAGCGAAAACGCCAAAAATTCCATACGTTTCAGAAACCTTTTAAGAAATCAAAATCTTTTTGTATATTCTTCCCTGGATGTCCGCGGGGTACAGGTTGCGGCAGCCG
>Ga0123356_10005272_pt1 | contig 13197 bp, 11 predicted proteins | sample TergutEmb28metaG_2_FD_92546 | JGI IMG/M metagenome (GOLD analysis project Ga0123356, IMG submission 92546) | Embiratermes neotenicus P3 segment gut microbial communities from Petit-Saut dam, French Guiana - Emb289 P3 | ecosystem: Host-associated > Arthropoda: Insects > Digestive system > Gut ... | reverse complement strand
CCCTACCTGATCAACAACGATCCGCCGCCGGAGCGCGAACGCTTGCAGTCGCCGGAAGACCGCGAAGAGTTGGATGGTCTCTATGAGTGCATCCTGTGCGCCTGTTGTTCGACCTCTTGCCCGTCGTTCTGGTGGAACCCGGACAAATTCGTCGGCCCGGCCGGTCTGCTGGCCGCCTACCGCTTCATCGCCGACACGCGCGACCAGGCGACCAACGAGCGCCTCGACAACCTCGAGGATCCGTACCGTCTGTTCCGTTGCCACACCATCATGAACTGCGTCGATGTCTGCCCGAAGGGTCTCAACCCGACCAAGGCCATCGGCAAGATCAAGGACATGATGGTTAGTCGCGCGGTTTGATGGAACGGACTGATTACGAACGCCTGCGCTGGCGTTGTATCCGGCGGGCGCTGCTGGAACTCGATATCGTGCTGACGCGCTTTCTCGACAACGGCTTCGCCCAGTTGAATGAGGCGCAGCAACAGGCGTTCGCAGAGTTGGCTGACTGGGAGGATCACGATCTTTGGCGCCTGATCAGTGGCCAGGAGGAAACCGGGGATTCTCGCTACGCGCCCATCGTGGCGTTGCTTCGTAAGAGTTGAGTAAGGTTGGCGGTATACCATTTGCCGTTGATCGGAATTTTGGCAATGCAGTGACAACCAACACCTGAAAAGGGAACAATCGATGACGACCGAACGCAAGGCAACCTTGAGCATCGACGGACTGACGCCCGTCGAATTTCCGATCATGTCTCCGACGCATGGCAACGATTGCGTCGATATCCGCACTCTTGGAGGCAAGACCGGTCTGTTTACCTATGACTCGGGTTTCCTGTCGACCGCCAGTTGCAAATCCACGATTACTTTCATCGATGGCGACAAGGGCGAGCTGCTGTACCGCGGCTATCCGATCGAGCAACTGGCCGAGCAGTGCAACTTCCTGGAAGTCACCTATCTGCTGAAGAACGGCGAACTGCCGAATGCGCAGCAGAAAGACGAGTTCGAAACCTCCATCAAGAGGCACACGATGGTGCACGAGCAACTGGCCAAGTTCTACTCGGGCTTCCGCCGCGATGCTCATCCGATGGCCGTCATGGTCGGCGTCGTCGGTGCCCTGTCAGCCTTCTACCATGAGGTGAGGGATTTTTCCGACGCCGAGCATCGCGCCTTCAGCTTCAACCGGCTGGTGGCCAAGTTGCCGACCATCGTTGCCATGGCCTACAAATACAACACGGGTGCGCCGTTCATGTACCCGGACAACGATCTGGACTACACCGCCAACTTCATGCGCATGATGTTCGGCAATCCGTGCGAGAAGTACGTGCCGAACCCGGTTCTGGTGCACGCGCTGGACACCATCTTCACGTTGCATGCCGATCACGAGCAGAACGCCTCGACCTCGACTGTCCGCCTGGCCGGCTCGTCGGGCGCCAATCCCTTCGCCTGCATCGCCGCTGGCATCGCCTGCCTGTGGGGGCCGGCGCACGGCGGCGCCAATGAAGCCTGCCTGCAGATGCTGGAAGAGATCGGTGACGTCTCGCGCGTCGGCGAATACATCAAGCGTGCCAAGGACAAGAATGACTCCTTCAAGCTGATGGGCTTCGGTCACCGCGTCTACAAGAACTTCGATCCGCGCGCCAAGCTGATGCGCAAGGTTTGCGACGACGTCCTCAGCGCACTGGGCCTGCAGAACGACCGCCTGTTCAAGCTGGCCATGGAACTGGAAAAGATCGCTCTGGAAGACCCCTACTTCGTCGAAAAGAAGTTGTACCCGAACGTCGACTTCTATTCCGGCATCGTGCAGAAGGCCATCGGCATTCCGACCGAAATGTTCACCTGCATCTTCGCGCTGGCCCGCACGGTTGGCTGGATGACGCAATGGGAGGAAATGATCTCCGATCCGGAATACAAGATCGGTCGTCCGCGCCAACTGTATGTCGGCGCTGCCAGACGCAATGTCGTACCGCTTGCCCAGCGCGGTTAACAAGCGAAATCAGGGCGGCCGGCTGGCCGCCCTTTTTCCCAATGGGGCCGCGGTGTACCCCGCCGCGCACCGCTCGAAAAAGACAATACCCTGAAGGGGATGCCAATGACTACGATGAATCAACTGTTTGACAGCACCCTGTACTTTGGCGGCAATGCGCCGTTCGTCGAGGAACTCTACGAGCTGTATCTTCACGACCCGACTGCCGTATTGCCCGAGTGGCGGGACTATTTCGATCGCCTGGCCCAGATGCCGGGCTTTGTTGCACGCGACGTAGCGCATGCCCCTGTCATTGCGGCGTTCGCCGAGTTGGCCAAGGACGGGGGGTTCCGTCCGGTGGCACCCGCCTCGGCCACTACCGAGCACAAGAAGCAATCGGCGGTCGGCCAACTGGTTACCGCCTATCGCTCGCTCGGCACGCGCTGGGCCGATCTCGATCCGCTGAAGCGCTTGCCGCGGCCGAAGATCGACGAACTGGAGCCATCCTTCTACGGCTTCACCGATGCCGACATCAACCAGACCTTCAGCGTCGGTTCGCTGAAGGGCCTGCCGGCCGAGGCCAAGCTCGGTGACATCCTCGAGACGCTGAAGCAGACCTACTGCGGCACCATCGGCATCGAATACATGTACATGACGGACTACAACGAGAAGCGCTGGTTGCAGGAGCGTCTCGAAAGTATCCGTTCCCGTCCGTCCTTCGGCCCGGAACGGAAAAAGCGCATTCTCGAGCGCCTGACTGCCGCCGAAACGCTGGAGCGCTACCTGCATACCAAGTACGTCGGCCAGAAGCGCTTCTCGCTGGAAGGCGGCGAGTCGTTGATCGTGGCGATGGACGAGGCGATTCGTAGCGGCGCCGCCCTGGGTGTCGACGAAGTGGCCGTCGGCATGGCCCACCGCGGCCGCCTGAACGTACTGGTCAACACGCTGGGCAAGGCGCCCTCGATGTTGTTCGCCGAATTCGAAGGCAAGAAGAAGAGCGATCTGACGGCTGGCGACGTCAAGTACCACATGGGCTTCTCGTCCGACGTCAGTACCCCGGGCGGCGCTTGTCACGTGACGCTGGCCTTCAACCCGTCGCACCTGGAAATTGTCAACCCGGTGGTGGAAGGCTCCGTTTATGCCCACCAGGTTCGTCGCGGCGAGGGCGGCAAGAACAAGGTCATGCCGATCCTGGTCCATGGCGATGCCGCCGTGGCTGGCCAGGGCGTGAACCAGGAAATGCTCAACTTCGCCCAGACCCGTGGCTACGGCGTTGGCGGCACCCTGCATTTCGTGGTTAACAATCAGGTTGGTTTCACCACCAGCGACCCGCGCGACTACCGTTCCGGCCACTACTGCACCGACATTTTCAAGATGATCGATGCGCCGATTTTCCACGTCAATGGCGACGATCCCGAGGCGGTGGCGCTGGTCACCCAGTTGGCCGTCGAATATCGCCAGACCTTCGAGAAGTGCGTCGTGGTCGACATCATCTGCTTCCGCAAGCTCGGCCACAACGAGCAGGACGAGCCGATGGTCACGCAGCCGCTGATGTACAAGATCATCGCCAAGCACCCGGGTACCCGCAAGCTGTACGGCGACAAGCTGGTTGCCGAAGGCACGCTGGCGGCCGACGGTCCGGACCTGATGATCAAGGAATACCGCGAGCATCTGGATAAAGGCGAACTGCTGTACAACCCGGTGCTGGCTGGCTACAAGCACCCGATGATCATCGACTGGACGCCGTTCCTGACCAAGAAGTACATCGAGACTTGCGACACCACGGTACCGATGGCCGAACTGCAGCGCCTGGCCAAGCGTTTGACCGACATTCCCGAAGGCTTCGCGCTGCACTCGCGGGTCAAGAAGATCGTCGAGGATCGCGCCGCGATGGGCGAGGGTAAGTTGCCGGTCGACTGGGGCATGGCCGAGAACCTAGCCTACGCCTCGCTGCTGGTTTCCGGCTACGGCGTGCGCATTTCCGGCGAAGACGTCGGCCGTGGCACCTTCTTCCACCGTCATGCCGCCTTCCACGACCAGAATCGCAGCAACTGGTCCGAGGGCACCTACTATCCGCTGAAGAATCTGCAGGACAAGCAGGCCGGCTTCCAGTGCTTCGATTCGGTGCTGTCCGAAGAAGCCGTGCTTGCCTTCGACTACGGCTATGCCTCGGCCAATCCGTACGAGTTGGTGATCTGGGAAGGGCAGTTCGGCGATTTCGCCAACGGTGCCCAGGTCGTCATCGACCAGTTCATTGCCTCCGGCGAGGCCAAGTGGGGCCGCGCCTGCGGCCTAGTCCTGTTGTTGCCGCACGGCTACGAAGGTCAGGGTCCGGAGCACTCCTCGGCCCGCCTCGAGCGTTTCATGCAGTCCTGTGCCGAAATGAACATGGAGGTCTGCGTGCCGACCACCGCCGCCCAGGTCTTCCACATGCTGCGCCGGCAGGGCGTGCGCATGCAGCGCAAGCCGTTGATCGTGATGTCGCCGAAGTCGCTGCTGCGTCACAAGGATGCCGCCTCGCCGCTGGAGGATCTGGTCAATGGCGAATTCCAGCGTGTCATCGGCGAAGTCGACGAGATCGATCCGAAGAAGGTCAAGCGCGTCGTCTTGTGTAGCGGTAAGGTGTTTTATGACCTGCTGGCCGCCCGCCGCGGGAAGAAGATCACCGATATCGCGATCGTCCGCCTGGAGCAGTTGTATCCCTTCCCGAAGGATTCCTTGCAAGCCGAACTGGCCAAGTACCCGAAGGCCACGGAAATCGTTTGGGCCCAGGAGGAACCCCGCAACCAGGGCGCTTGGTACTGGTTTGCCTCACGCCATCACTTGGACAGCGGACTGGACAGCAAGCAGAAACTGTTGCTGGTTTCCCGTCCGGCCTCCTCGTCGCCGGCTGTCGGCTATCTGGCCAAGCACAACGAGCAGCAGAAGGCACTGATCGAGTCCGCGCTGGGCAAGATCGACTACTGAACAATAAAGCAGAGTGGAGTCATTCATCATGAGCATTATCGAAGTCCAAGTTCCTCAGCTCTCCGAGTCCGTTGCCGAAGGCACGCTTGCTTCATGGAAGAAGAAAATCGGCGAAGCGGTCGGCCGTGACGAGATCCTGATCGACATCGAGACTGACAAGGTCGTGCTGGAAGTGCCGTCGCCAGCCGCTGGCGTATTGGTTGAGATCATCAAGGGCGATGGCGAAACCGTTGTGTCCGGCGAGTTGATCGCCAAGATCGACACCGAGGCCACCGCCAGTGCCGGGGCTCCAGCCGCCGCGCCGCAAGCCGCGGCGGCCGCTCCTGCCCCGGCGCCTGGCGCTACGGCTCCGGCCGGTACCGCCAGCCCGGCCGCGCGCAAGATTCTCGACGAGAAGGGCATCGCCGCTGCCGATGTTGCCGGCACCGGCCGCGGTGGCCGTGTGACCAAGGAAGACGCCGTTGCCGCCACGCCGAAGGCCGGCCCGGTGGCTGCTGCCGCTCCGGCGACCAGCGTGGACTTGGCCGCGCGCACCGAAGAGCGCGTGCCGATGAGCCGTCTGCGCGCCCGCATCGCCGAGCGCCTGCTGCAATCGCAACAAACCAACGCCATCCTGACCACCTTCAACGAGGTGAACATGGCGCCGGTGATGGCCATGCGCAAGCAGTACGGCGAGAAATTCGAGAAGACCCACGGCGTCCGCCTCGGCTTCATGGGCTTCTTCGTCAAGGCTGCCTGTGCCGCGCTACAGCGCTTCCCGATCCTCAACGCCTCGGTCGATGGCAATGACATCGTCTATCACGGCTACATCGATATCGGCATCGCCGTCGGCTCGCCGCGCGGCTTGGTCGTGCCCATCCTGCGCAACGCCGATCAGATGACGGTCGCCGAGATCGAGAAGAAGATTGCCGAATTCGGCGCCAAGGCCAAGGACGGCAAGCTGTCGATCGAGGAACTGACCGGCGGCACCTTCTCCATCTCCAACGGCGGTATCTTCGGCTCGATGATGTCCACGCCGATCATCAATCCGCCGCAGTCGGCGATCCTCGGCATCCATGCCACCAAGGATCGGGCCGTGGTCGAGAACGGCCAGGTCGTCGTCCGCCCGATGAACTATCTGGCGATGTCCTACGACCACCGCATCATCGACGGCCGCGAAGCCGTGCTCGGCTTGGTGACGATGAAGGAAGCGATGGAAGATCCAGCCCGCCTGCTGCTCGGCGTCTGATCGACGTTTGCTGGCGCCAGCGTCCCATTCCGGGCGCTGGCGCTTTTTGCGCATTGGTAGAACAAGAGAGGTAACTCATGTCCAAGCAATTCGACGTGCTCGTCATCGGCGGCGGCCCCGGCGGCTACGTGGCGGCCATTCGCGCCGCGCAACTGGGCTTTGCCACTGCCTGTTGCGAATCCAACCCCTATGCCGATCCCAAGGGCGAGCCGCGCCTCGGCGGCACCTGCCTGAACGTCGGCTGCATTCCCTCCAAGGCCCTGCTGCATACCTCGCACCTGTTCGAGGAGGCCGCCCATACGTTCGCCGGTCAAGGCATCAAGGTTTCCCAGCCGAGCATCGACGTGCCGGTGATGAAGGCGCGCAAGGATAACGTCGTCACCCAACTGACTTCGGGCATCAAGGGCCTGTTCAAGAAGAACAAGGTCACCATGATCCCGGGCCACGGTTCCTTCGTCGGCAAGGAAGGCGAGTTCTACAAGGTCAAGGTCGGCGACGAGGAAGTGCTGGCCAAACAGGTCATCGTCGCCACCGGTTCCAAGCCGCGCCACCTGCCCAACGTGCCGGTCGACCAGAAGATCATCATGGATAACGAAGGCGCGCTGAACCAGGAATCGGTGCCCAAGAAGCTGGTCATCATCGGTGCCGGCGTCATCGGTCTGGAAATGGGTTCGGTCTGGCGCCGCCTCGGCTCCGAAGTAATCATCCTCGAAGCGCTGCCGGATTTCATGCCCTTCGCCGACCAGGATGTCGCCAAGGAAGCGCTCAAGCTGTTTACCAAGCAGGGTCTGGTCATCGAAACCGGCGTCAAGATCGGCGAGATCAAGACCGCCAAGAAAGGCGTGTCGATCGCCTACGAGAGCAAGGACGGCAAGGCCGAGAAGCTCGATGCCGACCGCCTGATCATCTCCATCGGCCGCATTCCCAATACCGACGGCCTCAATGCCGAAGCCGTCGGCCTCAAGCTAGACGGGCGCGGCATGATCGAGGTTGACGGCCACTGCCGCACCAATCTGCCGGGCGTCTGGGCGGTTGGCGACGTGGTGCGCGGGCCGATGCTGGCGCACAAGGCGATGGAAGAGGGCGTCATGGTTGCCGAATTGATCGCCGGTCAGGCCGGGCACTGCAATCTCGACACCATTCCGGGCGTCATCTACACAGCCCCGGAAATCGCCTGGGTTGGCAAGAACGAGCAGCAACTCAAGGCCGAAGGCGTCGCCTACAAGGCCGGCAAAATTCCCTTCCTGGCCAATGGCCGGGCGCTGGGCATGGGCGACCCCTCCGGTTTCGTCAAGATGCTGGCCTGCGCCAAAACCGACCGCATTCTCGGCGCGCACATCATCGGCCCGAATGCCTCCGAGTTGATCTCGGAAGCCGTCGTCGCCATGGAATTCGGCGGCGCCTCGGAAGACTTGGCGCGCATCTGCCACGCCCACCCGACCCTGTCGGAAGCGGTGCACGAAGCGGCGCTGGCCTGCGACAAGCGGCCGCTGCATCTCTGACATAGCAGGGGAGAGGAACGCGCCGCTTGCGGCGCGTTTTTTTGCTTGAGCGTCGGGAAACAAACGCTGACTGTCGTAGAGTAAGGCTTGATCTGTCGTCGCAGGAGGCTTGCATGAAATTGACCGCTGTTCTCACTCCCGCTGAAGAAGGCGGTTTTGTTGCCCTGAACCCGGAGACGGGTACGACAACCCAAGGCGAATCGATTGAAGAAGCCCTTGAAAATCTCCGCGAGGCAACGGGGCTTTACCTGTCCGAGTTCCCTCTCGGCATGACTGGCGATCCGCTTGTAACCCTGTTTACCGTCCCCGAAGCACAAGTCGCTCATGCCTAAACTGCCGCGCGTTTCAGGTGCGCAGATCATCAGGGCGCTGGAAAAACTGGGCTTCATCAAGGTTCGACAAAGCGGCAGTCATGTGGTCATGAGACGCGGAACCGAAGGATGCGTCGTTCCGACGCACGCCGAAGTCAAGGTCGGTACGCTGGCTGGCGTCTTGCGTCAAGCTGGCGTGTCGCATGAAGCTTTCATGGCCGAGCTTTGAAGCGATAACCTCCAATCCTGAACCAAAATGCCACACAAAAAACTCAATGTCGCCCCCCAGGGCATGCTCGATGCCTACCTGAACCTGCTTGAAGCGCGCGGCTATGTCGCCGATGCCGCCCAGATGGCGGCGGCGAATGCGCTACAGGCGCTCTATACCCATCTCCTGCATTTCAAGGTCGATCGCGGCAGCACCTTCAAGCGCCTGCTGTCCCCGCCGACGCCGCCGCGTGGCGTCTATTTCTGGGGCGGCGTCGGTCGCGGCAAGAGCTTCCTGATGGACTGCTTCTACGATTCGGTACCGTACCGGCGCAAGAAGCGCCTCCATTTTCATGCCTTCATGCAGCAGATTCACCGCGATCTCGACAACTACAAGGGTGAGCCCGACCCGATGCTGAAAGTTGCCGAGCAGGTGGCCAAGGGCGTGCGCCTGCTCTGCTTCGACGAATTCCATGTCTCCGACATCGCCGATGCGATGATTCTCGGACGTCTGATGGAGGGCCTGTTCGCCAAAGGGGTGGTCCTGGTGATGACCTCGAATTATCCGCCCGACCAGTTATATCCGAACGGTTTGCATCGCGAGAGCTTCCTGCCGACCATCGCGCTGCTCAATCGGCATCTTGACGTGTTCGAGGTCGAGGCCGGCATCGACTACCGGCTGCGCGCGCTGGAACAGGTCGAGATCTACCACCACCCGGCCGATGCCGCCGCCGAAAAGAAGATGCTCGACTATTTCCGCATGGTGGCTGGCGAGGACGGCAAGAAGGGTGGGCACATCGAAGTGCTCGGGCGCCACATCGACACCGTGCGCCGCGGTCACGGCGTGGTCTGGTTCGATTTCCGTACCCTGTGCGGCGGCCCCCGCTCGCAGAACGACTATCTCGAAATCGCCCGTAGTTATCACACGGTGTTGCTGTCGCACATTCCCCGGATGACGGTACATCAATCCTCCGAGGCCCGGCGCTTCACTTGGCTGGTCGATGTTTTCTACGACCACAAGGTCAAGCTCATCGCCACCGCTGACTGCGCCGCCGATGGGCTGTATACCGAAGGCACCCAGGCCGGCGAGTTCAAGCGCACGGTGTCGCGGCTGACCGAGATGAATTCGCGCGAATACCTCGCCTTGCCGCACTTGCCTTCCGAGTGAAGGGCGTGATGGCCCGCCTGCTGCAAGCCCTGTCCGTCCTGTTCCTGGCCCTTTGGTTTGGGATGGCCGGCGCGCAGCAGATGGAAATCATCGAACTGCGGAGCAGGACCGCCGACGAAGTGGTGCCGGTGCTGCTGCCGCTGGTCGAGCCGGGCGGCACGCTGACCGGCATGAACAACCAGTTATTCCTCAGAGCCTCGGCGGGCAACCGGGCCGAGATCAAGCGCGCGTTGGCGGCCATTGACGCGCCGCAGCGACGGCTGATGATCCGCGTTGCCACCGATCGGCAGAGCGAGGACAGCGCCCGTGGGGCGCAGGTCGGTGGCGAGGTGGTGCTGGGTAGCCGCAGCCAGGCCGACATCCGCGCCAGTGTCTGGGACACGCGCAGCGCGCGCAACGAAAGCGCCGCCCAGATGGTACAGACTGTCGATGGCGGTCGGGCCTTCATCCGCGTCGGCCGTTCGCTGGCGGTGCCGCTGCGTCAGGTCGTCGTCGGCCCGGGCGGCGCCGTGATCGGCGACAGCGTTGTCTTCCGCGATCTGGGCAGCGGTTTCTACGCCACGCCACGGGTCAACGGCCAGCAGGTGACGCTGGAAATCAGTCAGCAGGCGGAGCGCCAGGATTTTCGCCAGCCTGGCGGCATCGAATCGCAACGCCTGAGTACCACGGTCAACGGCCGTCTCGGCGAATGGATCGAACTCGGCGGCAGCGGTCGCCAAGCCAGTGGGCAACAGGGAGGATTCAGCGTCGGTACGGCCGATGCCCGGGACAACCGCTCCATCTGGTTGAAAGTCGAGGAAGTCGAATGAGAAAACCGCGCCACTCCGGGCAAAAAATATCCCTGATCCTGGCCTGCGTCAGCGCTTTGCTGTCTCTGCCGGCGCTCGGCATTTTCATCTGGCTGTGGCTGACGCGCGGCTTGGCCGACACGTGGACGCCGAGCCTGCTCGCCATCGCCGCCTTCTTTGTCTGCTGCGCCGGCGTGCTGTACGCGATGAGCGTGCCGCAGCCAGTGCTGCCGCCCGAGGAAGAGGGAGCGAGCGGACCGTGAGCGGTTTACGGCGGGCATGAAAAAACCCGGCGCCGGGTTTTTCATGCGGAAAGTCGGTTCACTTCAACTGATCGTCGATCCAGCTCCACTGTCTGTCCTTGACCATCACGAAGCGGCAGCGCGCTTCGGAGAGACTGGCCCACAGACCGCCGATCAAGCGGTCATCCTCTGCCGCCTTCCATCGATCCGCCCCCTTGTATTCCACGGCAAGCACCGGCCCCGGCTGTCCGTTGGTGCTTGGCAACTGGCACAAAAAATCCGGGTAGAAACGGCCATCGGCTTTTTGCAGGAAAAAGGAAGAGCCTTCGCGTTTCACGAGATTGCGCACCCAGAACCGGATGCTTCCTTTCTGTGCCTGAATGTCCAGCCAGCAGGCGCACTCGAACTCTTCCTTGCTGTCGAAATCGCCAATGCGCCCATAAAAGTGTTTGCGGAAATCGAAATTCCCAAAACGCCCGTCGTAGTCGCGGCTGGGGGCGTAAGCCTGGGCGTGAAATTCAAAGAGATGTTGATCGCTCACCGTCACGCGCGATGCCGCGTCATCGCCAAACAGGGTCCGCTGAAAAGCCTTGCCGACCGCCTGTTTGCGCAGTTCTCGAATGCGCCTTTCCAGCCGGTTGCGAATCAGGAATTTCTGCAAATTGGCGCGGGCCAGCGTCAAGCCGTTCCGCTGAAGCAATTGAGTCAGCCATGCGGCGACAAAGGTTTGTTTGCTGGCGTGGGTCAGCGAAGGTTCTGGCAGGTTGCGGCACAACCATGTCGCAAGGCGCACCTCGTCCCAGTTTTCGGGCTGATAAACCAAGCCAAGGTCGCGTTGCAGATCGGGCAGGAAGCGCGAAACCACCTTGCCGCTTTCGCCATCGACATCGATCTCGCCGCCTTCCGACGCCTTCAGGCCCGCGCCGAGCGCGGATAAATCGTCCGCTGTCGGGGCGGCATCGTAGGGCGACAAGTCCCATGGATAATCCAACGCCTCCGGGTCATCGAACAAAACCAGTTCGCCCTGCACGCGCAAGGCCAACTGCGGCACTTGGAAGCGTTGTCCCAATTCGGCGGGCGTTTGAAAAAATTCGATCGCCGTGCTGCGGCTCGCTTCGGCGGCCCTCGCAATCGCCGTCGCCACGCTTTCGGATGTAACCGAACCCTTGAGGATTTCGGCCTCATCCTCGGTCAGCGGCGCGCCGATGGTCAGCGTATTGAGTTTGCCGTCCCAACTCAGCTTGTCGCGGACTGGCTTGGGTATGCTCTTGAGCTTGGGCTTTTCCGGCAGCGTGACCGCTACCGGATGAAAGACGGCACGCCCGCCGCCGAAGTCCAGCCGCGCTTGGTCGGCCTTGGCGGCGGTCACGAAATCGCCCGCCTCGCGGCGCTCGAAACCCGCCCCCGCCACCAGCCGGTCACGCAGCGTCCCCGCAGTTTCGGCAAAGTTGCGCGATACCACGAAGGCATACGACTGATTGAGCGCCTTGGCGCCGCGGTACGCGGCATGGGGCTGGCGCAACACGCGCCCGAGCAACTGTTCCACCGCCGTTGCAGACGACAGCGAGGCCATGCTCACCAGAATGTAGGCAAAGGGGCAGTCCCAGCCCTCGGCCAGCGCCTTTTGCGTGATGACGAATTTCACCGGGCAAGCCGGATCGGCAATGCCCAGCTTGTAGTCCGCATCGATTTGCTCCAGCCCCTTTTCTTCGCCCGTCGCCACCACGATCTCGCTGGCCGGGATGTTGTGATTGGCGATCAGTTCGTTACGCACCCTCTCGAAATCCAGCGTCTCCACGCCAGCGCGGCGCGGCTCCGACTGAATCAGCACCAGTGGACGCAAATAAGGCGCCCCCGCCCGGCGCTCCTCATCGGCCAGCTTGTGCAAGGCATCGCGCCGCCCAATGGCATCCGCCAGACATTGCTGCCAGTTGGGCTCGGTTTCCAGCACCACGGGCAGCTTGATCATTTCCTCCGCCTTCAACTCGGCGGCGCAAACGCTGTGCAGCACATTGCTGGGCGTGCGCTCCAGATCGGGCGTGGCCGTCAGTTCCAGCACGCCACTCGGGCGAAAGCGCGCCAGCATGTCGAAAGCCAGTTCCGTGCGGCTGTTGTGCGCTTCATCGACGATGACGAAGGGGCGGCGCAGGCGCAACACGTTCGCTAGAGAATAGGGCGTGGTGCGCTCGCTGCCCTCGCCATCAGCCAACAGTCCGGCGCGCTGGCCGGGCGAGAGATTGTCGAAATGGTGCATCAGCGCGCCGCTACTCTGATACACCTTGCGGCATTCTTCTTCCTCCACCTGAAACGCCTGCCGGGTGGCGACGATGACCGTGGTCGAAGTGTCCAGCGTGGCGCGGGTCACGCTTTTGGCTTCTTCGAGGTCCAGCACCGTAATGGGGCCAGCCTCTCCCAGCGCCGCGCGATAGGGGTGCGCGAGGTTCTTCAGCGCCTTGATCGTCTGCTCGCGGATGGGCTTGCTCGGCACCAGCCACAAAATCACGCTGTGCTCGCAGCGCAGCAAATGCGTATTGACCCGCGCCACGCTCTTGGCCGCCAGCCAGGTCTTGCCGCCGCCGGTGGGCACGCGCAGGCAGAAATACGGCATATCGGCCGGAAAGCCCGATAGCGGGTGGTACGGATTGCCATGCCCCCAAAGGCGCTCCGTGGTGGCGGTGAAAGCAAGCGAGGGCGAAGGCAGTTCATGGCAAGCCCGGAAATAGTCTTCCACGCTGTCGAGCACTTGTTGCTGATAGGTTTTTGGCGCGAACGGGGCCATGGCCTACACCTCCAGCGCGTAAGGGGTTTGCTTGAAGCTGATG
>Ga0123356_10005271_pt1 | contig 13198 bp, 8 predicted proteins | sample TergutEmb28metaG_2_FD_92546 | JGI IMG/M metagenome (GOLD analysis project Ga0123356, IMG submission 92546) | Embiratermes neotenicus P3 segment gut microbial communities from Petit-Saut dam, French Guiana - Emb289 P3 | ecosystem: Host-associated > Arthropoda: Insects > Digestive system > Gut ... | reverse complement strand
CGCCTCGAAGCCGTCCCCTGGACGCGCCATTGCATCGAGTGCCAAGAAAAACTTGAGCAGGGCCTGCTTGAAGAAGCGCCGCGGTAAGATTTTTTCGTAAGAAAAACCCCGCCGAAGATCCCGGGCGGCGCACATGTTTTGCTGGCGCAGGTAACTGTGGTAAGCAGGCAAATGCGACACGTGGATGCCCCCTCTAACCTCGCCACTCTGCCGGGTTAGATTGGGGATTTTGACTTTGTCCCCCGATCCGCTCTACACCTTCAACGAAAACGGCAACTTCCGTACCCGCTGGCCGCAAGCCGCAAAAATAGCGTTGGCCACCGCGGGCGCCGCCGGCGGCAACGCTGGCTCCCCCATCCCTCCCGGATCATCCTTGCTCTCGGTTAAATACACTTCGATCGGCGGAGCCTCGTTCATCCGGATCGGATCATAGGCGTCAAAATTCGTTTCGACGATGGCACCGTCTTTCACCGTGATCTCATTCTTCAGGGCGGCGCTCAAGCCGTAAATAATCGCGCTCTCCGCCTGCGCTCTCACCGCCTCCGGATTCACAATCTGCCCGCAATCGATCGCCGCAACCATGCGATCAACCTTCAAGTTGCGGCCCGCGACGCTCACCTCGGCGACTTCGGCAATGTAGCTGCCGAAGGAATGATACGTCGCAATCCCGCGTCCTTTCCCCTCGGGCAGCGGCTTGTTCCATCCCGCTTTTTCAGCCGCCAGCTCCATCACCGCGCGCAGCCGTGCCGGATCTGGATCTTCATCACTCTTCGGCCTCCAATCCGCCGGCTTCGCCAGCAACCCGCGGCGAAACTCGACGGGATCCTTCCCCGCAGCCGCCGCCAGTTCATCGATGAAGCATTCCACTGCAAATCCGTTGAACGAATGCTCTACCGACCGCCACCACAGCGGCGGTACCTTGCTGGCCACTGCGTTGTACTCCAGCCGAACATTGGGGATGGCATATGGCATCTGCTCCGCGCCCCCCACTTCCGACTCTTCCGGTTTCGAGTTGTGGGGAGGACCCCAATAGGCGTGAATGGAGGTCGAAGCAATGGTGTGCGACCATGCCATCGGACGGCCGTTCGCATCCAGCGCTCCATGCATCTGATGACACGCCGCTGGACGATAAAAATCGTGCGTCATATCGTCTTCGCGCGACCAGACAAGCTGCACCGGCTTCCTCACCACTTTCGCGATCTGCGCCGCTTCCGCCGGATAATCCGCCGTATAGCGCCGACCAAATCCTCCGCCCAGGAAGGTGGTATGCACGATCACTTTCTGCTGCGGTAATGAGAGAATTTTCGCCACCGTCTGCTGCACCCAGTCTGGGGACTGGGTCGGCGCCCACACCTCGGCCTCACCCGGACGCGCGTGGACGGTAATATTCATCGGCTCCATCGTCGCATGCGCCAGAAACGGAAACTCGTACGTCGCATCCACTTTCTTCGCCGCGGCGGGCAGAACGGTGTCAACGTTGCCCTCATTGCGAATACGCTTACCCGGCTTGGCAGCTGCCGTGTGCAGCGCGGTGTGCAACGTGCCGGTCGACTCCGACACTGCCGCGCCGTGCTCCCAGGTGATCTCAAGCGCTTCGCGTCCCTTCATTGCCGCCCAGGTTGAATCGGCGACGACCACAACTCCGCCCGCGGTAAACATGTCGCGGCCCAAGGCCGGTATCTCAAAAACATCCTTCACTCCCGGCACCGCTTTCGCCTTCGCCGCATCGTAATGCGCCTGCTTCCCGCCAAACGTCGGACACCGGGCTACCACCGCGAACAGCATCTCCGGCACCCGCACATCCAGCCCAAACACCGCACTGCCGTTCACCTTCGACGGAATGTCCACGCGCGGCGTAGCGTGACCGATCAACTCAAAGTCGCTCTCATCCTTCAGTTCGACTTGCTCCTCATCCGGAAGCGGCAGCCTGCGCGCCGCTTCGACCAGTTCGCCGTAGCTTGCCCGCCGCGACGATTTCTCGTGCAGCACGCTTCCCTTCCTGGCCTTGCACTCTTTCTTCGGAACATTCCACTTCTCGGCCGCGGCCGTAATCATCAACTCGCGCACCGTCGCCCCCGCGCGCCGCAGCGGCGTAAAGTTCTCCTGCGTGCTGCCGCTGCCGCCCGTCCCCAGGTGGGGATAAACCTCCGGCCGGGTCTCTGCCTGCTCCACGCTCACCGACTTGAAGTCCACCTCGGCCTCTTCGGCCAGAAGCATGGCCAGCCCGGTCTTGATTCCCTGTCCCATTTCCGATTTCGCAACGATCAGCGAAATCGTCCCGTCAGGCTTCACATGAATGTAGGCGTCAAATGGACTCGGCCCCCGCTTCTTCTTCGCCCTCTGGTTCTCCTGCGCCGCAAGCGACGCTGCGGGAAAATGCACGCCGATCAGAAGCCCGGTTCCGGCCACGGCTCCGCGCACCAGGAACCGTCTCCGGCTGATGGGAGTAGTCGACGTCGCCATGGCTAAGCTCCTTCTCCGGCCGCGCGATGAATCGCGCGCCGAATCCGCTGATACATTCCGCAGCGGCACAAATTCCCCATCATCGCTGCCTCAATCTGATCGTCGGTGGGCTTGGGCGTCTTGGCCAGCAGCGCGGCTGCCGACATGATCTGCCCGGGCTGGCAATAGCCGCACTGCGGCACCTGTTCGGCGATCCAGGCGGCCTGCACCGGATGCGAGTTATCCGCCGACAGCCCCTCGATGGTTGTGATCTTCTTTGATCCCACCGACGAAACGGCGGTCTGGCAAGAGCGCACCGCCTCACCATCGAGATGCACGGTGCACGCCCCACACAGCCCTCTCCCGCAGCCGTACTTCGTACCGGTCAGATTCAGTCTGTCGCGCAAGACCCACAACAGCGGAGTGTCGGGAGAAGCGTCAACCTCGTGCGGACTGCCATTGATCACCAACTGATATGCAGCCATAGGCGAGACTCCAGCAAGAGATGCTTTGTTAGACGAGGCTAAACCCACAAGGTTTTCGCCGGCAATCGCTTTTTTGCCTGATGGCTGAAGAAAGCTTCCCCAGACAGCTTCCCCAGGGTTAACTCCCGATCTGTTCTCGGCCACACTTCGGCGCAGTCGAGTCACGTTCCACTCCTTCGCCGACTAGCGATACCTTCATCACCTCCGGAGTGTCTTCTTCCTGAAGCGAAGCAGCTGCGCAGTGGCTGGCAGCGCCGCTGTTGGCGTGCAGAGTGCGCCGGCGCTTCGCGCTCCCCCAAAAAGCGCTCCGGATGACAACCGGGGTCGCTTAAACGCCGGGCTTCTTTTCGTCCACCTGCTGCGCGCCTGGCATCGTGTTTTTCAGCGGAGCGTTCTCCTGCTCATTCAGTTCGGGATGCGGCAATGGCTTTCGCGGCAGCATCTGATCGCGCATAGCCGTGTTGTAGACGAAGATCGCCTCGACCGTGGCTGCCTGCGCCAGATCGTCGGGCTGCAGCCGCTCGTACGTATCCATGTTGGAGTGATGGGTGCGTGAGCCGTAGTCGAGCTGATCCTGGACGAACTGGAAGCCAGGAATCCCGACCGAATCAAATGCCTCGTGATCGGTTCCTCCGGTGTCTCTCATCGTGATCGCCGTCACTCCGAGATCGCTCAGCGGCTGAATCCACTGCTGGAAGATCGAAGCGATGGCGGCATTCTGCTGCAGATAGATCCCGCGAATCTTCCCACTGCCGTTGTCGACGTTGAAGTATCCGGAAATCCTGGCCTGGTCAGGCTTGATCACGGGTGGTCCTGCGGCCTTGCGCAGAAATTCCGGGATCTTCAGCTGATCGGGGGTTTCGGAAAGCGGCACGTATCCGAAGTGCTGCCTCACATAGCCATACGATCCGAATTCGCCTTCTTCCTCGCCAGTCCACAAGGCGACGCGAATCGTCCGCCGAGGCTGCACTTGGAGCGTATTCAGGATGCGCATCACCTCCATGGCGACCACAGTGCCTGCTCCATTATCGGTTGCGCCGGTGGCGGAGGCCCAGGAGTCAAGGTGTCCGCCGACCATCACGACTTCATCCTTCAGCTTGGGATCGGTCCCGGGAATTTCGGCGATGGTGTCGAACCCATGCTCGTGATCGCCAGTGAATTCGGTCTCTACATCCATCTCGACGGTGACGGGGACGTTGGCCTTCAGCAGGCGGTAGACGCGCCCGTAGTTCTCGATCGCCGCCACCACAATTGGTAGCGGCTCGGCGTGGGCGCGCTGGTAGGTGAACCAGCCCATGCCCCCACCCCCGTCGTCGAAGATGGTTCCGCCCGAACCTCCGTTGTTGCGGCCATCGCGGCTGGGGACGACAATGCCCACTGCACCTTCACTGGCGAAGAACTTTCCAGCCTTCTCGCGGAACTCCAGGCGCTTGATGAAGGACGGGCGGAAGTCTTCCTGCGGACCGATTCGTACGGGGTATTCTTCGGTGGTCTTAAGGTTGGCGTCGTCGCGTCGCTCCCACAAGGGCTTGTCGACGGGCTTGACGTCGCGCATCTCGCCGAAGAAGACGATCTTTCCCGCGAGCTTGCCTTTGTACTTGTCGAGATCCTTCTCGTCCCTGGCGTCAATCCAGATGGCCGGTCCGGTTTTCGGGCCATTGCTGGACGCCGACCACGGCAACGCTTGTGCGATGAAGACTGCAGTGTCGGGAGATGACATGCGAACCCAGGTGTTGAGTTGGCGCCAACCCATGCCGAACTCGCCCCAATCTTCGAGGTGTGCATTTGTGCATCCCATGGCGGCGAGCTGATCGCGAGTCCAATCGTTCGCCTTCTTCAGGTTGGGAGAGCCGGTGAGGCGGGGACCAATGCCGTCCATCAGGCCGGAAGCGTACTCCATGATGTGCGAGTGGTGCAGGCCTTCATCGCGAATGCGCTGATAGATGGTAAGGTCAACGGTTTCCGCGGCGGGCTGCGGCAGCTCGTACGAGGGCCTGACCGAGTCGTCGGGTTTGGCGTCTTTGGATTTCTTATCGGCGGCGAAGGGTGAAACCGTGAAGCAGAGCAAAATGGCGAACGTCCAGAACAACCGTTGGTGCGATGACATGATTGTCACTCCCCTCCAGTACGGAATGGGCAGAGTAGCAGAACGTTTGGGCAGTTTTAAAGATGAAAGGAAGCAGCGGGCGGAACGGCGAATTCGGCCCAGCAGCATCGGTGCTGTCGTCGGCCAGCCTCTTCACCCGAACCGGGCGTTCGCCGCTTCGGAATGACCAGCAAAGCAGGAATTTATTTTCCGAGTTCGGCCCACTTCTCTTTTGGCCGCCCCTGGTTTACGACTTCGGGCTTTTGAAATCCGTCTTTGAAGACCGTGTCTTTTGCATTCCTTGCGGTCCCGGCGATCGACGTGAGCTGAATTGCCTGGGTGGTGAGCTCGCTGTTTGGGACTGACGTGCCCTCGACATCCTTAAATGACGCGCCAGTTTGGCGGCGCGTGCTTCAGTTCCTACCGGCTTGTACAGCGTCATGAGCTGAGGACGCTCGGCCATGAATTTATCAATGCCGCCCATTTGACCAAATTGACAAATTCCCAAGAATTCAAACTCAAGACACCACCCGAGCCTGGCGGCTTTTTGACGATGCTGTTTTGGGCCTGATAGACTTTTAGTTTGGCCAGGCATCGCTGAGGGAAGAAGGGAATGTTGTGCGCGCAGAGACCCGACATCAACTAAAACAGGACACATTCAGCCGTGTAACGATTGGGGCGGCCGAGAAGACTGCCGATTGGACAGTGGAGCATCGGACGACGATTGTGATTGCCGCGATTGTTGCCGTGGTGCTGGCCGGGGCGCTGATCGGCGGCTGGTACTACCTGAACAGGCAGGACGAGAAGGCGAGCCTAGATTTGTCGGTGGCGCTGCGGACGATGGATACGCCGCTGCGGGCGCCGGGGACGCCAGAGCAGCCGGATTTTCCGACGTTTACGTCGTCGGAGGAGCGGGCCAAGGCGGCGCAGAAACAGTTTCAGGCGATAGTCGATAAGTATCCCCATACGCGGACCGCCGACATGGCGCAGTACTTTCTGGGAGTGACGGCGCAGACGCTGAACGACAACCGGACGGCGGAGCGCGATTTCAAGGAAGTGGCTTCGCGGGGGAATCGCGAACTGGCGGCTGTGGCGAACAATGCTTTGGCTTCCCTCTATGGGCAGACGAATCGGACGAAGCAGGCAGCGGCGATTTATCAGGAACTGATCAACAAGCCTACGACCTCGGTGAGCAAGGTGTCGGCGCAGCTGCAGCTGGCGGAGCTGTATCAGACTGCGAATCAGCCGCTCGATGCGAAACGGATTTATGAGCAGGTGAAGAAAGAGAATCCTGCGAATGAAGCAGGGCAGCTGGCTACGCAGAAGCTGGCGGAGTTGAAGTAACAGCGAAAGGCTGCCGCGTAAAGTATCACTCTCTTGCCCGCAGAAAGTTGCTAGGCCTTGGCTGCTGTATCTGGGCCGCCTCGCCGTGCGCGGGTCCCTCGCCGCCATGAGTACCGTTCAGGATGACATCCTGCTTTGGTCGCGCACGTATGCTACGGCATTTCACTTTTTCCCCTCCTTGAGTACCATGGTGTCCGGATTTCAAACTACATCCTCGGGCTCACATGGCGGAGATCACTTTTCGCGTCAACGGAAGTGAAAAGAAAGTCAGCGTCTCTTCGGAAACTCCTCTTCTTTGGGTACTGCGCGACACACTCGAGCTGACCGGCACCAAGTTTGGGTGCGGGGCTGGCCTGTGCGGGGCCTGCACCGTGCACATCGATGGCAATGCGGTGCGGTCGTGTGCGACTCTCGTGTCGCAGGTTGCGGGCAAGAGCGTAACTACCATTGAAGGACTTGCTGCCAGCGACGGGCTGCCCTTGCACATTTTGCAGGCGGCTTGGATCGCGGAGGAGGTGCCCCAGTGCGGGTATTGCCAGACGGGACAGATTATGTCGGCAGCGGCGCTGCTGGCCAGGTCCCCGCATCCCACCGACGACCAGATCACCAAGGCGATGAATGGGAATTTGTGCCGGTGCGGGACCTATGAGCGGATTCGCAAGGCAATTCATCGGGCGGCGGATGCGGGCAGGAGTGCGAGGGAAATTGCTGAACTGCGGCGGGAGTCGGGCGATGGAGGTGGAAGATGAGTCCGATGTCGCGACGGGAGTTTGTGGCTGCTGGAGCAGCGGCGGGGGCTGGGCTTGTCATCGGATTTTATTTGCCGCACCACCGATCGCATGAGGGTGCAACGTTTTCGCCGAACGCTTATTTGCGTATTGCTCCCGACAACAAAGTCACGATCGTGGTGGCGCGATCAGAAATGGGGCAAGGGGTGCGGACGGCCTTGCCGATGATTCTGGCCGAGGAACTTGAGGCAGATTGGAAGCAGATCGAGATTGAGCAGGCCGGGGCTAGCACCCTGTTTGGGGATCAGGCGACCGGAGGGAGCGCTAGTGTTCGGACGACTTGGGATCCGATGAGGAAAGCGGGGGCGACGGCGCGGGAGATGCTGATTTCGGCGGCGGCGTTGACTTGGGGCGTGCCGCGATCTGCCTGCACGGCCGAGAACGGGCACATCAAGCATGCGGGTACCAATCGGAGTTTGTCTTACGGGGAGCTTGTGGGAAGGGCTGCGACGTTGCCGATTCCCAGCGATGTAACGCTGAAGCAAAGTAAGGATTACAAGATTGTGGGACAGCGGCTGCGGCGGGTGGATTCGCCGGCCAAGGTTCGGGGCGAGGCCACGTTTGGGATCGACATGCGGGTGCCGGGGATGAAGTATGCGCTGCTGGCGCGGTGTCCGGTGATTGGGGGAAAGGTCTCGAGTTTCGAGGATAAGGAGTCGCTAAAAATTTCTGGTGTGAGATTTGTCGGGAAAATTGGCGACTCAGCGGTCGGTGTTGTCGCCGATAGCGTTTGGGGGGCGATGGAAGGGCGGCGGGTGCTGAATGTTACCTGGGATGAGGGAGCGAATAAGGATCTGAATACCCGGGCGGTGATGGCGTCTTTGAGGGCGGCGGCGTCGAAGAAGGGTGTGAGTCTTTATTCGGCGGGCGATGCGGCCCGGGTCGCGGGGCGTCGCATCTCAGCCGAGTATACGTTGCCCTTTATGGCGCATGCGCCGATGGAGCCGGGGAATTGTACGGCCGACTATCAAGGGACGAAGTGCGAACTGTGGGCTCCGACGCAGGTGCCGCAGGATTGCCGGGATTCGGTGGCGACGGCGGTGGGGCTGGATCCGGATCAGGTTCGAGTGAATGTGACTTTAATAGGCGGAGGATTCGGGCGGCGGCTGGAGCACGACTATGCTGTCGAGGCTGCGCTGGTTTCGAAGGCCATCGGCGCGCCGGTGCAGGTGATTTGGACTCGCGAGGATGATATGCGGCTGTCGACTTATCGGCCGGCGAGTATTCATCAACTGACGGCTTTCATCGACGGATCAGGATTTCCCGTTGCCTTGACGCATCGCTTGATTGCGGCGTCGGTCAGCGGGCAGAAGGGGCAGCCCGTACCGAATGGAGTGGATCCGGATCTTCCTGATGAGGCGGGGCCGGTGTATGGGATCGCGAATTACTCGATTGAATATGTGATGGCGGAGACGCCGGTGCCGCTGGGGTGGATGCGGTCGGTGTATGCGCTGCAGGCGGGGTTTGCGCTGGAGAGTTTTATCGATGAGCTGGCGGTAACGGCGGGGAAAGATCCGGTGGAGTATCGGCTGCATTTGCTCGCCCAGGATAAGGATTTGACGTATTTCACCAATACCTGGAAAACGGCGCGGATGCGCGCGGTGGTGCAGCTGGTGGCAGAGAAGGCTGGGTGGGGGAAGCCGCTTCCCGCCGGACATTTTCGTGGCGTGGCTTGTTTCGGGTGCTTCAATTCTTATGTGGCGGAAGTGCTGGAGATCGCGATGGAGAATGAGCAGCCGCGGGTGCATCGAGTGGTGGTGGCGGTCGACTGCGGGCAAGTGGTGAACCCTGGCATTCTCGAGCAGCAGGTTCAAGGGGGGGTAATTTACGCGCTCTCGAATGCGTTGCGGGCGAAGATCACGATTGAGAAGGGGCGCGTGCTGCAGGGGAATTTTGACGACTATCCGCCGCTGCGGATGGAGGAGGCGCCGGCCGTCGAAGTTTATGCGGTCGCGAGTCCGGAGGCTCCGACTGGAGTTGGAGAGCCGCCGATTCCGCCCCTGGCTCCGGCGCTGTGTAATGCGATTTTTGCCGCGACTGGAAAACGGATTCGGGAGCTGCCTGTGTTGAGTTGAGGTTTGCGCCGGGTATCCACGGAAGTCGAAGTCAAAAGCGTCACGTCTCGCGCCCAAAAGGTGTGAGGAATGGAGCATCCGGCACCCGACCCGGACGGGATCCCGAGCGTGTTAAGAACGTCAAAAACCCACTCTGTGTCGCATAAAGCAGCGGCACGGGTGGAGCACCCCCGGGTTTTATTTCTGATTCTTTCTCTTTATTACTTCTTTGGAGGCAGCCTTGCTTTTTCGAATTCTTGTCTTTGGGTTCTTTCTTGCTTGCTCTTTTTCGGGCAGCGCTCAGAACAGTTCTGCTGCTTCGATACCGGCTTCGCGGCTGCGGCATTTGCAGCGGGGGATCAATCTCAGCGAGTGGTTTGCGCAGGTTTATGACCCGAAGGGATATACCAAGGAACACTTTGAAACTTGGACTACGGCTTCTGATATTGCTTTGATCAAGGCGGCTGGGTTCGATCATGTGCGCTTGAGCGTGAATCCGCAGCCGATCATGGATGCCGAGCGGCGTGGGGCTGGGCAGCAATACGTTGGGGATCTCGATGCCGCGATGAAGATGGTTCTGGATGCGGGGTTGGCGGTTGAGCTCGATATGCATCCGGATTCGGATTTTAAGGCGCGGTTGAAGGAGGATGATTTTGTCGAGCGCTTTGCGGATTTCTGGCGGATGGTGGCGAAACATTATTCGTCATCAGCGTGGGATTCGGAGCGCGTGTTTTTTGAGATTTTGAACGAGCCGGAGATGCGGGATCGGTATCGCTGGTATGGAGTGGAGGCGAAGCTGGCGGCGGCGATTCGACAGGCGGCGCCGGCGAATACGATCCTGGCGCCGGGGGCGAATTGGGATGATGACTACGACATGAATTTCCTGGAGCCGCTGCGAGATCCGAATGTGATCTATGTTTTTCATTTTTACGACCCGCATATCTTTACCCATCAGGGGGCGACCTGGGGGGCGTTTTACTGGCACTGGTTGCAGGGCCTGCACTATCCGTCGGATGCGGCGAATGCCACGGCAGTGGCGGCTGGCGTGCCTGAGGCGATTCATCGGATGGATGTGATTCGCTATGGGCAGGATCATTGGGATGGTGCGCGGGTGGAAGCTGAAATTGGTCAGGCGGCGGATTGGGCCTCGCGGAATGGAGTACCGCTGGTGTGCAACGAGTTTGGAGTGTTTCGGCATGCGGAGGAGAAGGATCGGGTGACGTGGATTCGGGATGTGCGGAGCGCGCTCGAACGGCATGGGATTGGGTGGGCTATGTGGGACTACTCGGGGAGCTTTGGGGTGGTGACGTTGAAAGATGGGACGCGCATGTGGGATCGGGCTACGGGGGATGCGTTGGGACTGAGGGCGCCTTAGGGTTGGGGTGGACTTTTTAAGTCCAAATCCCCGCACTTGTCTTCGCAAAAACCCCGACGGAGACAACTTTCCCGCTGCCCGCCACTTTTCCCTGATCGCCAGCCGTCTCCTGGCTGCGCATGCGCGCGCAACCCCCCGACGGATGCGTCCGGGGCTGCATGTTTGCTGGCCGGCTACCGTGCAACGAATCGGGAACATCTTGCTTCGATCTGGTGTCTAGCAAGAGGAGTTCTCTTCGCTTTTCCCGGGGATTTCGAAGACCGTCGGCCACTTCTTGCGGGGGCTTGCCATGCTTGAGGCTGTGCGGCTTACCAAGCGGTACTCTTCTTTGCCTGCGGTGCAGGATCTCTCGTTCACATTGAAGCCTGGACAGGTTTTGGGGTGCCTTGGACCGAATGGATCCGGGAAGAGCACTACTGTGAAGATGCTTACCGGGCTGCTGGAGCCTTCGCGCGGGACTGTACAGTTTGACGGGCGGAATATTCAAGAAGATCTCGCGGGATATCGTGCGCAGCTCGGGTATGTGCCCGAGGAGGCGCATCTTTATCCGTATCTGACGGGGTGGGAATACCTCGAGATGATTGGGACCTTGCGCGGGATGGGCCGCAACCAGTTGGAAGGCAAGATGGATTCGTTGTTCGAACTGTTTTCGCTGCATCCCAGCCGCCACGCCAGCATTGGGACTTATTCGAAGGGGATGCGGCAACGTGTGCTGCTGATTGCGGCACTGATGCATGATCCGGAGATTTTTATTTTTGATGAGCCGCTGTCGGGGCTTGATGTGACTTCGGCGTTGATCTTCAAGAACCTGGTGCAGGTGCTGGGGCGCATGGGGAAATTGGTCTTTTATTGTTCCCATGTGCTCGAAGTGGTGGAGAAGGTTTGCACCGACGTATTGATTTTGCGCAGGGGCGTGGTGATTGCGCATGATTCGGTGACCAATGTGGGCAAGATTCTCGGGGAGTCGCTGGAGAATACGTTTCTGCATCTGGTCGATGATGTCGACACGATGCGGGTGGCGCACGACCTTGTGGAGGTGGTGAGGACGGCATGAGTCGGTTGTTTTCAGAACCGCTTTATGTGAAGTGGGACCGGATGCGGCGGCGCACCTTCTGGCGGCTGGTGGAGTTGTCTGGGGCGCGGATGTTTCGTGGAGGTGGGGACTCAGATAGCGAGGGGCTTGATCTCGGTGTGGGGCTGGTGTTGACCATGCTGGCGATGCCGGGGGGATTCGTGTCGATCCTGTTGTTTGGTAAATACGGATCGTTGTTGCAGTGGCTGCGCGGGCAGAGGAACGTGGATAGGCTGCAGATTGCGTTTCCCGATGAATATTTCTTTATTGTTCTGTCGATGGCGGTGGCCGCGGCGGTCGCGGTTTGGCGATGGGACGCGATTTTTCCCGATCGGCGGGATTATGTGAACCTGGTGCATCTGCCGATTTCTACGCGGACGATTTTTCTGGCCAACCTGGTTGCCGTGCTGTTTCTGGTGGGGTTGGTCTCGCTTGATGTGAATCTGGCTTCTTGTGTTTTGTTTCCCATGGTGGTATCGGCCTCGCAGAGTAAGTTTGTGTTTTTTTTGAAGTTTGCCGGCGTGCATGCCCTGGGAGTGATTCTGGCGAGCGTCTTTGCATTCTTTGCGGTGTTTTCGGTTTTGGGACTTTTGATGGCGGTGCTGCCGGCGCGGGCATTTCGGCGGGTTTCGGCTTATGTGCGTGGGGTTGTGGCGGTTTATCTGGTTACGCTGTTGTGCACTTCTTTTGCGGTGCCGGAGTTGTTGCGGCGGGTTTCCGGGCCTGCGCCGGCGTGGACTTTCTTTTTGCCGTCGAGCTGGTTTGTTGGGTTGTGCCAGGTGCTGCGGGGGCGGGGTACTCCCGCTTTGCTGGAATTGTCACGGCTCACTTTGCCTGGAATTGCGCTGGTCGCCGTGGTGGCGTTTGGCATGTATGTCGTCGGATACCGGCGGCATTTTGTGCGGATTGGCGAACTGGCGGAAACGGCTGTGGTGGCGCGGAGTCCGCGGCGGACCTGGCTGAGAAAGTGGATCGACGACCGGGTGTTGCGGACGCCCTTTCAAAAGGGGTGCTTTCGCTTTGTGGGGAAGACGTTGCGGCGGAGCGAGGCGCATCGCCTGGTCATGACGGCGGTTTGCGGGCTGGCCCTGGTTTTGGCATCGCAGGCGTTGATGGGGGCGTTTGAGGGAACGCGCTCGGCGCGGGCGGCGGCGCTGACTCCAGAGGCGTTGTCGATTCCATTCATTTTGACTTTTCTGGTGATTTGCGGGCTGAGGGTGGTGTTTGAGCTTCCGGCGGAGCTGCGGGCGAATTGGGTGTTTCAGTTGACGCTCGATCGGGATCGGCAGGAATCGGAGGCATTGGCGCGCAGGGTGATTCTGATTTCAGTGTTGCCTTGGGTGGTGGGGATTACGTTTCCGGTTTACTTGTATCTTCGGGGAATGGGCATCGCTTGGCTGCATACTTTCTTCGTTCTGGTTTGGACGGTGCTGTTGACCAATTTGCTTTTGATCCGATTTCGCAAGTTGCCGTTTGCTTGCACCCTGCCGGTGTTCAAGCAGCATTCGATTGTGATTTTGCTGGGGTTTTGTTTTGGTTATTTGATTTATGG
>Ga0123356_10005270_pt1 | contig 13199 bp, 5 predicted proteins | sample TergutEmb28metaG_2_FD_92546 | JGI IMG/M metagenome (GOLD analysis project Ga0123356, IMG submission 92546) | Embiratermes neotenicus P3 segment gut microbial communities from Petit-Saut dam, French Guiana - Emb289 P3 | ecosystem: Host-associated > Arthropoda: Insects > Digestive system > Gut ... | reverse complement strand
GCGGTGAATTTGGTTGTCGATGTGTTGACAGGCGCGACAACTGCGACGTCATTAACACTACCATTACCCTGCGGGATTACGCGGTCGGGGGTTGCTATGGATATGTAGTCGGGGTGCAGGTGCGCCGGCATATCTACCGCCTTGCCGAAAAGGCTAGGGATCCTGCCGGCTTCCGTCGTCCACACATCAGTATCAGTAAACAGGCCGCCAATTGTGCCGTTGGCGTTGATTGCGACGGCGGAAATGTCAGCGCCGTCCTTTCTGCTTGTGCCTTTGTCGTCCCATGTGTTATTACCGGCACTATTTATCATTCCAGCGTAGGCGACATTGTTTGAAAGTATAACACCGCCATCGCCAATACTGCCAACCACACGCCCCATCGCCGAACGCCAGGAACCGCCGGTTCCCCGTACTGTAGGGTTCAGCGCAGCGCAATTGTTTACGCTAGCGCCCCAAGCAGCCCATCCCGCAATCCCGCCAAGATCTTGAGTACCACCACCAGTTCCACGAATTTCACTGATGGAATAACTGTTGGCAATGCTGCTTTCATCAACAATTATACCCACTATACCGCCAGCAGTATTGCTGCCGGTTGTGCCGACACCATTGACTACACCGGCGGAATAACTGTTGCTCACACGGCAGTATCTCTGAACTCGGCCCACCAAGCCGCCAACTTGGGCACCGCTGACCACACCAACAGAGTAGCAGTTGGCCACAACACCGTTATTGTGAAGGTACCCTACCAAACCGCCAACATAACCACCGCCTTGAACATTTACGCCATTAAGCCCAAGATTTTCCACCCTCCCGCCGTTGACATAGCCAAACAGACCCTGAGCGCCAGCATTGGAACGATTGATTGTGAGGTTGTTTATGGTGTATCCGTTACCATTAAATGTTCCGGAAAACGGTTTAAGGTCAAACCAGCTGCTTGAATTTCCAATAGGAGTCCAGTTGTCATATTTAGACAAGTCAATGTTGTTTGCGAGAGTAATGATTTTGCCGGAGAAGTCATACATTTCTGACTCTCCCCCCAAAGTCCCATTGACGATTCGCGCCAGCCCGGCTAATTCCTCCGCGGTAGAAATGGTAAAGCTCGTTACCTCCGGGTCGGCCGCAATGGCATCCGTATACCAGCGGGCATCAACAATGGTTACCACAGCGGTATCCGATACACCGGCATTTATCACCGATGTTGCGACTACGATAATTGATGTGGCAGTTTCATCTACCGCTATGAAAAGCAACCCGGTAGCGCTTACCGTTGTTGAACTTGATGTATTGCCGGATACGGCCCATGTTACTGCTTTATCTGCGTTCTGCTGCCCAAAAACGTTCGCTTTGAACAAACGTTCACTTTCTTTACTAACAGATGCTTCAGCTGGAGATACTATTATACCATACACCATCTCTGTAAAATGCGAGGGAAACTCTATTGCCATCACAAAACCGGGCAACTTACCATCGCCTGTCGTCCAACCGCTGTTTCCAGTAAAGCGTCCACCGATGGTAGGATCGGCTATGATAGCAGCTACTGTGATGTTTGCACCGTTAGAGCTATCTGCGTCGTCATTAATACCGTCAATACTATTCATCATTTCCGCGTAGGCAACATTGTTTGAAAGTGTAATGCTTCTGATATTAAGGCCTGTTAGCATTCCAACAACGCGCCCGACGCCATCATCCCCTCTAACTTCAGAATTCAGCGCCGCACTGTTGGTCACGCTACCGTTACTCATACCAAATATAGGCATCGTCTCTGTGCTTATGATACCAACTACACCTCCAACACCTGAACGGCCACTAACAGCGCCGGTGGAGTAGCAATTGGCCACGTGAGCATCAAGATCGATAAGTCCCGCTATACCACCGACCCCATAATCGCCGTTGACCGTACTGGCGGAATAGCTGTTTGTCACGTAGGCTTCTCGCCGAGCAATAACTCCTACCACACCACCAACTCCGTCTTCAGCGCTGATAATACCGGTAGAATAGCAGTTTGTCACGCTGCTGCTGTCGCCAAGATACCCCACCAAACCGCCAACCAAAATACCGCCAACGATGTTCACATTATCAAGTCCAAGATTCTCTACCCGTCCATTGGTGACAAAACCAAATAAGCCCTGGTAGTTTGAACTGGCGCGGAGAGGGGAATGGTCTTTCGGATAGGGGCGATTGATAACGAGGTTACTTATAATGTGCCCGCCACCATCAAATATACCAGAAAATGTGTTACTGTAAGCCGGAACATCGTTGTAAATGGGAACGTAATTTCCAATAGGTACCCAGCCTTCACCCGTCGAGTAATCGGACAGGTCTATGTCATTGATAAGCGCAATCGTCTTACCGTCAAACCCATCCCTCTGCGGCGCCCCGCCCCAAGTCCCGTTGACAATCACCGCCAAACCCGCCAACTCATCGGCCGTGGAGATGGTAAAGCTCGCCGCCCCGGGATTTGCGGTGTACCAGTCGGTATCCGGCGTCTGCGCCGTAACGGCTACTGAAGCGCAAAGCGCGGCTAATATCGATAGCGCAAATTTTTTCATCCTTCTCATTGTTTTGTCTTCCAGTTATTGTAAAAATCACCGCACCCCAACAATGATCGAAATGCGCTCTCGCTTACCGTCCAGCGTAACTATCACGCCCTTGATTAAATACGCTCCTTCCGAAACCGGGCCGCCTTTCGCACTCATCAGATTCCACGACCCCACCAGACGCCTGTCCTGATTGCCGCTGTTGTCGCTGATACGCACCGCGGCAACGACATTGCCGGACGCGTCAAATATCGTCAGCACAGCGTCGGCTATCTGCGCGCCATCGCGGTAAAATTTGAGGGGGCCGGTACGCCTGCTGACCGGATTCGGGCCAGCCGTCAACCCGCTCTTCTTCACTTTTACGGAATCGATAACGACGGTATCAACAACTACTGTGTCCCGCGAGATTACGCAGCCGAGAGGCGGAGCCAAATGCTCAGGCATGGCCGCTGTCTTGCCGAAGAGACCGGGGAGATCACCGTTTTTGGTTGTCCATATATCAGCATCAATAAATAATTCGGCAATAGTACCGTTTGTGTTGATTTCGCATGCTGTAATGTCCGCGCCGTCCAGACCATTCGTTCCCAAATTGGTCCATGCGGTATTACCAGCATTATTTTTTATTCCAATGAACGCCACGCTGTTTGAGATCGTGGATTGATGATAAAGACTGCCGGCCACGCGCCCTACTTTTTCTGTGCGCCCACTCACTTCCGAATTCAGCGCGGCGCTGTTTATTATTTTGCTGTTGTAGCCGACACCGCCTGCCACACCGCCAACCATGTTCATACCAATGACCGTACTGGTGGAATAGCAGTTGATCACAGTACTGTTGGCTTCAACGCGTCCCGCCACGCCGCCGGCAACCCACTGATTGCCGTTTGCGAATGGGCCAACGACCGTGCCCGCGGAGTAGCTGTTGGCTATAGTGCCGGCGTACATACCCCCCACCACGCCGCCCACACCGCCAAAACCACCGCTTGTACTTACATCACCTATGAAGTAGCAGTTGGTCATGCGGCTGTGAAAAGCTTCTCTGTTATCGTTGCCAACCAGCATTCCCACCAAACCGCCAACAAATTCGGGGCCCCTTACCGTACCAGTCGCATAACAATTGGTCATGCGACCTTCATCACGCAACCACGCCGCTATTGCGCCTACAGATGCGTTGCCGATGATATTAACATTTTCAACCCCTAAGTTTTCCACCCTTCCGCCGCTGACATAACCAAACAATCCCTGAATATCCGCCGCATCGGGGCGGTTGATAGTGAGATTGCTTATAACGTAACCTGCACCGTCAAATGTTCCTGAGAATTTTTTAAAATTGTAAGCAGTCGCAGGACCTTGAGGAACCGAACGACCGATCGGCACCCAATTATCATACCCTGACAAATCAATATTACCGGCAAGCGTAATGGTTTTGCCGGAAAAATCATCCCGCGACGGCGCCCCGCCCCAAGTACCGTTGACGATCTCCGCCAGCCCCGCCAGTTCACAGGCGTTGGAGATAGTAAAACTCGTCGCGCCGAGATTGGCGGCATACCAGTCATACGCTATATCCGCACACCCATCCACAACAACGTCACAGCCGCCATCAACATTCAGATGCTCTGGCATGGTCGCCGTTTCACCAAACAGCCCTGGAAGTTTACCGTTTTGGGTTGTCCACACATCAGCATCAACAAACAGGCCGGCGATAGTGCCGTTTGTGTTGATTTCGCACGCCGTAATGTCCGCGCCATCCAAACCATCTGCTCCCAAGTTGAGCCATGCGGTACTGCCGCTATTGTTCGTGATGCCGGAAAAAGCTACGTTGTTTGAGGGCACTGTCGTTCCTTCGTATATTTGACCTACTACGCGCCCTATGTTCCTAACCCCCTTCACTTCAGGATTCAACGCGGCATTGTTGGCCAGTTCGTTATAGAGGGCAAAACCAGTCACACCGCCCACAAGCTCACGACCGCTAACCGCGCTGGTGGAATAGCTGTAGGTCAAAATACTCCGAGCGCCGGTCCTTCCCACAACACCACCCACAAAATTATTACCACTGACCGTACCGGCTGAGTAGCTGTTAGTCACAGTACCGCCGTACATACCCCCCACCACGCCGCCGACAAAATCACGGCCTTTAACCACACCTGTGAAATAGCAAACGGTTATGTGAGAATCATAACCATTGGGAAGCTTTACATCAACAATGTTGGATAAAACACCTCCAACCACTCCCGCAACAAAATCTGTACCGCTGACCGTACCGATGGAATAGCAATTGGTCACACGGCTGTAATCATTGATTTTTCCCGCAACACCACCAACATAGTTACCGCCGAGGATGTTTACGTTATCAAGCCCAAGATTCTCCACGCGCCCACCCTTTATATATCCAAAAAGGCCTTGATAGTCTGTACCGGGCCGGTTTATAGTAAGATTACTTATGACATGCCCGCCACCGTCGAATGTCCCGGAAAAAGGATCGCTTCTAGCGCTGATAATATCGTATAACCGCCCTATCGATACCCAATTATCATACCCCGACAAATCAATGTCACCGGCAAGCGTAATGGTTTTGCCGGAAAAATCATCCCGCGACGGCGCCCCGCCCCAAGTACCGTTGACGATCTCCGCCAGCCCCGCCAGTTCACAGGCGTTGGAGATAGTAAAACTTGTCGCGCCGAGATTGGCGGCATACCAGTTATACGCGGTTTCCGCACACCCATCCACAACAACGTCACAGCCACCATCAACATTTAGATGCTCAGGCATGGCCACCGTCTTGCCGAGGAAACCGGGAAGCCTGCCATTTTGGGTTGTCCACACATCAGCATCAACAAACAAGCCGGCGACCGTGCCGTCTGTGTTGATATCGCACGCCGTAATGTCCGCGCCATCCAAACCATCTGCTCTCAAGTTGAGCCATGCGGTACTGCCGCTATTGTTCGTGATGCCGGAAAAAGCTACGTTGTTTGAGAGTACCGGATAGCCGAAATTGCCGATCACGCGCCCCGCGTTCGCCAGCCCTCTAACGTAAGGATTCAGCGCGGCGCTGTTGGTCACGCTGCCGTAGCCGACGCTTCCCGCAACGCCGCCGACCATATCGGTACCGCTGACCGCGCCGGTGGAGTAGCTACCGGTAACGCGGCTGTGGGCGTCAACGCGCCCCACCACACCGCCAATTCGCATGCCGCCGCTGATCGCTCCGGTAGAATAACTGCCGGACACGCTGCCGGCAAAAAGATTCCCCGCAACGCCGCCGACGCTTTCTGGGCCTGTGACCTCCGCGGAGGAAGAACTGTTGATCACATGGCTCCAATTTGGAACACCTGCCATAACACTGCCCTGAAGAGACCCCACCAGACCACCTATCCCCCAACCGGTGCCACTGACCGTACCGTTAACATAGCAGTTAACCACGTAGCTATAATCACGAACCAGTCCCCCAAGACCGCCAACACCCCAGCCGCCGCTGACATCCACGTTCTCAAGCCGCAGATCCTCTATCCGCCCGCCAGATACATATCCAAACAGGCCTTGATTGTTTTCGTTGGGACGATTGATAGACAGGTTGCTTATAACGTACCCGAAGCCATAAAATGTTCCTGAGAATGGGCGAATAATGAAGGTACTCGTATTGTAATGCCCTATCGGCACCCAATTATCATACGCGGACAGGTCAATGTCGCCGGTGAGCGTTATGGTTTTACCGGCAAAGCTATCGCTCGACGGCGACCCGCCCCAGGTCCCGTTGACGATCTCCGCCAGCCCCGCCAACTCATCGGCGGTGGAAATGGAGAAGCTTCTCGCCCCGGGATTGGCGGTAACGGCGTCGGTGTACCAACCGGTGGCGGGCACCTGCGCCGCGGCGGCTGATACGGCTAAAAATACGGCGATGGACAACACTGCAAGCTTTTTGGGGGCGGAAAGTGGCATTTTTCCCTCTTTCGGGCTGTTTTTACGGTGATCAATCGAGTAATATATATAATATAATTACAAAAAATACTATTTATGTCAGAAATCGTCAAAAAAATCACAGGCCATTGCCGGCCATTACAGATTTTTCACGGCTTTGCCCTTAATATAAACACACCCGACGGCAGGGATTTTGTTCCTCGAATGTTATTTTTTTTTACCGCACCCCAACCACCACCGACACCCGTTCCCTGCTGCCATCTAACGTAACAATCGTTCCCCTGACTAGATATGTACCTTCCGCGACAAGGCGCCCTTTGCGATCTTTCAAATCCCATGTGCCAACGACGCGGCGAGGTTCGGCGGATTCGGCCATTGTAAGGGCGTTGCGCGCAACGTCCCTGCCGTTGGGGTTTTCGCTGATGTGGATTTTATTGATAACGTTGCCGGTTGCATCATAGTCTGTCAATGTGCCGCTCTTTATTGATTTGCCCTGATGATAAAAATACACCGGCCCAGATGATTTGCTGATTGGATTCGGGCCAGCGAAGAATTTGGTTATTAATGTGTTGACAGGTGCGACAACCGCAATATCATCAACACTGCCGTTATCCTGCGGAATTACACGGTCGGTGGAGGCTACGGATACGGTAGAACCTTTTATCAGGCGGGGCATGACTACCGTTTCGCCATTGAGGTCAATGGACAGTCCGTCTTCGATCGTCCAGCCTTTTTCGGCAGTAAACCGGCCGCCGACAGTGCCGTCCGCGTTGATTTCCGCCGCCGTTATGTCTTCGCCGTCAAAGCTGTGTACTCCTTTGTTAATCCACGCGGTATCGCCGTCGCTGTTTTTCATTCCGGCATAGGCGGCGTTGCCAACGAGCGGGTAGTAGCCAGGAGGATGCATTCCGCCGGCACTACCGACTACACGCCCCACGCGTACATCGGTTCCAGCCACATAAGGATTCAGGGCGACACAGTTGCGCACATCGGCATCCGCGGCAAGCCCTGCCACGCCGCCAACAACGTCATGGCCGCTGACCGCAGCGGCGGAGTAACAGTCGGAGACGGTGCCGCCCATCAAATAGCCGGCTATGCCGCCGATTCTTGCATTCCCGCTAACCGTTCCGGTTGAATAGCAATTGGTTATGCCAATATAATTAACAAGCCCTGCTATGCCGCCAACATAGTTGCCGGCACGGATATCGATGTCTTCAAGACCAAGATTTTTCACTTCTCCGCTTCCGATACGACCAAACAAGCCCTGGCAATCGGCATCTGGGCGATCTATGGCAAGGTTGCTTATGACGTGCCCGCCACCGTCGAATATCCCGGAAAATTGGCCCGGCCATATTTCGGGAGGAGTGCTGCTGGTTTTATATAGCGGCCTGGCTTCAAAACAGACGTTTCCTATCGGCACCCAGTTGTCATACACAGACAGGTTAATATCTGCGGCAAGGGTGATGGTTTTGCGGTAAAAGTCATATCTCTCTACCCCTTCCGCCGTCCCGTTGGCGATAGCGGCCAGCCCCGCCAATTGATCTGCTGTAAAAATAATGAAATTGGCGGTATCCGGATTGGCGGCAATAGCTTCGGTATACCACCTTGTATCCGGCATCTGCGCCGCGGCGGTTGATGCCGCCAAAAATACGGCGATGGCAAACATTGCGAACTTCTTTGGGGCGGAGGCTCTCATTTTATCTCCCTAAGTCATTTTTGAGGATGTTAATTTGGTATTATATAATATAACAGGGTTTTCGTCGAAAATCAAGCAATTTTTGCATTTGTTTTAGCGCTAGGCATTGCTAAATGCAGTTTTGTTTTTATGTGACTTGCGCTCTGCTCGTTGGTTTGGTGAACTTAGGGGGAAAACGCTAGGCGGAAGCCTACATAGTAGTACCTGTAGTCGGGCACGTGGGCGCCGCGAAACGACACCCGGCAGCCCTCCGCGTCGATGAGCCAACAGCCGCCGCGCATCACGCGGGTGGAGCCCAAATCGGGACCTTTAGGATTAGTCTCATCGACCAAACGATACTTGCCAGACCAGTCACCACACAACTCAAACACATTACCGCTCATGTCATATATCCCTAATTCATTAGGCGCCTTAACACCTACGGGACGAGTTTTGCTGCCACTGTTACCTGTATGCCACGCCACATCATCAAGATTATTGCTACCGGCATACATATACCCGTGGCTCCGCTCCCCACCGCGCGCCGCATACTCCCATTCCGCCTCCGTCGGCAGGCGATACTGTTTCCCTGTCATCGAATTAAGTTTCGCAATAAATTCCTGAGCGTCATTCCAGCTGACTTGCTCAACCGGCAAATTGTCACCTTTGAATTTAGATGGGTTACCACCCATTACTTGAACCCACAGCTTTTGAGGCACCACATATTTACCAATATAAAAATCACTGACGGCCACGTTGAACGTCTTCTTGGAAAATAATCTCGGTACTTCTCTAGTAAACGTCCCTCCCCGTACCAACACCATCTCTGTCTCAATCTTTGCCTTCTTTACTGCCTCCACCGCTCCCCCTACCTTATCATCGGTGTACACAACCTTGGTACCACAGTACTCACAAGTCGCAGTATTCCCGGCCCCCGACAGTTCAATATTGGCGTAGCACATCTCGCATTTCAAGATAATCACAAAAAATCTCCTTCTCCGTCCTGCAATATGTATTCCTGTACACTGCGAACCCAGCTGTCGACGATGGTGAGTTCCGGCACTTCGCCGTAATCGCTGGTTCTCCTATATAAATATTGTATATTTTTCTCGAAATACAAGGAAAAAACAGAAAATTATACGCTTAATTATGCGGCACCCTTCCTGGATGCGAAAACAATCAACATCAACGGCAAATATTAATTTGTCGTTCTATCGAACATCAACCTGCGGGGGTGGGCGTAGAGACGCAATGCATTGCGTCTCTACGGTCGGATATCGTGACACGGTTAACGACATTACCCGCCATATCGAAGGCAACATCACACAAACATTAATTTTGTGATGATAAAAAACATTTTATTCCCCGGCCCCCGCGCCCATGATTTATTTTCCAACAATGGAAAAACTCGACGGCACCATCGAAACCATCACCTTCCAGAACGAGGACAACGGCTACTGCGTGCTGCAGGTGCGCGCGGCGGACGGGTTCTACGTGCACACGTGCGTGGGTAACACATCCATGGCGCTGCGCAAGGGGATGAACGTCTCGTTTGAGGGGAAGTGGGCCGACCACAAGCGGTTCGGGAAGCAGTTCACGTTCGAGAGCTGCGAGATCACGCGGCCCACCACTCTCGAGGGAATCACGCAGCTACTAGAATCCGGCCTAATACACAACATCGGCGCGGCGCGGGCGCGGCTGATTGTCGACAAGTTCGGACTCGAAACGATGAACGTGCTCGACAACCACCCCGACAGGCTGTCGGAGGTGGAGGGCATAGGAGCCAAGACGCTGAAAAAAATCAAGGAGTCGTGGGCGGAGCAGCGACACATCCGCGACCTCGTGCTCTTTTTGCAAAGCTACGACATAACGCCGGGGATGGCCAACCGCATCTACAAGGTTTACGGCGCCGACTCGAAAAAGCGGATTTGCGAGAACCCCTACGCGCTGATTGACGACATCTGGGGAATCGGGTTCATCAAGGCCGACGCCATCGCGGTCAAGATGGGGTTCGACCAGCAATCGTACAAGCGGATCAAGGCGGGGCTGACATACGCGCTGCAGGAAGCGTCGTCAAACGGACACACATACCTCCCGCGCACCGACCTCGAAACGATGGCGGCGGAACTGCTCAAGGTAGACGCGGAACATATTGTCTATACGCTTGACTACTGCATCAACAATGAAATTTTCAACTTTGAGGATGACTGCGTCTACCTGCACCACCTTTACAGCGCGGAAAAAGAAGTCGCGCTGTGCCTTGCGGAAAAAATTGGCGTTGATGATAAAAAAACGAAGGTTACGGATAAAGAAATCAACGAGTTTATCGCGCTCTATCAACAAAAAACTGGCTGGGAAGGCGCGCCGGAACAGCTTGAAGCGGTAAGGCAGGCAGCGAAGAACAAGGTCTTCATATTGACCGGCGGGCCGGGGACCGGTAAAACAACTGTCCTGCAAGTGATAGTAGCGCTCTTCAATCAACTCAACATGAAGATAGAACTCGCCGCACCAACCGGAAGAGCTGCGGCGCGCATGGGCTCGATATCCGGCATCAACGCGCGTACTATCCACCGCCTGTTAGAATTCAAACCCGGCGCCGGCGAGGGCGGATTCAAATTCATGAAATGCGCCGAAAATCCGATAGACACCGACGTCATCATCCTCGACGAAGTGTCTATGGTAGACATCCTGCTGATGAAAAGTTTTCTCTCTGCCGTCAAGCGCGATACCACGCTCATCTTCGTCGGCGACTTCAACCAGCTCCCGTCGGTCGGCCCCGGCAACGTTTTATCCGACCTGATCGCCTGCCCGCGCATCCCGCACGTGCAGTTAACGCGCATCTTCCGGCAATCAGCCGCAAGCCGCATAGTAACCGCGGCGCACGAAATCATCGGAGGCGACATCCCGTCGTTCTCAAACGCCGCAACCGACAACTGCTTCCTGATGACCGAGGAAGACCCGCAAAAATGCTTAGACTCAATAGTAGACCTCGTCAGCCGCCGCCTGCCCTCGCGCTACGGGCTCGACCCAATGACAGACATCCAAGTGCTAACGCCAATGCACAAGGGCACGCTCGGCACCATCAGCCTGAACGCCGCCCTGCAGGCCACGCTCAACAGGAGCGATAAAAAAACCAGCGTCGGCCAGTACACCTTCGCGCTCGGCGACCGCGTCATCCAAACGAAAAACAATTACGACCTCGGCGTCTTCAACGGCGACATAGGATTCATCACCGCAATCGCCGGCGGGAAGATATCGGTAATGTACGACAAAGAGGCAGTAATCTACGAAGACCGCGACACAGACCAGATCATCCCGGCCTACTGCATAAGCATCCACAAAAGCCAGGGGTCGGAGTTTAAGGCGGTAGTAATCCCCGTATCAACCCAGCACTTCATCATGCTGCAGCGCAACCTGATCTACACGGCGCTGACACGCGCGAAAGAACTGTGCGTGCTGATAGGCACAAGATACGCGCTATCCACGGCTGTGAAGAATGACAAGGCGCTTACGCGAAATTCACGGTTGCGGGAGAGGATTGTGGCGGAGCCGAAAGGCCTCTTCAAATAAGGCGGGCCGCGATGACGGCCCGCCTTGGGATTGCGGTAATACCATATACTGCTTAACCGACGCTACTGCAGATGCGCTGGCATTTCTACCGGCTCGCCGAAGAGGCCGGGGAGGTAGCCGGGGACTACTGTCCAGCCGTTGCTTTCTCTGAAACGGTTGCCTATTGTGGGATCGTCGTAAATTTCGTCTGCGGTGATGTCTGTGCCGTTTCTAGCTTCGTTGTTCCATGCCGTCGGGAGATCGTCGAACATCATGTCGATAAATGCCACTGTGTTAACGATGGCGCCGCTGTTCTCGCCACGTGCGCGCCCGTACGCACCCACCGCCCCGATGTTCGGGTTTAGGGCGGCGCTGTTCGTTATGCTGCCGTCCCACGTTTCCCCTACCAGACCGCCTACATACGAAGCGGTGCTGACTACATTGTTAATGGCGTAGCAGTTGGAGACGATGGAGGCGCCTCTGGTTTCTCCCACCAAGCCGCCGACCGCTCTGCCGCCGCTGACGTTACCGGTGGCGTAGCTGTTATTTACGGCTGTCCCGCCGTCGGCAAGCCGCCCCACCAAACCGCCTACGAGGCTGATACCGCTTACTACGGCCTCAGAGAGAGATCTTGATATGGTTCCCCCGCCCGCAAGTACGCCTGCCAGGCCGCCGGTACTTTCGGCGTTGCCGGTAACCGTGCCGGAAAACCAGCAGTCTGTTATGCTGCTGCCTGCGCCGGTAACACGACCCACCAGACCGCCATTATTCGCTCTGCCGGTAACCTGCCCGTTGGCAATGCCCAGATTTTTCACTACGCCGCCGCTGATATCACCGAACAGGCCAACAAAGTTTCGAGTGTTGTTGTTTATGTACAACCCGCTTATTATATGATCGCCACCGTCAAAAATGCCGCTGAAAGGCTTTCCGTCGGTTCCGATAGGGATCCAGCCTCTGCCGTCGTTGAAACTGTTATTCATCGGGCCGTAGGATAAAAGTGAGATGCTGTTCCTGAGAACAACAGTCCGGTTCGAAAAGGAGTTTCCCTCGTTCACCAACTGCGCCAGCCCCGCTAACTGTGCGGCGGTGGTAATGTTGTAGGTGAGAGATGACTGGTTGCTCGTGTACCACCTCACATCCACCATTGATGAGCCGCCCGTGGGACCCGGCGGATCATCGTCAACCACCTCGACAACGCACCCCACCACCATCACCATCGTCGCCACCAAAGCCAGCGCGGCAAACTTGGATACTGCGATCCTGCTGAGAACAGATGCCCTCATTGTTCCTCCTCGAAAAAGTTATTATTGTGGATTTTATGAAACGTACGGATTTTGCCGGTACTACAGACATCACCAACGAAATGTTGCAGGGGCGACCGCCCTCGGTCGCCCGTTGCCCGGATTATCACGGCAGCGGTTTTATGGATTATGCGTTGTAAACAGGGGCTATATTCTTCTAATAAACGATAAATAGATGCAAGGATTGTTTGTGGTAAGTTAACGTAAGTTATTAAATTATAAATACTT
>Ga0123356_10005269_pt1 | contig 13199 bp, 12 predicted proteins | sample TergutEmb28metaG_2_FD_92546 | JGI IMG/M metagenome (GOLD analysis project Ga0123356, IMG submission 92546) | Embiratermes neotenicus P3 segment gut microbial communities from Petit-Saut dam, French Guiana - Emb289 P3 | ecosystem: Host-associated > Arthropoda: Insects > Digestive system > Gut ... | reverse complement strand
TCTTTGTGAAGATCGATCGACTTTTTTAGTTCCTGCTCCTGTTCTTTTGTTCCCTCGAATAGAACAGCGGTGGTTTCACTCATAATATAGATAATTCCTTTCTCAAGATTCATGTGTTAAGTGTAGAAAAGTACACATATACTATTATAAAACTGCGAAAAAATCAACGTAAAAAATCGATTGCAGCTTCTGCAGTGCGTTCGGGAAGCATAATGTAATGTTCTTTATCACTAATTGCCCAAAGTTGGTGAGCGTCAGATGAAAAAATAACATTATGCTTTTCTAAAAGTTCAGGATTTAACTTGTCAAAACCTTTCTCCAATCCAACGTGTGAAATCTCTAAAGTGTTGATGCTTAGATGTGGTGGTAAAAAACCTAAATTTGAAAGGACGCTGAAAGAATCCCTGTCAATATGTGCAGGAATAAAAGCTCCACCATACTTATGCACCAACTGGTAGAGCTTGTCGAATGATATCGTTGTCGGTGCTATGAGCATGCGCTCTTCTTCACCTGTAACTTTGTCTTTTTCATCGAGAAGTATTTGATTGCCAAAGATTTCTGTCCGGTTAAGTAACGTCGGATAATATGGTGACAGTTCAATTTCTATGCCTTTTGCCGATTCCATGTCGCTAAAAAGGCAAATGACATGCACCTCCTCTGCGGTAGACAACTCAACTCCCGGGAGCACAATAAGATCTGTGCCAATCGCGGCCTTTACAACAGCGTTTGCATTTGAAAACGAGTTGTGGTCTGTGACAGCTATCAAATCAAGTCCGTTTAAGACAGCCATACCGACTATGTCATTAGGAGTCATATCATCGTCAGCACAAGGAGAAAGCGCAGAATGTATATGGAAATCATAATAAACAGGTAACAATCGAAATTCCTGCTTTCTTGTTGGATGTTATGGTGGTGCGGTGTCTGGATTGCTTCGCAAGCTCGCAATGACGGGGGCGAGGGTTATGGATGCGTGTTGTGGGACGGGGGTTATGGATTGCAGCGCTATGTTAATAAACCGGCAATTTGCACTGCAAGTGAAAATGCGGTTTCTTCGGATGTGAAAATAGTCAGACCTTCTTCATTTGCTTTTTCAATCACATTATCCGGTGCGGTCAAACCTTCCGGTAATATAACGCACGATGCCTCTGTCATTACGGCGACAGCTACCATGTTAATTGACGATTGAACTGTGATCCAGACATCGCCCTCCTGACAACCTCCAAGAACACGGCTTAGAAGATCTGATATATAGCACGATGCAACTTCTTTATCTGCACCATCGGAGAGCTTTATTAAAGCAAGTTTTTCGCAGAGCTCGCTTGTGGTCATTCCTTTTCTCCTCTTTCTATTGAGCTGATTTCTCTAAATGGAGGTGGCATGTACTCCTGCAGCTCTGCCATCTCGTGGAAAAGACTACCCATCCTCTCACGAAGCTTAAACACACAGTCGCTCTCACTTGCTGAACCCAGTACAATATCTTCTGCAAGCGCATGGCACGAGGGAGCACCGCAGGAACCGCAATCGATTCCGGGAAGTGTCTCAAAAATACTTTCAATATCAGCAAGTTTGCGCATGGCCATTCCACGATCTGCATCTAAACGCAGAATAGAGCCATATTCGGGAATTGTTTGCCAGTTGAGTATTTCGGGGCAGAGACAGCTCTGATCTATAGAATTACTACTTTTGTCTTCTTCCAGATCCTGCCCCAAGCGTTGAATCCTGGCTCTTGCAACAAATGGATTTTCTGCTGCAAGACAACCGCCAACGCAGCCGCCGGGACAAGCATTTAACTCGACAAAACGAACATTGGACAGTTTATCATTTTCGATTTCATCTAAAACTCTTATTACGTTGTCGATACCGTCGACAGCTATAAACAATGACTCTTGTATAGCGCTTCCTTCTCCGCCTGAATACGCCCATGTGATTCCTCTGACTCCGGCGGTAGAAAGTTGTATAGGATCAGTAATTTTCTCTACTACAGGAAGAAGCTTCAAATAGAGATCGGTAATTGAGAAAATCCCGTCAATCACTACATCTTCATAACCGATCCGATACTTTGCTGCTGTGATTTTAGCTGAGCAAGGGGATATGAAGAAAACACCGATATCTTTTGGATCAAGACCCGTTTTGCTAACAGCCTGTTCTTTTGCTGCGATTGCTGCGAGTTCAACAGGTGTGATTATTTTAAGCACATTATCCAAAAGACCCGGATAACGAACACATATGAGCTTAACGATCGTTGGGCATGCGGAACTGATAAGAGGTCCGTGCAGAAGCGCACGAGCACCGGGTAAAATCTCATGGGTGTAGTCGGAGACATTCTGTGCAGCGAGCGCAACTTCGAAAATATCATCAAATCCGATTTTTAGCAAGGCTGTCAGAATGATATTGATATCGCGTATGCTTTTAAATTGACCGTATAGTGATGGTGCCGGCAAAGCCACTTTATATTTGAAGTTATCCATAATGGAAATGGGGTCAGAGATAGCTTTTTTAGCATGATTGGGGCATACCCGGATGCATTCACCACAATCTATGCAATGGTCGCTCATGATTACGGCTTTCCCGTTCCTGACACGGATCGCTTCTGTTGGACATCGTTTTATACAATTTATACATCCTTTACACTTGTCAGCATCCAGTGTGACAGAGTGTTTAATTGTGTCCATCGGAGTTCCCCTTCCTATATCATTTTGAGGACCTTAGTTCTAGGGATATTAATTATCAGGTAGCCGATAAAATTGTAATAATAAGAGTCGTGCCTTTTCCTACTTCACTTATTATCTGAAAATCATCACTTTGCTTCTTAATGTTCGGCAGACCCATACCTGCACCAAAGCCGAGTTCACGGACAGAATCTGAAGCGGTGGACCAGCCTTCCTGCATTGCCAAGCTAATATCTGCTATGCCCGGGCCCTGGTCGGTCAGAGTTACTTTAACTTGCTCTTCGGCGATTTCGATATCAGCCACACCACCACCGCCGTGTATGACCATGTTTATTTCGCCCTCATACATCGCAATGGAGGTGCGTCTTATGAGTTCTGAAGAGAACCCAAGCTGCTTCAGTGTCTTTTTCACTGCTGCAGAAGCAGCGCCGGCGGCTATAAAATCATCCGCGCTAACTTCATATCGTTGCCTGAGTACTTCAGGTGTACTACTATCCATTTCTACACGTCTCCGCCCGGTAAACCTGCCTGGTATAAAAGCCCGCAAGCTGTGTACATAGAGTGGTCCGTTTTCATTACGACGATATCTTTTTCATTAGCGAGGTCAACAAGGCCTGAGTCAGGTTCCTTGCCTCGAACAAGCATGACGCAATGAATGTCCATCATCTCGGCAGTGCGGACACATTGCGGATTGTTAAGACCCGTCAGTAGCAGTCCCTTATTCTCTCCAAAAGCGAGCGCGTCGCTCATGAGATCAGCTCCGCAAGCTGCGTTGATTTCTATGTCGTCGTACGGTACAGCAGTATAAACTTTTGCGCTTAGCACTTCCATCACACGTTCAAGTTTCATTTTTGTTTTTCCTTTCGCATTAAAGCATTTTAGGAGCCTAATAATAATATCATTTTATGTTAAAAGCCGCAATCAAATCTTTTATGACTTCTCCGGCGAGGATCAAGCCGGCAACAGGCGGTACAAAAGATATGCTTGCAGGTAATGGGCGGATTTCCGATTCAGTTGCGTTTTTTATAGGTGGCTCTTTAGAGTACACAACTTTTAGAGATTCTATTCCGCGTTTGCGCAGTTCACTACGCATGATCCTTGCCATCGGACAGACTGAAGTCTCGTATATATCAGCAACTTCAAAAGCTGTAGGGTCTAGCTTGTTTGCGGCTCCCATAGAGCATAAAAGAGGTGTATTGACCGCAGCGGCTTTGCAAGCGAGATCCAGCTTTGCAGTCATAGTGTCAATTGCGTCTATTACATAGTCGTAGATAGATAAGTCGACAGAGTCCGCGGTCTCCGGAAGATAGAAGAGTTTGTGTGCGTTAATTATGGCTTCCGGATTAATTTCAAGCAGACGTTCTTTCATAACATCGACTTTATTTCGTCCGATCGTTTTATGTGTAGCAATGAGTTGGCGGTTGATGTTTGTAACATCTACAACATCCCCATCAAAGACGTCTATCGTTCCTATCCCACTACGACATAATGCCTCAGCGGCATGTCCGCCTACACCGCCTACGCCGAAAACCGCCACCCGGCGGTTCTTCAGGCTTTTAGTATTTTCGACACCAAGGAGTAATGCAGTTCTCTGAAACTGATCTATCATAACTTACCTGTCAATAATGGAATCGTCATCATAGACCCAGTCACGTGTATGTATAACGACAAATTCCTCGTCTCCGACGCGGCAAACTGTCTTTTCAATGCCGGAGTTTATTATTAACCGGCGACACATGCTGCATGAATGTGTATCTACAAGCAATTCTCCTGTTACAGCATCAACACCGGAAAGGTATAAAGTTGCTCCCATCATGTCCCTGCGTGATGCGGAAATTATTGCATTCGCTTCTGCATGAACACTTCTGCAGAGCTCGTAACGTTCACCTCTGGGTACTTTAAGTTCGTCTCTCATACATACTGCAAGATCAAGGCAATTCTTTCTTCCTCTTGGCGCGCCGTTATATCCGGTTGCGATTATTTCGTCGTTTAACACGATAATTGCGCCATATCTACGCCTGCGGCATGTGGATCTGAGCATTACAGTTTCTGCGATATCAAGATAATAGTTTTCTTTATCCTTACGATCCATACCAATCAAACCTCCAGTTAATTTCATCGAACCCCTCTCATTATAGTTCTCCTAACTGCTAAAATCAAGCGTTGGAATGTAGATATTATTGTTGCATAATAACGCTTTTCATAATATAATTACAGTTCTAGGTTTAGAGGAGTTTGTCTATGAATTATCATAAAAAGTCTCGAAAATGGTTATGGATAACGCTAATAACGGTCCCCATACTAATCATAGCTTTGGCACTAACTGTGTTTTTTGTCTTTTTTCGCAACGTCGGTCCATTACTATCGCTATCAAGATCTTTTGAGAATCTGAATGTAGAAGTCGAAGAGCGATTTAATAGCACTCCCCTTAGAGCTTTTACAATGCTTCCTGAAGTGTTGGAGGATGGCGCCGTAATGGTCGACTTTAACTACACAACGTCGATTTTTGGGGAATGGCTGACCGCCAATATAGACGGCAAAGTCAAACTATTGTCAAATACAATTGATCGCAACTTTGCTCTCGAAGCAGAAGTAGGTGCGTATGGACAAGCGTTTGATATCGAAGCCTACATGAACAGAGAAAGACTTGCGGTGGGCATACAGCTCCTGAGTGACGATTATCTTGGAATCACATACGACACGTTTAGAGATGATGTAAAGGTTTTTGGTAATTTGGTTGGGCTTAGTACGCAAGAAATGGACATGCTTGCTGACATCGTTGACCAAATCAATGCGATAATGAATATGGAGGAAGCAAGCGAGGATGATTTAAAGCCATACACAGAGGTAATGACAAACTTTGTCAGGAATCTTGAAGTAACAAGCAGAAGGACTCGTATCGAATCAGGCACAGAGCGTATCAGATGCACCGAAATCAAACTCAAGGTGACCAAAGACGCAATTTTATCTTTGCTTGTAGATGTGAATAATTTAATTAAAGATGACGAAACTATTCGTGAACAGTTTGATATGCTTGATAACCGGTTGCTGCAGGATGTATATGGAAGCAATGTTAGCAGCTATGATGAGTTTTTAAGAGATTTTAAAAATATTATCAGTGATTTTAAGCGTTACTACTCCGGAGATATAGAAGTGTTTTCCTACGTTAGCAATGAGGATAGACTATTAATTGTGGGGATAATAGCAGATATAGAATACGACGGTGAGGCTGCGGAACTAAGAGTTGATATCGACTTCGGAAACTCCGCAAATGATACCTGGATATTGAGCTCAAGATACATTGACAGTGATGATGAGGAGAAATTATCGATTTTATGGGATTTTGAGGATCGATCGGGTAAATATGTAAATACAATAAAAGTCATACCGGACGACCCGACTAACTCTGTCACCCTTATATCCGAATGGAATGAGGAAAGTGGCGACTTCGTTTTAGCTTACATTGAAGGTAATGAAAGAAGCGAGTTAACAGGAGTTTTCATAACAAATGACAAGAATTTCAATATCAAGCTTGATGACCTATATCCTGAAGACTCAGGTAACGGCTTGATTATTGAAATATCAACGGAAACCGGTGCGCAAATAGAGGAAATACGCTACATCAACATCGACAAATGGGGAAATGCTCTGATAGAAGCTGTTATGAGTTTGATCATTAACGAGTTTTTATCGTGAACTAAGTGAACGCTTGAAGGGATTGTAATTAATGAGTGATATTCCAAAAAAACAAGTGAATACAAGTACAAAACTTCCTAAAAAAATGAGGATGAGGCTACGTGCTAAATTAATTCTGATTTTTGTATCGGTGATGATCATCCCTGTCGTTATCCTCACAGTCATTACATGGAATCAAATAGTCTCTCTTGGGTATTTGCTGAGAGATATATCTGTTTCGGATGCTACCACCGCTTTAAATGATGGAGCAAGAGACAATATCGAGCGAATGACAACAGACACAGCATCAGGTGTTGCGAGTTTTTTGTATCAACGAGACCAGGACGTGCTTTTACTGGCAAACCTAATGCCGTCTGACGACTCATTTATGGTATTTTCCGAAAGCAGAAACAGCAAACTGATGACAATGGGAGAATGGGTAATTGCCGATGACGGTATGTCTTGGGTTGAAGTAAATCCGTTCATATACGACGGTTCTTTCGATGTGTCAACTAACAGGGAAAATAAAGATATAATACTTGGAAGCAGCTTTAATTACAGACCGCCTGAGTTTTTTGAGCATTACCAGGAGTTGTTCCCTCTTTATGACGAAATAACCTTTATTGACCTAAGCGGTCAAGAACTGTTCAAATATATCAATCAAGGCACGACTAAGGTAAATTATCCTATGAATCCGGAAAAAGTAGACGTTTCCGACAAAGCAAACACATACGTTATGGCGGAGACTTACTGGGAGGATCTGCAAAAACTTCAGCCTGGTGAAGTATATGTGTCGGATGTTATAGGAGCGTACGTCGGGACAAACTTTATAGGTATATATGCACCCGGAGTGATGAAAAATGCTCCGGAGACTCACCCGAATTATGATCTCCTTCAGGAAATCGCAAATCAACCAATGGACGAGTTTATTGAAACTGCAAAGCAGCAGGCTTTTGCGGGTTTTGAAAATCCTTTGGGACAGCGTTTTGAAGGAATCGTACGTTGGGCAACACCGGTCACAGATTTAAATGGAGAAATATGGGGATATGTAACAATGGCACTAAACCATGACCATATCATGGAGTTTGTTGACTTCATAACCCCTATGCCTGAAAGATATTCGGTGCTGTCAGATGCTGTTGACGGGAACTATGCGTTCATATGGGACTATAAATGCCGGAGCATAGCTCACCCGAGGCATCACTCGATCGTTGGATATAACCCACTGACCGGAGAACCGCAAGTGCCTTGGCTGGAAGGTACATTAATGTTAGAGCGTAACTACGAAGAAGGTGGGTTTCAACTCGACGATGATGGAAGACCGATACAGAGGCTAGATGCACGCGGAGATACACAACCTGCACAAGACACACCGTTTTATTACTGGTTTAATGATGGCGGTGAAGAGTGGCTTGAAGCTAATCCTGCTTGGAACAATCTCTCTGCCGATCCTGCCGGTACAAGCTGGGGAGAGTTCTACGCAGAAAACAACGAAAATAGAGAGATTTTGCCGCAGTTTGGAGAGAGGCAGCTTAGAGATAGTCGAGGTAATCCGGTATATGATGCAAACGGAGACCCGATACTTGACTACCAGTCTCGAAGCAAAACACCGGCGAGACTCCTGACACGGGCAGGATATGTCGGACTCGACGGACGATATCTCAATAATGCTCCACAATGTACAGGTTGGATGGATTTGACAGAAAGCGGCGGCTCCGGCTCGTTTTATATATATTGGAGTAATGTATATAAGCCAACCACAGCGGGAGCGATACAGTATTATACCGGTATGTATGCACCCGAAGTACAAGGAAACAGACGTGGGTTTGCATTTGTCACTATCGGCTCAGGCATAGATGATTTTACAGAGCCGGCAGTTATTATGGAAGAAAGACTAAATTACGCTATAAACACAAACTCTTATGATAATACAATACAACTGATAATAACGAGCTTTGCTGTATTTGCCTTGATTTTGCTGGTTTCCGTACTTGTTGCGTCAACAGTGACCAGAAATATAAAACAATTAAATGCAGGACTGTCCAGATTCCGAATGGGAGAAAGGCAATACAGACTTCATTCTAAAGCGACCGATGAGTTCGGGGTTTTGGCTGACTCATTTGACGAGATGGCTGATAGTCTTGAAAACAGCGTAAACTCGCCGTTAACAATAACTAACTTGCGTCTCGAAGTAATATATATGAATAATATAGCCCTGATGATGCTCGATAAAGGTCTTGATGATATTGTAGGAGCGAATTACGGTGATATCAGCTTATATCCTCCCGGTTCCACATCAGATCCTATTGCGGCATTACATGAAGGCAGAGAAGCAGAGGTCTATCATAATGAAGACGACAACAAATACTATAAAGGTATAGCAAACAACCTCTATGATCACAGTGGTAATAAAACAGGATATATAATCGCAACCAGTGACGTTACAGAATTGGAAATCTCAAGGCAAAAAGCCGAAGCAGCAAGTGTGGCAAAGAGCAACTTCCTTTCAAACATGAGTCATGAAATACGCACACCGTTAAATGCCATAATAGGTATGACATCAATAGGCTCGGCATCACCCGACATGGATAAGAAAAATTACTCACTTGGTAAAATACATGATGCCTCAAAACATCTTTTGGGAATCATCAATGACATACTTGACGTATCAAAGATTGAAGCTAATAAATATAGTTTATCAACAACGATTTTTTCACTCGATGAAATGCTACAGAGAGTCATTGGTGTAATAAACTTCCGTGTGGAGCAAAAGAAACAGAAGCTGACAGTTCATATAGACCCGAAAATGCCGGATGTACTTATTGGTGATGATCAAAGGTTGGCGCAGGTCATTACGAACCTGTTGTCAAACTCGATAAAGTTCACTGCAGAAGAAGGAAGCATTCATCTGGAGTTGATGTTGGAAGAAGAGACTGATGGTCAGTGTACGATCCTTGTTGTTGTGAGCGATACCGGCATTGGCATAAGCCAGGAACAGCAGTCACGCCTTTTCACATCGTTTGAGCAGGCGGAAGCAAGCACATCTCGCAGATTCGGCGGCACCGGTCTTGGACTTGTTATTTGTAAAGGTATCGTAGAAATGATGGGCGGGAAGATCTGGGTGGATTCGGAGCTTGGCGATGGTGCAATAGTGTCATTTACAGTGCGATTGGCTTGTGACAGAAGCGGAGTAAAAGCAGAGTTTGCTCAAGGTGTAAAACCTGAGAGTATAAGATTATTGATTGCTGATGATGATGTCGGTACAAGAGTGTTTTTTGAAGAAATGATGACAAACCTCGGAGTAGTATGTGATATTGTATCAACAAGTGAGGAAGCGCTTAATATGGTCGTCAATAACGAAAAATATAGCCTATGTTTTATTTCGTGGGATATGTTGGATATGGAAGCTATTGAGCTTGCACATATGATAAGCAACACCAGTGGTGATAACAAAATTGTTCTGATGATTTCAACAGCTGATTGGAGTGCATATAAAGAACGTGCACTTGAAGCCGGTATTACATCTCATTTACCAAAACCGTTATTTGCATCCTCGGTTGTTGATTGTATAAACGAAGTTCTGTATTCATCCGAGAACACGGAAGACGATACAGACACAAATGAAGTTAACTTTGAGGGCAAAACCGTTTTGCTTGTCGAAGACGTAGAGATAAACCGTGAGATAGTTATGGCGCTTTTGGAACCAACTAAACTAAAAATAGAATGCGCTGAAAACGGAATTGAGGCAGTAGAAGCATTTGTTTCAAATCCCGACAGATACGATATGATATTTATGGACATTCAAATGCCGGAGATGGACGGATTTACTGCAACAAGGCTCATTAGAGAATCCGGTATAGAACGGTCAATAACAATACCAATCGTTGCTATGACTGCAAATGCGTTCCAGGAAGATATAGATAAATGCATGGAATCAGGTATGAATGGTCACATAGGTAAACCTTTGGCATTTGATATAGTGATCGCAACACTGGAAGAATACCTGCACGGGAAGTAGTGCGTTTAATATCATGAGACAGGGGGACGGTTCTTTTGTCTTGCCCGAAGGCAAGACAAAAGAACCGTCCCCCTGTCTCTGTTTATTTTTATTTACATGACCCTAAATAACTCTCCAGGATCAATGACGCTGCTACGGCGTCTATTGTTTTTTTTCGCTTTTTTCCAAACTTACCAACATCGGTAAGTACCTGGTGTGCGCTTTTAGTCGTCATGCGTTCATCCCAAAGCTTTACTTCAATATCACATAAAGAGCGTATTAATTCTGCGAGACTTTCGCTTTTTTCTGCTCTCGGACCGATTGTACCATCCATGTTCTTAGGAAACCCGACAACAATACACAAAACATCACGCTGCTTTGCTTCATCAACGATTTGCTGTGCAACTATGTTCTCTTTTTTGCTATGTATTACCCATGTATCTCCAGCGAGGGTTGCCGATGAATCAGAAACAGCAACGCCCGTGCGGGCGTCGCCGTAGTCAATAGCCATAATTCTCAATAGAGTAGTCCTCCATCGTCTTCGATAAAAAGCTGCTCCGGATCTTTTCTGCTTACTCAAGCTCCTCTTCTACGTCCTCAGATATATGAACAACCTCAAACTCCTCGTCCTCGCTCTCGTCTTCGATCGCATCAAGCAGTTGTCTATACCAGTATAATGAGTCTATAAAGGCTTGAGATAACTCCTCGATATCAATGCCATTTCTAACCATAATAAGCGATGTATTATGCCAGTCGGCGTGTTCATAAGCAAAAATTAATTTAAGTACATCACTAAGCGGCCCTTTGCCTTCAAGCAATGCTTCTCTTATTTCACCCGATGCCGCAACCTCATCAATCGCTTTTGCCAGAGGCATTTGGAGTATTACGTCAAGCAGCGAGAAAAGCCCGGAGATAAACAGAGAGCCGGATTTGATTGCCATATCAAATGACGGTGCGAGGTTCTCAGCAAACTTCGCACGTATCAACGAAAGCCTTGTAATCTCGCTGGGTCTGTCTTCTCCCATACCCACAGAAATCGCTATTGATGCCCATTTTTTTACTTCATTTTGACCGAGTATCGCAACTGCATTTCGAATTGAGTCTATCTTACGGCTGCGATCGGGATTCATTGCGTTAATAAACCGGAGCAGCGATATAGATAAAGCGGGGTCACGCTCGATGATATTTGCAGCCTCACCGAGGTCAAAAGTCTCGAGATTGATCTGTCCAAGTAAGTGTAATGCGTTGATTTTCAAGGGAGATATATCCGTTACGCCCTTAGTAATCGGTTGGCTGTAGAAGTTCCCGGATAATAAAACGCCTCGTGCACCTGAGTATTTATTAAAACTATCCATGTCGGGTACATCGGTAATAACTAATCTGGTTTTAAAGATAAAGGGGCGAATCTCCTTCAGTTCTACAGGAAACATCTCATCATTACAACTTAGTAAAACATAGTCAAAAACTTTAACTGCCGTATCCATGCTTATTGCACGCGGGAAGCCATCGACAGCAAGACGATATCCTTTACGTTTCAGAATTCCCAGCTTTGCATATGCAGCGTTATCGACCAATGTTTCTTTATCGATCACGCAGACCAGGTTTTCCGGAGGAATGTGCATACTGAGAGGCATTCCTATCAGAAGTTGATATTTACTTACTTCGACAAAGAATTCATTTTCACCCGCAAATGGTTCTGTACCTATTTCATGCACAAACTCCAATGCAGGAGCGAGAAGCTCACTGCCTAACATGCGATGATCTTCAGCAGACCCCAAGAGTTTGTCGCCATCTTGGGTCATCATCCTATAGGCGTGAACTTGCATTTGAGCATCAAAAAATGGTACCGAACTAACAAAGAGTCTCAAGGTTATTCCTCCCTTGCAAACTAACTGTTTTCTTGACATAGATAAGTGCCTGAGATATTATGCAATGAATATTATACACCAATTATAAGGAGAAATGCAAATGGGTATTGTTCTGGGTATAGATGTTGGTGGTTCAACGACGAAAATAGTTGGTATTAAAGAGAAAAAATGCTTTGGAATGCTACAAGTAAGGGCGGCTGATCAAATCACATCGATGTATGGTGCTATTGGAAATCTACTGTCAAAACACGGACTGGGGCCAAATGATGTATCAACGATTTTTCTGACAGGCGTTGGGGCTTCATTTGTAGACGAGCAGATATATGACATAGAAACAATAAAGGTGAATGAGTTTGATGCGATAGGGCATGGAGCGCTGAGCTTAACAAATCTCAGCGAAGCTCTCGTAGTCAGTATGGGTACAGGTACAGCTTTTGTAAGAGCTGATAAAGATGAGGTCAAACATCTTGGGGGCTCCGGGGTCGGCGGTGGAACGATCATAGGTCTTTCAACACTGATGCTTGGAAAAAGTGATGTAGATGCAGTTCTGGCACTTGCGGAAAAAGGTGACCTCAAAAACATAGACTTATCTGTGAGCGATATATTCAACGCTAATGTCCAAACACTTCCATCCGACCTTACGGCTGCTAACTTTGGTAAAATAAAGAGCACGGCATCTGATTCTGACATCGCACTTGGGATAGTTAATATGGTGTTTGAAACGATCGGCATGCTGACAGTGTTTGCTTTAAAGAACGATTCACTAACGAATGTTGTTCTGACGGGAACTCTAGCAACATTCCCGCAAGCAGAAACCGTATTTTCAAAATTCCATGATTTGATTGGTCTAAAGTTTACTATTCCTCCTGATGCCGTGTTTGCGACAGCACTCGGAGCAACAAACGGAGCATCGGCTCACTCGTCGTCTGATTGATCGTCGTCTAATTGATCGTCGTCTGATTGATCATCGTCTGATTGATCATCGTCTGA
>Ga0123356_10005268_pt1 | contig 13200 bp, 11 predicted proteins | sample TergutEmb28metaG_2_FD_92546 | JGI IMG/M metagenome (GOLD analysis project Ga0123356, IMG submission 92546) | Embiratermes neotenicus P3 segment gut microbial communities from Petit-Saut dam, French Guiana - Emb289 P3 | ecosystem: Host-associated > Arthropoda: Insects > Digestive system > Gut ... | reverse complement strand
GAAGCTGAACGCTTTGTACTACCGCCAGAGCCAAAGAAGAAAAAGAAAAAGAAGAAAAAAGTTCCAACGGAAGAAAATTCGGAATTCGGAATGCGGAATGCGGAATTGAGAACGAAAAAGAGTCTCCAGCCAATCGGCAGAGACTCTCTTTTTTTAGTAGTCCTTCGCGTCTTAATTCCGAATTCCGAATTCCTAATTCCGAATTTATTAAACTAATTCCACCGTTCTGCTTCTGCTTATCATTTCGTCTACTATCCCTACGAGGTTTGCTATTTCAGGTTTTGAGAGTTGCGCGTCCGCGCCTACTTCTCTGCCTTTTTTCTGCATGTTTTCGTCAATAAGCGAGGAGAAAATAACTACCGGGATGTCCATCAGAACGGGGTCGGATTTCACTAGTTTTGTAAGCCTGTGGCCGTCCATCTTCGGCATTTCTATGTCCGTAATGAGGCAGCTGACTTTTGCAAGGATGTCGGTGGCTCCTGCCTCCTTGATCCTGCTCACGTGCTCCCAGGCTTCCTCGCCGTTATTGAGGATGATGAGATTGTAGTAGCCTGCTGTGTGGAGCGCTTCCGTCAGCATCTTTCTCAGGAGGGCTGAATCTTCGGCCACCACTATCGGGATGTGCTCCCTATCTACGCCCGTATAGGCTTGAACCGTGTCGAGGTTAATGCCTGTTTCGGGGCTTATGTCAAACGTGATTTTTTCAAAATCGAGGATCGATATTATCCTGTCATTTACCTTTGCTATGCCGGTGACTACGCCTTCCTGCCCGCCATATATGATGCTGTCGGGTTTTTCGATGTCCTGCCAGGATATGCGGAAGATGCTTTCAACAGCATGGACGTGAAACGCAATATTCATCTGATTGAAATTAGTGATGATGAAAATATCCTTTTCCGGGAATTCGGACTGTCCCATCCCAAGGTATTTCGAAAGGTCAACTATCGTGTAGACCTCGCTGCGCGGCTGGAACACGCCCTCGACACAGGGATGAGACAGAGGCATTTCCTGCACCTCTTGAATCTGCATCAGCTCTGTGATTTTTGCGACATTAATGCCGTAACTGTTTCCCGATATCACGAACTCAAGTATTTCGAGCTCATTCGTCCCTGTTTCAAGAAGGATATTGGTATCAACTATTCCCACACTATTCACGTCCTTTTCAATAGTAATCCTCGGGGGCTAGGGGTCAGGGGTCAGGGGTTAGCCGTTTATAATGTTCGTTATCCTTACGCCGTAGTTTTCGTCAATAACTACGACTTCTCCCCGTGCGATGAGCTTGCCGTTAACAACTATCTCGACCGGGTCGCCGGCTATCTTGTCAAGCACTATGATCGTGCCCATGCTGAATTCGAGGATTTCGCTGATTTCCTTCTTTGTTTTGCCAAGCTCGACCGTCACCTGGAGCGGTATGTTGTAAACCAGGTCCATGCCCTTCGATTCGCCAACCGGGCCAGGATTGTCGAATGACTGGAACTGCATCGGGTGTACATCTACGAGGCGGCCTTGCTGGGTGGGGTACGGCATTGGGTATTGCTGCTGCGGATATGGCGCCTGAGGATATGGCGGGTATGGCGCGGGATATGGCGCCTGCTGATATGGATCTTGCATTAATGGCTGTGTCGGCAGCGCCTGTGGCATCGGCTGCGGCGCCTGAGGCATCGGCATCGGTTGCGGTGCCTGAGGCAACGGTTGCGGTTGCGGCGCCTGTTGTGCCATCGGAGGCGGTGGCGGCGGGGCTGCAGGTTGCTGTTCAGCAGGTTTTTGCGCCGAATCACCGGACGGCACGCCCATGCCGACTTCTTCGAACCTCTTCGCGAAGTCGCGGCTCACATCATACGGAAGGAGCTGTATGAGCTCGCTCTTGAGTAAGCCTTCTATCTCCATATCGAAGCTGATTTTTGTAACCATGTCTATTTCGCCGAGCAGGGTCGTCGGGTCAAACCCTACGTCAACCTGCGTACTCTTTGGCGGTGATATATTGACCGGGACGCGTAATAGCTTCGATAGCGATGTGGATGAGGCACCCATCATCTGGTTCATGATCTCGCTCATCGCGCTGATGTGCATCTCGTTGAGTTCGATCGGCTGCTCTACCGTGCCGTCGCCGCCCATCAGAAGGTCGGTTATCAGCGCAGCGTCTTCAACTTTAAGAACCAGCAAGTTTGTGCCTTCGATGCCTTCAACGTACTCTATCGTGGCGACAACAAACGGGATGCGGTAAACGTCCAGGACCTCTTTCGCTTTGTATACATGTACGCGCGGAGTTGTGATGCTGACCCGCCTGTCAAGCAGCGAGTACATCGTTGTTGCGACCGCGCCCATGCTTATATTGCCGACTTCGCCGAGAATGTCTATCTCCGTTGGAGTCAGCATGCCGTCGATCATAGGCACGCTGCTGTGGGCGCCTTCGCCGGGAGGTGCGCTCTGCGGAGCCGGCTGAGTCTCGTCAGGCAGGTCGAACTGCATTTCGTCAGGTAAAGCGGCCGGCGACTCATCAGTTTGCGGCGCATCTCCAGCTGAAGCGGCTGGCGCTTCGTCGGCGCGAGACATCAAATCGTCAAGGAATTCTGCCTCATTGTCCGCCGGCGGGTCTGCTGATGTTGTAGCATCAAGCATAGCCGCGATATCTTCGGGCGACATTATTTCAACTGATTCGTTTGATTCCTCAGCAGGCGGCGCTGAAGCAGTGTCAAGCATTGCTGCAATTGCTTCCGGCGACATTATTTCAGGCCCCTCTGCTTCTGCTGCCGCAGTCTCTTCCGCAGGAGCATCAGTGTCAGTGTTTAGCAGAGATTGTATTTCATCTTGTGAGAGATTCATTTGGATTCTCCTCCTTGATTATCTCGACGATTTGCATTGCATATCTTTGACCCATGGTTCCAATCGTCGCTTGGAACTTCGGAATGTGCTGGATCTTGATCGTTAGCGGTTGTTCGATCCCATGGTCAAGTTTTATGACGTCGCCGATCTGAAGGTTTACTATGTCTGATACAGTTGCCGGGGTCTGTTCGAAGTATGCTGTGACTGGTATCGGGGTATGCATGAGCTTGTTTGCAAGCATCGCATATCTTTCTGCGCCTTTGCCATCGTCGCGGGCGCCGCTCGAAAACCACATGCGGGTATTAAGCTGCTGCGCGACAGGCTCTATCGCGGTGTGCGGGATGCATATGCTCATGAGCCCGGTCTCCTCGCCCATGGTTATGTTGAGGATTACAACGGCGACCGGCTCGTTTGGTGCTGTTATCTGCGCGAACTGCGGGCTGGTCTCGATCCGATCAACCTGGGTAGTGAGCGCTATGACCTTGTCCCACGCTTCGTCGAACACGCCAACTGCCTGACGCAGCACGCGTTCGATGAGCGCCAGTTCGATTTCGGTGAATGCTTTAGAGTTTTCGCCGGCTTTTGCCCCGCCGAACAGGCGGCTTATTAGCATGTATGCAAATTCCGGCGACATCTGGAAAACCAGGGACCCGTGCATCGGCGGCGCTTCCATTATCGCCAGCACCACAGGTGCGGGCAGCGAGTTGTTGAATTCGCTGTATGAGCACTCTTCAATCGACAGTATCTCGCATTCACAGGAAACACGCAGAACGCTCGATAGCCTGTTAGAGAAGAGCTGGCTGTACGTTTCGAAAACAACGTGGAAGGTGCGCATTTGCTCTTTTGGGAATCTGTTTGCCGTCCTGAAGTCATATTCCTTGACCTTCATTGTGGCAGACCCATCGGAAGCGTCTTCATCCGAGGCAGAGTCACCTGTCATGAGCGCATTTAATAGTTCGTCAATTTCGGACTGTGATAATATTTCAGACAAACTATACTCACCCCTTTTACGCGGTGCGAGGCACCGCAATTAACAATTGACAATTGACAATTAGCAATTGGAGACGAAAGCCAGGAATACTTTTGTGCGATTTGATGCGTATGTGTATTGTGTACACAGTTTCATCACTTCATTAAACAGGAATTGGGAAGAAATGTCAAGCTAAAACTCAGTTGCGCGCCTGATCCTGATCTTTTCGTCCCGGATTTTTTCGACTACGTCTATCGCGCTTTCCATTATCGCGATTTTTTTTCCGGTATTGAGCGAGATGATCGTATCGGGCGTTTCTTCAATGAATTCGATCATGTCCTCGTTTACGTAAAATTGTGAGGTTTTGTTAATACGTGTAACTAGAATCATGATAGCCTGGCTCCTTCCATTATTCGAAAGTGTAAAGTGAAAAGTGTAAAGTGTAAAGTGGTGTTATGTCTGCTTGGCTGGCAACTCCCATCCTAATTCACAACTTTCAACTTTCAACTTTCAACTCTCTAAGCGTTTTATCGTTTTAGGTTGACTAGTTCTTCCAGCATTGTGTCTGAGACGGTTATTATCCTTGAGTTTGCCTGGAAGCCCCTTTGCGTTACGATCATGTCGGTAAACTCAGTCGCGAGGTCAACGTTACTCATCTCTAAGCCGCCGCTCGATACTGTGCCTGTGCCGTTTTCACCTGCAACGCCGATCTGGGCTGTGCCTGACGATGTGCCTTCGCGGTATTTTGAGTTGCCGACCCTTTCGAGGCCTTCGACGTTAGCAAAGTTTGCGATCGCCAGTTGGAAAATCGTAACCCTTCTCTCGTTCTGGATCACGCTGACCATGCCGTCGGCGTCAACCATGAGGCCAACTTGTTCGTCATCTACCTTGATAGCCATCGGGAACGGATCGTCTTCGCGGTTGGTCATCCAGAATATCGGGCCGTGGACATCAGGATTGTAGTCCTCAATATTAATCTCCTCATAAGTCGGCGGCGGGCCCGGATCGTCGATGACATACGGAGATACTGCAAATCCCATCACGTAGTGCCCTGTGGAGGTCACGAGGTAACCTTCGTTATCAAGGCGGAAGTCGCCGGCGCGGGTGTAGAGATAGTCAAATCTTGCAATGTCAGCCGGATCTGCGTCAGGATCAATGCCAAATGGATCTTCATGGAGCGCGCTCGGCATACCGACGATGAAGTATCCGTCGTCATTTATCATCATGTCGAGAGCCCTGTCCGTGCGCTGCATCGGCGCCGGGCCGTGCAGGACGTCTATCGTCGAGAGTCTCACGCCGAGACCGATCTGTATGGCGTTTGTTCCGCCTGAGCCCCATTCAGCAGCCATGTTGCCTGAACCCATCTGGACTGTCTGGCTAAAGACGTCCTGGAATATCGTGCGGCTGGCTTTGAAGCCTATCGTGTTGACGTTTGCGATGTTGTTACCGATAACGTCCATTCTTGTCTGGTGGTTTCTGAGTCCGGATATACCGGAATATAGTGATCGCATCATAATGCGGTTCCTCCTATTATATAGCTTGTTTCTTTATTTGGCAACGGTTTGATAAAAGCTTAATGCTTAATTCACAATTATGAATCGCCGCCGTCGCCGTCGCTGCCGTCGCTGCCGTCTTCGCCGTCTCCGCCGGCGCCGTCCACTTTGCTGCCGTCTTCGCCGTCTCCGTCATCGCCATCGTCGTCGTCATCGATCGGCGGTGTTACGGGCGGCGGTGTTACGGGTGGCGGGGCTGTCTGGCTTATGTCGAAGATCGTTCCGACCGGGACTCGAACCGGTTTGTCAGCGCCTGTGTCGATAGTCGCGAACAGGATGCCTTTATCAAAGGACACGCCTGTGACGACACCTTCGATGAATTCTGTCTCGCTGACCCTAGCCTGTACTGTGCGGCCTATGAGGTTGTTTGCAGTTTGCTGCAATGTCTCATGGGTCGGCAGGACTGAGCTGTCAAACACGTCTGTGATCGCGGATACAAGCACCGGTTCGTGATCGCCTATCTGCGCGTACATTCTTCCTTCACGCGTAAATATGACGTCTACAATGCCATCGATCTCTGTTAATACCCTTTGCCCGTTCTCAACGATGACCGTTTCAGCTACGACATACTTCCCTATCAGGCTGTAGGCTTGATAGTTTGCCATTGTGCTCAGCGTCTCATTCATATTCTGCATCTGCTCAAGGGATGAGAATTGCGCGAGCTGCGACGCAAACTCTGAGTCGCTTTGCGGGTCAAGGGGGTCCTGATGGCGCAATTGGGCGGCCAGAAGCATGAGGAAATCGTGTTTCCCCATAGCTCCGCCCACATTGCGGGTATTATTCGGATCTACGCTGTCGCGGCGCGCCTGCGCTGCTTCCTGGCTTCTTTGCCACGCGGTTTGGTTTTGTAAATCTCTAACAGCATCTACTGGCATTATTGTATTCTCCCTTCATAGGCAGGGGGTCGGGTAGTGTTCCCCTTCCTGAGGGTCAGGGCATATAGCCCCGCCCGGTTTTGCGGCGGGCCCAATGCCCCCGCCCCCTCGCGTCAAGCGCTGTATTCTACAGAACTGACTCCGGCATCGAGGTAGTATTCAAGTGTCCCTATAGGCAGGGCAGTGTAGTAAGTTATCCCGTCTGCCGGGTCGGCCTCGCGGTCTTTCCGCCTGTTTCGGCCGTGCTGCTCCTGTCCTTCTTTGTTTTCCTTGAAAGCGCCGTTGTCGACGCCTGTATGTGCTACCTCAACCTTAACAACTTCGATTCCTTTGTTTTCGAGCGATTCAATGAGCGCGTTTATCTGTCCGTTTATCATGCCTCTGACTCCGCTGTCCATAGCGCTGATTTTAACGTGCAGGCCTGCCGCGTCCATCGCTATTTCCAGCGCCACCTTGCCTAAAAATTCCGGCTTCAGGTGTATTGTCATCGTGCGCTGGCTTTCTGTCTGCATCATTTCGAGGCGTTGTACCATTTCGTCGAACAGGTTTTCAGCTCTAACCGGCGCGTCTAGCGCCGCCTGTTTCATGATCTGGTCTGCTCTGAATTGCTCGGGCCTTATTCCTTCCGCTAGCGGCGCCGGCGTGTTATTCACAGGTTCCTGTGCGCCTTCCGCAGCGTTCCTCACGGTGGCCACCGTTTCGGAAAAGGTTCTTTCTTTTTGTCCCTTTACCTGGGTCGTGTCATTCTCATTCTCCAAAGGGCTCAGATCGCCGTTTCTAGAAAATCCGGAGTTGTTTCCTTCATTTCCCTGCCGTTCTGACGTCCTTATTATTGGCGTCCGTGCCGTTACTTCACCTGTCTGGTTTACGTTGTTTGTTTCGGCTTTGGCTGTCTCCGGCTTGTTAGCTTCAACGTTTGCCGAGAGCACTTCTGTGTTTTGTGCCTTTGCCGTTCCCCCTTCTTCTTGTCCCTTCACGTTTGTCAAAATCGTCTCATACGTCTTTTGCGTTTCTTCCGCTTCCTGCGGCTTCGCTTCAGTTATAGACGGCTGAGGCGGTACGACCGGGCGTGTCTGAACGGGGGGGATGTATCGCATCACAGGTTCTGTAGCAGATTCCATATCTCCTTCGAGAATAAAAATGACCTCGTTTTGATTCCCCATCACTCCGGCATATCTTTCTGCAGCGTCGCAATAGTTTTCGGGCCTTTGCGGTCTTGCTTGTTCCGTTTCTCTCGTTGCCGCTCTTTCCGTCCTTCTGCTTTCGCTTCTTGGCTGTGCCCTGTCCTGCGCTTCTTCAAACATCCTGCCGAAGCGGGAACTGTCATTTGCGCTTGGCCCAGCCCTTTGACGGGCGCCCGTGCCGGAGTCTGTCCTGGTCATCATCTGGGACAGAATCTCCATGGGTATCTGCATCGTTTCACCTCCTGATTTATTATATCGGAATTATATGCGTTGTAGATTAGCGAAAAAGTCAATTAAATGTAAAATGTAAAGTTTAAGGCGTAAAATATGGGTTGCGAAAGGGGTGCTGAATGGGTTGGGGTCAAGAGGGTGCCGCCCACAGGCGGCGGGTGATTTGAATATATTACATAGAATTACCTTAAGTTGACCTGCGTGTGACACGATATATATTATAATGGTATATATTTGTATTGTTTATGTTGTTTATGCTTTATTGCATTTATCTTTTTACGGCGATCAGGAGGGAATCATTTAATGAAGAAATACTTTTTTATTGTTGTCTTATGTCTTTCTATGGCGCTTCTTGGGATGGCGCAGTTTGCCATGGCCAATGAGCCTTCCGGGCTCAGCATCAATTATGAAAATGAGACTGTGACCGGCGTTACTAACGAGATGGAGTACAGCATCAATGACGGCGGACGGTGGACATCAGTCACCGGGTCACCGTCGACGCTGCGCCTTACTGATTTTATCCCTTCCGCAAACGCACAGAGGGACGTCAATATATGGATCCGTTTCAAGGGCAATCCGACTGCGTCGCCGACTGCCCTGCCTGCCTCCTCTCATACATCACTGCCGCTCCCGCGCAGGCCGGCAACTCCTGTTGCGGCTGAAGTGAGGTTTGACGGCTTTAGCGAGAGTATCATTGCGACCGCCGCTTCGCTTCAATACAGGATCGGGTCTTCCGGAAATTTCATAGCTTTCCCGGCCGGCGGGATCCCTAACGTTGTCGCGACGTCATCCAGCGTCTATCAGGTGCGCGTCCCGCCGACAGGAGCAAGCTTTGCTTCGACAACACGAAATGTCACGGTTCCGGGGCGGCCATCGGGGCCAAGCGTTTCTTATAATAGCGCAAACGACACTATCACCGGCGTAAACAGGACGATGCAGTTCAGTGTTGATGGCGGTGCGTCCTGGAACGCCATCTCGACGACGAGCCTGAATCGAGACGATTTCGGCAGCGCTGCTTCAGTTATGGTCCGTGTCCTCCCAACTGCAACAACGCCATTGTCGAATCCGAGGACCATAAACTTGCCCAGACCCCCGGCAGGTCCTCCTTCGAGCCCTGTTCTTGACAGGGCTGCAGAGGTCGTGAATGGCGTTGACCGGAGCATGGAGTACAGCACCAACAATGGCGGTAGATGGACTTCTATATCTGGAAATCCGCTTAACATCACTAATCTCATTCCTTCCGGGAATGCTGCCAATGTGACGCTCCTTATACGCTTCAGGGCGACCAGCGCTGATGCGGCTTCGCAATCAATCTCTATCCCGCTGGATCGTCGCCCGGCTGCGCCTCCTGCCGCTGACGTAAGTTTTAACGCGATCAATGAGACGGTTGTGGCGTCAGGCACTTCGCTCCAGTGGAGGCTCGGGACTTCGGCGAACTTCGCTGCTTACACAGGTCCAATAACAAATGTCGTTGGGCCTGCGGCGCGGACTTATCAGGTACGCTACAGCTCTACGGCTGATGCTTTTGCCTCAATGCCACGCTCAGTTGCTGTGCGGTCGCGCCCGGCAGCGCCAAATGCCGCATATAACGGCACGTCTGATACGATTACAGGCGTTTCAAGGCTTATGGAGTTCGGTCTGTCAGCTAACGGGCCATGGACCTCCGCCTCCACGACAAGCCTGACGCGAAGCGAATTTGGAAGTGCAGCTGTAAGCATTTTTGTCCGCGTCAGTGCGACCGCGACGGTTCCTGCGTCGGCAGCGAGGGAAGTCCGAGTCCCCGCTCCCGGCGGCGCTATCGTGGGTAGCTTCGTGGTGAATTATGGCGCTGAGACTATTACGGGCGTTGCGCGCGGCATGGAATATAGCGTCAACAGGGGCGGCCGATGGACCGCGATATCCGGTAATGTGCTGAACATTTCTAATCTTATCCCTGCTGCTTCGGCTGCTAATGACGTTGAGCTTTGGATCAGGACAAAAGGTACAAACACTGCGGCGGCTTCGTTGCATACAGTCGTTATTTTGAACAAGCGGCCTGCTACGCCCCCGGCTTCTGAGATGAGGTTTGACGGGTTTACCGAGACGATCCGTGCAACGCTTTCTTCGTTGCAAATGGAATTCAGGGTTACTGCGTCAGGGCGTTTTAATGATGTACCAGCCGATGGGGTTATCCCTGTTTCAGTTGGAAATACTATACGGAATGTGCAGATTCGTTACGCTGCGGTAGAGGGCTCGAGCTTTGCTTCTGCGGTCAGGGTCGTTTCTGCGCCGGCGCGCCGCACGTCGCCGACGTCGTCTTACCAGCGGGCGACTGACAGGATCATAAATGTTTCGCATGCACATGAGTATAGCCTTGATGGCGGTGTTAGCTGGATCGATGTTCCTAGTGATCCCAGGACGACGTTTTTGACGCGCGAGGAGTTTGGCAACGCGGCTGTAACTGTTTGGGTCCGCGCCAGGGCGACGGAGTCCCTTGCGATGTCAAATGTGAAAAGGGTGATTGTGCCGGCAGCGACGCCGTAAATTCGGAATTCGCAGCTGTCAAATCACCCGCCACCTGCGGGCGGCACCCTCTTTTCTAAAGAGGGCTTGGGTTGGTGCGACTATTTAATCAGCGGTTACCTAAAGAGGGCAGGGGTTGCCTCATCCAACTCTGCCGCATTTTGTGACTTTGACGAAGTCTTGTAATAAGATTAAGTGGCTGTTGCATATAACGGCAATAGCCTGCCTACACTGAAGACATAGTTTCTGCAAAGATAAAGAATAGTAATACGTGGCTGTTGCATATAACCGCAACAGCCACTTTGTAATCCCATTATTCCGAATTCCGAATTCCGAATTCCTAATTCCTATTCCACATTCCCTAGTAGTATCTCCGTTATCATTACTGCGTAGTCTACCTCCATTACGGCTAGTATTGCTGCTGCGTTGCGTTCTGACATGAAGTAGAGGATCGATGCTGTGTCCATCGGTTCGTGCAGTTCTGCCAGGATTTCTGCTGCTGTGGCGGGGGGCATCTGCGTATATGACCTGCTCAGCGATATAATGTCGGCATGCTCCTGCTCCGACAGTTCTCTGCGGTATAGCGGCGTCATCGCGTCATATCTCGCCAATAGCCGCTCCTCCTGCCTGTCAAGCGTTGTAACGCGCCTGTCGAGCTGCCGTTCGCGGTTGTTCGCGGCTTCTTCACGTGCTGCGACTTCATCTTCGCGCGTTTTTAGACCTGCTTCTACGGCGTCAAGCGCGTTTTGTCGTTCTTCGCCTTGGGCTATGAGTTCTTCCTCAAGCGATTTGAGTTCAGGGTTCAGCCAGACGACTACTCCCAGGAGCCAGTCGCTGACCGGGTTTAGCACCATGTCGCCAATGCCATAGAAATTGAAGTAGACGGCTGCTAAAAAGCCGGCGACAAGGATCAGCACAATAAGCACAATGATCAGAATCACTTTGAGTTTGCCGAATCCGCTTCTTTCGCCTTTTGGCGCTTTTGGCGCTTTCTCTTTTTTTTCTTTTGGCGCTTTTGGCTCTTTCGGCGCTTTTGGCGCTTTTGGGGGTTTTGGCGCTTTAGGCGCTTTTGGCGCTTTCTTTTTGCCTTTTGCTTTTGGGTCAGACCCTTCTTCGTCTGTCAGGTCAGTTATATCTTCTGCCATTCCGATCACCTCTTTTGTGGCTATGCATTTATTTCTTCGTTTATTACGTTAAATGATACTAGGTCGCCCATTTCTTTGTCGTCTTCTGCCTGGACTTCTTTTCGGTATCTCTGATATTGTTCATCGCGTAGTTTGTTGTATGTTTTTATTTCCTTCATCGTAACTATCAGTTGTTCCTGGCATTGTAAGACGACTTCTTCTGCTTTTACGATTTTTTCGCGGATTTCTTTGAGGGCGTCGCGCAGGAAGCGGAAGTAGGCGTCGTGTTCGCTGAGTGCTGTGCCGAGGTCTTCGCTGGTCCGCAGCGCCCATTCAAGCGATTTTTCGTTGTCTGCCCAGGCGCGGAGCAGCCTCTGCTCTTCTCGTTGCAGTTCTTTGAGTGCTTGCTGCGCTTTTTTCAGCTCGGCCTTTTGCATTTTTTCGACCGTCTGTTTGTAATTAAATAGGGCTTGTAGGGTGAATACAAATTTTTTCATCTGTTCGCCCTGCGTTCTGCGCCGTCTGCTCTAAGTTCGGCATCTTCGACTATACTTCTCATCATCTCGAGCGTCTGCTCGAATGTGTAGCTTTCGTTCATGCTTTGCCTTAAGAAGCTCTGTACTGCGGCGTGGAACATCACGGCTCTGTCTATCTCCGGATTTGCGCCTTTTTTGTAGGCGCCTATGTTAATGAGGTCTTCCGCCTCGCGGTAGACTGCTATCATGTTTTTCATCGTGCCGAACGCTTCGAGATGCTCCGGCATTATTATGTCAGGCATTACGCGGCTGACGCTTGCTAGAACGTCGATCGGCGGGTAGTGGTTGCTGTTTGCGATCGCTCTTGAAAGGACTATGTGGCCGTCCAGAATGCCTCGGACTGTGTCGGAGATCGGTTCGTTAAGGTCGTCACCTTCAACCAGGACTGTGTATAATCCGGTTATCGAGCCTTTGTCTGACATTCCCGACCTTTCGAGCAGTTTTGGCAGCAGTGAGTAAACCGATGGGGGGAATCCCCTCGAAACCGGAGGTTCGCCCGCCGCCATGCCTATTTCCCTCTGCGCCATCGCAAATCGCGTCAGCGAGTCCATCAGGAGCAGGACTTTATATCCGCAGTCTCTGAAGTATTCCGCTATAGCAGTGCCGGTCATCGCGCATTTAAGGCGCAGGAGCGCCGGCTGGTCCGAGGTCGCTATGACAAGGACGGATTTTCGTAGCCCTTCTTCGCCGAGGTCACGCTCGACGAAGTCTCTGACTTCGCGTCCGCGCTCGCCCACCAGGACGATGACGTTTATGTCTGCTACTGCGTACCGGGCGATCATTCCTAGAAGCGTGCTTTTTCCGACGCCGGAGCCTGAGAAGATGCCGAGCCTCTGGCCGCGTCCAACTGTCAGCATGCCGTCGAGCGCTTTTACGCCGAGAGGCAGTACTTCGCTGATCCGCTCCCTTGAGAGCGGGTTTGGCGGGGAGTTGTCAGCAGGATACCATGCTTCTGTCCTGGGCGCCGGCAGGTCGTCGAACGGGTGGCCTAGCGCGTCGAGTATGCGGCCTGCGAGGTCTTTTCCGACCGGTACCCTGAGTGATGTGCCTGTATATACTACGTAGCTGCCCAAGCCTATGCCTTCGACGCTGCCGAATGGCATAAGCAGTGTTTGCCCGTCTCTGAAGCCTACGATTTCGGCGCGCATGCTGCGTTCTCCGTCGAGGGTGTAGAGTTCGCAGATGTCGCCGATTTTTGAGGAGGGGCCGGATGCTTCGACTGCAAGGCCGACGATTTTTGTCACCCTGCCCGCATGTTCGAGCGAGTCCGTGTTTTCGAGGGCTGTATAATATTTTGTGAAGTCAATAGTAGCCATACAATTCAATTCACAATTCACAATTCATAATTAATTATTAGTTACCATTTTTTCGAAGGCGAGGGCGATGTATTTTAGTTGGGAGT
>Ga0123356_10005267_pt1 | contig 13201 bp, 12 predicted proteins | sample TergutEmb28metaG_2_FD_92546 | JGI IMG/M metagenome (GOLD analysis project Ga0123356, IMG submission 92546) | Embiratermes neotenicus P3 segment gut microbial communities from Petit-Saut dam, French Guiana - Emb289 P3 | ecosystem: Host-associated > Arthropoda: Insects > Digestive system > Gut ... | reverse complement strand
ATGGGTAAGCTGAGAGGAACGATTTTAATACCTGCTGACTCAACTGACGAAGCAGTAGTAGCTGCAGCGCTTGCAGACCCTAAAATAGCTGCAAATATAGCAGGTAAGGAAATCATGCGCACTATAGTAGTTAAGGGAAAACTGGTTAATCTGATAGTAAAGTAGGTAAGATGAAAACTATCAAAAGCTTACAGCTTGATAAGGTTAAAGTATACGGTGACTTTTGGTCGGATAAAACTCTGCTGATAAGGAATGTTGTAATTCCTTATCAGCTTGAAATTATGGAGGACAAACATCCAAATGTCGAAAAAAGCCATGCAATTGAGAACTTTAAAATTGCGGCAGGAGAGGCAAAAGGGGAGTTTTATGGTCTTATATTTCAAGACAGTGACGTAGCAAAGTGGCTTGAGGCTGTTGCATATTCATTAATTTCATATCCTGACAAAGCTCTTGAAGATAAAGCAGACGAAATTATTAACCTGATAGGAAAAGCACAGGAGAAAGACGGGTATTTAAACACACACTTTACAATAAATTACCCTGAGCGAAAATGGCAGAATCTTCTTGAGTGTCATGAGCTTTACTGTAACGGACATATGATTGAAGCAGCTGTTGCATATTATAAAGCAACGGGTAAAATAACGTTTTTAAATATAATGAGGCGCACAGCAGATCTTATATGCAGCCGTTTTGGCGAGGGTAAAACACGCGGCATACCGGGACACCAGGAAATTGAGCTTGCATTAATAGAACTATATAATCTCACACAGGAAAAAAGATATCTTGAAACTGCAGAGTATTTTATATATGAGCGCGGTAAAGAGCCAAGCTATTTTGAGCAGGAGGAAAAATCAAGAGACTGGTATCACTGGAGCCGTTTTGAAGACAGAGAATATGCACAAAATCACAAGCCTGTTATTGAGCAGGATGTCGCTGTCGGACATAGTGTCCGCGCTGTGTATATGTATGCCGCAATGGCAGAGCTTGCAGCATTAAATGATGATAAAAAGCTTCTCGATGCGTGTAATAAGCTTTGGGATAATATAGTAAATAAGCAAATGTACATAACCGGTGGTATAGGCTCTACTGTACACGGCGAGGCATTTAGCACAAGCTATGATCTGCCTAATGACACAGCTTATGCCGAGACCTGTGCATCTATAGCTATGTGCTTTTTTGCAAGGCGAATGCTGGAGATTAAACCATCGGGCAAATACTGTGATGTTATTGAAAAGGTACTTTACAACACAATATTAGCCAGTATGCAGCTTGACGGAAAAAGATTCTTTTATGTAAATCCGCTTGAGGTTATAACAGGAGTATCAGGAGTTATAAAAACGCATAAGCATGCACTGGCGCAAAGACCGGGTTGGTATGCCTGCGCCTGCTGTCCGCCAAATCTTTCGAGACTGATTTTATCTCTCGGTAAGTATGCCTGGGGCGAAGGAAAAGACACTATATATTCTCATATTTATCTGGGTGGCAGTGCAAGCTTTGATTTATCAGATAGTGTTACAATAGAGTGTATAAGTAAATACCCGTTTGAAGGATATGTATGCTATACAATTAACCCAATTAGCAAAAGCTCTGATTTCTGCTTTGCCGTCCACATTCCGGATTGGTGTAAAAACGTCATATATAAGCTTAACGGTAAAAACATAAACGCAGAGATTACAGACGGCTATATTAATATATCCCGCACATGGAAGTCCGGTGACAAGCTTGAGCTTATTATGGATATGCAGGTTAAAAGAGTTTACTCAAATCTGTCGGTAAACTCTAATGCAGGTAAAGTTTGTCTTCAAAGAGGTCCGGTGGTTTATTGCTTTGAAGAGACGGATAATAAAGCTCCGCTTAGTGCACTAAGATTACCGGAAGACTCTGTAATAGAACCTGTGACAGAAAAAGAAGGAATACTTAAAGGAACAGTAACTTTAAAAATGTCAGGTTTAAAAGAAACAGGAGACAGCAAGTTATATTCTGAAGTAAAACCAAATGCTCAAGGTGTTACACTAAAAGCAGTACCTTATTATACGTGGGGTAACCGCAGCCCCGGTGAAATGAGAGTTTGGATACGTCAGTGAGCTTTTTCATATCCCCCGCATTGAACAAAAATTATATTATGTTCAATCGCATGAATTTATTTGTGCACTATAATGTACATGTGTTGTGTAGACCTACCCTGCTTTTTTGTGTTATAATCAGTATTAATTTATAGTATATACATTATTAAGGATGATACTTATGGATTTTCGTACACAATCACCTCCTATCTTAAAAGAGTTTCTTAATTACCACGAGACAGTCAAGGGTCACTCAAAAAAAACTATTGATGAATACTTTTTAGACCTCAGGTTGTTCTTTCGCTTCCTAAAAATTCATAAAGGTATCGTAACCTCTGATGTTACTTTTGATGATATATCAATTATGGACATAGGTGAAGATTTTGTAAAGGATGTAAATATAAAGGATGTATATGAGTATCTCTCCTTTTTGTCCCGTGACAGAGCAAAGCATCCAAACAGCAGAAAGACAGATTACGGTCTGACAGCTTCATCACGGGCACGTAAGTTATCTGCTATAAAATCATTCTACAAGTATCTCACATTAAAAAGAGATAAAGATAGATTCGAGATTAACCCTGTTGCAGACCTTGACTCTCCAAAAATATTTAAGGCTCTGCCCCGATATCTCAGTCTTGATGAGAGTGTAAAGCTTCTTGATAATGTCTCCGGTGCAAACCGTGAGCGCGATTATTGCATTTTTACTATATTTTTAAACTGTGGGCTGAGAATATCCGAGCTTGCCGGTCTTGACAATATAAAAATGAAATCTGATTATTTAATTGTAAAAGGCAAAGGTAACAAAGAACGTATAGTTTACTTAAATGATGCTTGTATCTCAGCTATTGCAGAGTACAAAAAAATAAGAGATAACATTCACGCACCCGACACAGATGCTTTTTTTCTTTCAAGCAGACGCAAAAGAATAAGCACCTCAACTATTCACAGCTTGGTAAAAAAGCACCTGCTTGTAGCAGGTCTTGACAGCACACAGTATTCATCTCATAAGCTCAGGCACACGGCTGCAACACTAATGCTGCAAAGCGGAGTTGATGTCCGAACACTACAGGAGCTTTTAGGACATGAGCATCTAAATACTACACAGATTTATACGCATGTTGAAAACAGCAGCCTGCGGGATGCTGCCATGAAGTCCCCTCTTTCAAAACATAAAAAGAAGTAATTAATGCTCCCACTCTTTATGTTCGCTTGCTTTTTCAAACAGTTGCTTATAACTCTCGTATCGCGATTTATGCAGCTTCCCTTCTTTAAGAGCCTCAAGTACATTACACCCCGGCTCATTAATATGCATACAATCATCAAAACGGCAACTGCCCAAAAATGGCTCAAACTCTATAAATAAGTATTGAATCTCTTCCTTTGGAGCAATATATCCGGTATCAAATGCAGAAAACCCCGGAGTGTCCGCAATCATAGCGCCGCAAGAAAGCCTATAAAGCTCGACATGACGTGTAGTATGACGTCCTCTGCCGAGCTTTTTACTTATATCACCTGTCTCAATCGCAAAATTCGGGTCAATTGTATTTAATATACTTGACTTCCCTACCCCCGAGTTTCCGGTAAAAGCACAAACACTACCTTTAATTACATTAATAAGATCATCAATACCCTCGCCTGTTACAGCGCTTGTTCTCAGAACACTAAGTCCTGTGTCTTTATATGTATTAAATAAGTCCTGCGCAATGTCAATATCTGTCTTATTTATGCAAATAACAGGCTTACAATTGTTATTTGCAGCTATAGCAATCATTTTGTCAAGCAAAAAGCAATCTGTAACCGGAATAGCGGCAGAAGCAAATATAACCATAATGTCAATATTAGCAAGCGGAGGTCTTACAAAAGCATTAACACGCGGCAAAATCTCTGCCAAAACACCATATCCTTGCTCTGTAGGTCTGATTTTTACCCTATCGCCTACAAGAGGTGTTGATTTTTCAAGACGAAAACGGCCCCGTGCCCTACAACGAACCATAGGCTCACAGACCGTTTCGTTTACGGTTAAAACATCATAAAAACCGCTTAAAGCTCTGTATATAATACCCTCAATCACTATAAAACCCATATATTATTCCAGTGGCGGATCCGGTGGCGGGTCTGTCGGGGGTGGCGGCGGAGGATCTGTAGGTGGCGGGTCGGTCGGTGGCGGATCTGTAGGTGGAGGTGTCGCGGTTTGTCTCGGACCAAGTGATACATATATCTGGATAATTGAACCTGCAGGTACCCTGTCCCCTGCTCCCTGAACAAATGCAACACTTCCTGCAGGTATTACCTCATCATAATCATCTAACCAGTCAACAATAATATCTAAATCACTGACTATCTGATTTACGACAGAGCGGGTCCTGCCAACGAGATTATCTGGTATAAGAACTGTGCGCGCTGCTGCCGGAACAGCATACATGACTAAAATGGTGTTCCCACGTGAGATAAGCTCACCATAACGTGGAGTTGTCTCAAAAACGAGATTCTCAGTTTTTGAGTCATCCTCAACACTTCTCATTTGAATATCAAGCTCACGGTTCAAGTTTCGCAGCTGATTAGCTGCCTCCACAAAGTGCATACCGATAAGATTTGGCATCTCTATAGCCGGCTCGTCACCGGTTGAGACAAATAACCTGATATTGATTTTCTCCCCCTCCAAAGGCTTTCTGCGCTCTTTGTCAGGTGCCGGGTCCTGTGACACTATAGTGCCTGCAGGTTTGTCATTACTGCTTACATACTCAGGTATAAATGTAAAGACATCTCTATACTCAAAATCAACTATGACCTCATCATATTTCCGGTCGATAAAGCTTGGTATAACTATCATTTCGTCCGGCGGATTAAACCAGTCGCTAAGTATAGGCAGCACAAACACCGCCAGCAAAACCATAACAACTACAACAACAGAGAGTATTCCGATAAGTGTAGCTGTGTTACGTGACCTTCTTTTAGCATCGCGAAATTCATCACCTGACAGGTCAGTCCTGGGTCTTGGTGTTATAACAGGCATTACTGAGCGGTTTTGAGATGCAATGGCCTCACGGGGAATAAGCCTTGTCTCATATGGTATTGGAGCATCTGCCGAAATTCTGTCACTTGGATTTGATATGGCATAATTAAAGATTATACCCGGCTGCTTTCTAAACTCCTCCAAATCGGCAAGCATCTCATCTGCTGTTGTAAAGCGGGTTGTGACATCGGGCTCCATTGCGTGCATTGTAATCTCTTCAAGACCTATAGGTATATCAGGGTTAATGTCACGCGGCATAAGCGGAATAGCACTAATATGCTGAATAGCAACAGACACTGCCGTGTCACCAACAAACGGCAGGCGGCTTGTGAGCATTTCATACATAACAACACCGACGGAATAGATATCGGAACGCGCATCAATATGCCCGCCCTTTGCCTGCTCCGGCGAAATATAATGAACCGAGCCGAGAGCATCTTGTGTAAGTGTGTTTTGCATCGTCAAAAGCCTTGCAATGCCAAAATCGGCAACCTTAACACTGCCGTCTTTTAAAATCATAATATTATGCGGTTTAATATCACGGTGGATTATACCACGCGAATGTGCATGAGAAAGCGCTTTAACAATTTGGGTTGTAAAATGAAGAGTTTCCTTCCAATTAAGAAGCCCTTTTCTATTGATATACTGCTTTAATGTAATACCTTCAATGAGCTCCATAACTATATACTCGGTATTACTGCTCCTGCTCACATCATACACAGCTACTATATTAGGGTGAGAGAGCATTGCAATAGCTTGCGACTCGGTATAAAAACGACGCTGAAACTCCTCATCATCGGCGAGGTCTTCCTTTAGGATTTTTATAGCAACCAATCTGTTAAGACGGTGACACAGTGCCTTATAGACATATGCCATTCCACCTCCGCCTATCAGCTCAAGTATTTCATATCTGTTGTCAAGAATTCTGCCAATGTATTTGTCGTAATTATCCATTAAATCACTCCTATTTTCTAAAAATAACGGCAGTAACGTTATCCGGAGCACCGCGCAGTAGTGCTGTTTCGACAAGAGCCTCGCAGCTCTCACGCACAGTGCCAAAATCCTTTAGAGCCTTTAAAATTTCATCTTCTGTAATCAGGTTTGAAAGACCGTCACTACAAAGCAGTATTATATCTCCGGGATCTGTATTTTGCGTAAAAATATCGGTCATCTCATACATGTTTGCACCGATAACCCTTGTTATCAGGTTTTTGTTGGGATGTGTCTGTGATTCCTCCCGTGAAATCTCTCCCCTGTCTATCATATCCTCAACAACAGAATGATCCTTTGTTATTTGAGATATCCCGATTGGTGTTATATGATATGCTCTGCTGTCACCGATATTTGCGACAACCTCACCGGCCTTTGAGGAAACAAGTGCTGTTAAGGTTGTACCCATTCCGGAGCACTCTTCGTCATAAAGACTCTTGTCAAACACTGCAGTATTTGCGGCAACAGCTGCATCTGCAACTATCTCTGCAGCATCATCAAGCAGTGTGTCGGCTTTAATAAACTCGCTGACATGATTTGTAAAAACCTCGGCAGCAAGCTGACTTGCAACATTTCCTGCATTAGCACCACCCATACCGTCACAAACAACAAGAATGGCGGTTTGGTTATCTTCGTCAACTAAAATCTTATAAACATCTTGATTACTTTGCCTGACCTTGCCGCTGTCAGTTATGCCCCATGACTCCATCTAATCTCTTTCTCCTGAGCTGACCGCATGCCGCATCAATATCGGAACCTAAGCTCCTGCGTGTAGTAAAGCTCACACCGTTTTTTTGCAGTATTTGTGTAAAGTTATCTGCGTTTTCTTTTTTACTCGGCTGAAAATCAGACTCAGGTATACTATTTAAATGAATCAGATTCAAATGACTTCCGCTATTTCTAAGCAGCTGTGAGAGCTTCTCTGCCTGGCTACTACTGTCATTAACTCCATCAATGAGTATATACTCATATGTAACACGTCTGCCGGAACTTTTTGCATATCTTTCCGATGCTTCAATCAAGGCTTTAATACTTGTGCTTCTATTACTTGGCATCAGCATCGATCTTGTCTCGTCATCGGGAGCATGAAGCGAAATTGCCAAACTTAATTGTACACTATAATCCGCTAATCTGTCAATGTATTCCGCTATGCCGCAGGTAGAAAGAGTAATATGACGCGCGCCGATATTCATGCCTTTATGGCTGTTTATGAGGGTTATAAACTTCATAACATTATCAAAGTTATCAAGCGGCTCACCAATACCCATCAGCACAACATTTGAAATTCTGATACCCGAATCGAGACTTGAGTAAAGCACCTGGTCAAGCATTTCGGCAGGAGTAAGACTGCGCTTTAGACCGCCAATTCCGGAGGCGCAAAACAAGCACCCCATTTTGCATCCTACCTGCGACGAAATACAAACAGTAAAACCATGCTTGTACTCCATCAGAACACTCTCTATAAAATCATCACCGGCCCCCCAAAGGTATTTAACAGTCCCGTCTGATGACACCTGCTTATCGGCAAGTGTTAACGATGAAATAAAAAACTCATCACATAGCTTGCTGCGCAAGTCCAGTGATAAATCCGTCATTTCATCAAATGCTTTGACACCCTTATACAGCCAGGAAAAAACCTGTGCTGCACGATATTTCTTTTCCCCTATTGCTTCAAAGCGCTCTTCGAGCTCACTTGGAAGTTTTGATTTTATATCACATTTCATTTTAATTTGTTGCCCCGTAAAAATTCTGAAGCTGTCAGTATCTTACCACCCGCTGCCTGAAGCTTTTCAATAATAACTGTGCCCTCGCCGGCAACAACCTCAATTTTGGTTTTGTTATCAGTTATCACAGTGCCGCAAGGCTCGTTTATCTTATTATCAGTTATATCGACGCAGTAAATCTTAAATAATTTACCCGCTATCTCCGCCTCTGCTACAGGCCACGGAACAAGTGCACGAACCTTACACTTAATTTCCTTTGCACTTTTTGAAAAATCGATACGTGCCATATCCTTTGTCAGCATCGGAGCATATGTGGCATTTTGGTGATCCTGAGCTCTGCGGGGAGCTGTCCCCGCAGAGATATCAAGGACAGTTTTGCTTAGAAGCTGTGCTCCCATAACAGACAGACGGTTAAACAAATCCTCAGAAGTTTCATCAGGTAATATGGCAGTTTCGTTTGTGTAGATTATATCACCTGAATCCATTTCCTTTGCCATATACATAGACGTAACTCCGGTTATAGCATCGCCGTTTAAAACAGCATGCTGGACAGGCGCTGCGCCACGGTATTTCGGCAAAAGTGAGCCGTGAATATTTATGCACCCGAGTGGCGGTATATCAAGTATCTCTTGAGTGAGAAGCCTGCCATATGCAACAACAGCTATAAGGTCTGCACGGAGCTCTGAAATAAGCTCAGCAGTCATCTCGGAAGGCTCATAAACAGGTATATTGTTACTGACAGCAAACTGCTTAACCGGGCTAAAGGACAGTGTCTTTCCCCTGCCTCTGACTTTGTCGGCGCCGGAAAAAACAGCTAAGATAATATGGCCGTCCTTAAAAAGTTTGGAAAGTGATTTCACGGCAAAATCAGGTGTGCCCATAAAAATGATTTTCAAAATTATCCTACCCTTTTCCCTTTCCCTGCTCACGCTCTTTGCGCATTTCCTCGAGCTCTTCATCAGAGAGAAAACGCTCGGCAATTGAGGTAAAAATTACTCCCCTCAAGTGATCTAATTCATGACAGATTGCTTGAGCTGTGACATCAGTTCCTGTTAGCTCAAATGGCTTGCCAAACCTGTCAAAGGCTTTTATTTTAACACTTTGAGGTCTGCTAACAATAGCATAGACACCCGGGACACTCAAACAACCCTCAGTACAGGAAACCTCACCCTCTTTGAAAATAATCTGCGGATTTATTATTTCTATTATCTTATCATCAAGCAACTCGGAGTCAATACTTGTATCTACAATTAAAGCAACCTGCCGCAAAACACCAACCTGTGGAGCAGCAAGCCCGAGACCGTCTGCCGATATTAAGGTTTCTCGCATATCGTCGAGCAGGACATGAAGTCTGTTGTCAAAATCCAGCACCTCACGGCTTGTCTTAAATAAACCCGGGTCATCATCTGTTAAAATATTTCTAAGTGCCATAAACCCTCACCCCACATCAATATCGGCATAAAATGTAAGTCCCCTGCTCTTTTTGCTCAGAGCAAACTCACTTATAACCTGCTTAATTTTTGCTCTGATACTTTTTGTGTTTTTACAAACTACAAGTATTTTATAAACATACTTACTCATAACCTTTGAGACATTTGCAGGAGCAGGACCGAGTAAGTGAGTTGCTGTTTCATTGTTAAAAGTTACTTTTAGTAATCTCATAAGATAATCACAAGAGGAGATAACATTACTCTCTTCCTTACCGGTTACAGTAAGTGATATTAAATCGCGAACAGGCGGACATTTTAGAATCTTTCTTATTTCGATTTCATTATTATAAAACGTATCAAAATCCTGCTTTGAAGCTAACGATATTACCTTATTTTGAGGTGTATAGGACTGAATAACGGCTCTCCCGGGCTTTTCTCCCCTGCCTGAGCGCCCGACAACTTGAGTAATGAGTGAAAACGTTCTCTCATTTGCACGGTAATCACTTGTATATAAAGATAAATCAGCACTTATAACACCAACAAGTGTTACATTTTCAAAATCCAAACCCTTTGTGACCATCTGCGTGCCAAGCAGTATATGAGCTTCGTTATTTCTAAACCCTGACAGCAGCCTGCTGTGAGAGTCCTTTTTTGTTGTAGTATCACCATCCATACGAATAATGCTGACACCGGGAAAAAGGTCAGAAAGCTCAGACTCTACCTTTTGGGTTCCTGCTCCGATATACTTTAACTTTCCCTGACACTGCGGGCACTCTGACACAGCCGCAATACTGTAACCGCAATAATGACACAAAAGCCGTTTGTTTGAAGTATGATAGGTCATTGATACACTGCAGTTACGGCATTTAAATGTATATCCACACTCTCCGCAAGCAACAACAGGGCTGGCACCTCTGCGGTTTATAAATAAAATACTCTGCTCACCGCTATTAATGTTTTTACTGAGCTCATCACGTAGTAACAAGCTGATACTGCCACCGTTTCCTGCCTTAAGCTCTTTTTTCATATCAACAATAATTACAGACGGCAACATCATGTCGTTAAATCTTTTTTCGAGCCTGTGTAATGAGTATTTACCGGATAGCGCCATATACATGCTGTCTATTGACGGTGTTGCAGATGCAAGCAGCAGAAGACCGGAGGAACTTGTCACTCTGTACTTTGCAATCAAATGTGCATGATAACGAGGTGTACCTTCCGATTTATATGTATGCTCCTGCTCCTCATCTATAACAATAAGCCCGATATTTTTTAGCGGTGCAAAAACTGCCGAACGTGTGCCAACAACAACATTAATTTTGCCCTCACGTATCTGCAACCACCTGAGATATCTCTCTTTGTCTCCGAGCGCACTGTGCAAAACAGCTACAGTATCTCCAAAATGTGACTCAAAAATAAAAGCTGTTTGTGGTGTAAGCCCTATCTCCGGCACAAGTACAATTGCGGTTTTTCCAAGAGCAAGTGCTTTTTCAATAAGCTTAATATAAACATGTGTTTTGCCACTGCCTGTAACTCCACATAACAAAGCGGCTTTTGGAGAGTCGCTTTCGAGCAGCGGTAAAATCTCATCAAAAACCGTTGATTGCTCCGTTGTCAGCTCTAAATCACGCAACAAAAAAGAGCTTGCTTGCGGAGCATCCAAAGAGCCTGCGTTTAGACTGTCCAAAGAGTCTGCCTGTGAGTCGTCCCGAGAGGTTACAAGCTTGTTTTTAAAGTCAAGCTTAGTAGGAAGCATAGCACGCAGCGCATCATAAACACTGCAGAAAAACCTGTCACTCATCCATAAAGCAAGCTTTAAACTATCTTCATCTAAAACAGGCTTGTCGTCGGGCAGTGAGCTTATAGCCTTCAGCTCCTTAAACCCGCTTTTGTCGGTAAGCGAGAGAATAATACCTTCGACAATCTTACTGCCTCTGCCGAAAGGCACCAGCACTCTCATTCCCGCAGCGGCAACACCTGCCATCTCATCGGGGACAAGATAATCAAAAGGCTTGTCGATATGGTAAACTGCCGACGAAACGGCAACTCTGGCAATCGATTGTTCCATAAACAGGTCAATTACAAATCATCGGGAATAGTGACACGAAGCTCGCCTGCCGCTATCTCTTCTATTGCTTTTGAGACAGGCTTATCATAATCATCGCTCTCGAATCCATCATCCCTTGTAGAAATATCCCTTGCTCTTCTGGCAATGATATTAACGAGTAAATAACGACTGTTTACATGCTTGAGCAGGCTTTGAAGTGACGGGTATAACATATTTAAGTATCCTTTCGTATGATTTCTATTATCTCACCGGCAGCGCGCTGTGCATTGTCATTAACAACAACATATTTGTATTTATCGGTCTGGCTAAGCTCAAGCTTGGCACGCTGCAAACGTGCAATAAGCTTCTCCTCACTGTCAGTTCCTCTGCCGCGTAAACGTCTTTCAAGCTCATCAATACTCGGAGGAACAATAAACACCGAAATCGCATCCGGCTCTTTTTTCATAATCTGCTCGGCACCTTGTACCTCAATATCGAGTATAACGGTTATACCATTATTAATATACTCTTTAATAGGTTGTTTTGGAGTACCGTAATAATTATCCACATATCTTGCCCATTCGAAAAAATCATTACTAAGAATCATTTTTTCAAAAAGCTCCTGCGAAATAAAGTTATACTCATTTCCGTCTATCTCGCCGGGTCTTGCCTCGCGGGTGGTTGATGAAACAGAAAAAGTAAAATCGGGGCAAAGCTCGAGCAGATTTTTAATAATTGTGCCCTTACCTGTTCCGGACGGACCTGATATTATAACCAGTTTTCCCTTTACTTCACTCATCCTCTGTCACCTTCGTATCTTGCTGTATCCTCGCCGAAATAGTCTCAGGCTGCAGCGCCGAGAGAATTAATGTGCCATTATCTATAACAATAACAGCGCGTGTCCTGCGCCCGTATGTCGCATCAATAAGCATACTTTTCTCACGTACATCAGAAATCAAGCGCTTTACAGGAGCAGACTCAGGGCTTACAATTGCAATAATTCTGCCCGCCGAGACGATATTTCCAAAACCTATACTAATAAGCTTCATTAAAAAACCCGCTTTACTCTATGTTTTGTGCCTGTTCCCTGATTTTTTCAATTTCAGATTTCAGCTCCACAATAATCTTGGACATTTGTGAGTTATTACCCTTAGAGCCTATAGTGTTAGCCTCTCTGTTAAACTCCTGAACAAGAAAATCAATTTTCCTGCCTACAGGCTCAGTTTGCTCCAAAAGCTCACGAAGCTGTGAAATATGGCTACGCAGCCTGACAGTCTCCTCATCTATTGTAATACGGTCTGCAAAAATTGCAACCTCTGTCAGAATTCTCGACTCATCAATACCTGGCGATTGGAGCACCTCAGTAATTTTTGTTTCAAGCCTGGTTTTATATTGTGCAACAGTTTCGGGTGAAATTTTCTCGGCAAGAGCCGTCAGCTTCTCAATCTCATCCAGACGTGTTTTAATATCTGCCTTTAGCTTCTCGCCCTCCAAAACACGCATTTTTTCAAAGTTAGCTAAAGCCTCTCTTAAAATCCTGCTTATATCCCCGGATAGAATTTCTGTGTCAACCTCACGTCTTGAAGCTTGTAAAATATCGGGATACCTTGTTAAATCCGTCACAGAAATCTCGCTTCCAAGCTCGTTATCAGCGGCAATCTCACGAAGTGCAGTTATATATGACTTGGCAAGTGAGTGGTTTATTTTTATCTCAATGTCGTCGGCATTTGAAGAATCTATGTAGATAGAAACATCAACCTTCCCTCTTGAAATGTTCTCTCCGACAATTGATTTGAGTGTCTCTTCGATTGAAGTAAAAACACGCGGCAGCTTAACTGAACAGTCAAGATGTCTGTTATTAACACTTTTTACCTCAACTGAGATTTCGAGCTTGCCCGAGTTTCCTTTTGCACTTCCAAAACCTGTCATGCTTT
>Ga0123356_10005266_pt1 | contig 13201 bp, 11 predicted proteins | sample TergutEmb28metaG_2_FD_92546 | JGI IMG/M metagenome (GOLD analysis project Ga0123356, IMG submission 92546) | Embiratermes neotenicus P3 segment gut microbial communities from Petit-Saut dam, French Guiana - Emb289 P3 | ecosystem: Host-associated > Arthropoda: Insects > Digestive system > Gut ... | reverse complement strand
GAAGTTGCGGGTGTGCAGGGCGGACAGCTCCGCCGCCTCGTCGTCGGGGAAGCCGATGGCGGCGAGGCGGCGCCGGCGGCCCTCGTCCATCCGCGCTTGAAGGTCGCGAACGGCCCGCCAGCCGCGGCATGGCATTGCCGCCTGCCTCTCATTGGCTCGAAGCCCGGCCAGACCGACCCGGCACCTTTCATGCTTCGCCGCGCCCGCGCCGCCCGCCAGTACCGCGAGCCACAGGAAACGCCGCGGCGAATTGGTCCCGCCCGCACTCACCCTGGTGGCGGTTGCCGGCTCGGCGAGCGCGGCATTACCCAGTGGCATCCGCGCGGATGTGCTCGAAGATCAGCGACGTCTCGGTGTAGGAGACGTCCGCGTTCGATGACAGCGCCTCGACGAAGTCCCGCAGCGAGGTCGTCGACGCCGCCGCAACGTGCAGCAGGAAGTCGTCCTTTCCCGCCAGGAAGAACACATTGAGCACCTCAGGCAGCCCCGCTACGTCGGCCACGAAGCCGCGGATCCGGCCCCGGGCGTTCGACTGGAGCCGGACGGCGATCATCGCCTGCAGCGGCCGCCCGAGGGCGGCCGGGTCGACGTCCGCGTGGTAGCCGCGGATCACCCCCCGCTCGCGCAGCGACCTGACCCGTCCAAGGCAGGTTGACGGCGCGATGCCGGCCCGCTCGGCGAGCGCGTTGTTCGGCAGGCGGGCGTCCCGCGCCAGTTCCCAGACGATGTGCCGGTCCACGTCGTCCAGCGGGCCGCTGCCGTCTGTGGCCGGTCCGCCGGAACCGGGCGCGCTCTCCGGCAGCGTGACCGGCCGAACACGATTCGGCGGACCCCCCTGTGGAGCCGACCGGTATGAACTTCCATCAGCCATACCAATAGTATACAGAATTAAATTCAGCCTACTAGGCATGATTTCGACAATAATGCAAACTGAGATGAGTGGGATGGAACGCAGTTCAGGTAAAGGCTGTCCCGCAACCGTCTTGAGAGGCAGACATTGTCATGAAGGTCGGCATCCCCCGCGAGGTCAAGAATCACGAGTACCGCGTCGCCATCACCCCCGCGGGCGTGCGCGAGCTGACCGCCCACGGCCACCAGGTCTACCTCGAGAAGGGCGCGGGCGCGGGCTCGCGGCTCGCCGACGAGGCGTACGTTGCCGCCGGCGCGACCATCATTCCATCCGCCGATGAGGTGTGGGGCATCGCCGACATGGTGCTCAAGGTCAAGGAGCCCATCGCGGCGGAGTACCACCGGATGCGGCCCGGCCTGACGCTGTTCACCTACCTGCACCTGGCCGCCGACAAGGCCTGCACCGACGCGCTGCTGGCCAACAAGGTGACCGGCATCGCATACGAGACGGTTCAGCTCGCCGACGGCTCCCTCCCGCTGCTCGCCCCGATGTCCGAGGTGGCCGGCCGCCTCGGCCCGCAGGTCGGCGCCTACCACCTGATGCGCCAGGGCGGCGGCTACGGCGCGCTCCTCGGCGGCGTGCCCGGTACCCGGGCGGCCAGTGTGGTCGTGATCGGCGGCGGCGTCTCCGGCCAGAACGCGGCGCAGATCGCGGTCGGCATGGGGGCTCGCGTTACGGTCCTCGACAAGAACATCAGCAAGCTGCGCCAGATCGACGCCATCTACCAGGGCAAGATCCAGACCCTCGCGTCCAACGCCTACGAGGTTGAGCGCGCCGTCCTGGACGCGGACCTGGTCATCGGCGCGGTGCTGATCGCCGGTGCCAAGGCCCCGAAGATCGTCTCCAACGAGCTGGTGTCCCGCATGAAGCCCGGCTCGGTGCTCGTCGACATCGCGATCGACCAGGGCGGCTGCTTCGAGGACTCGCACCCGACCACGCACGCCGACCCAGTGTTCCCGGTGCACGACAGCGTCTTCTACTGCGTCGCCAACATGCCGGGCGCGGTCCCGAACACCTCCACCTACGCGCTGACCAACGCGACCCTCCCGTACGCGGTCGCGCTGGCCAGCAAGGGCTGGCAGCAGGCGCTGCGCGACGACCACGCGCTCGCCCTTGGCCTCAACACCCACGAGGGCCAGGTCACCAACGTCCCGGTCGCCGGGGCTCACGGCTATGAGTCGGTCACCGTCGGCACCGTCCTCGCCTGAGCCGCCCGGTCCGCGTAATAACAGCAAGAAGCGCGGAGCGCACGCTATGCTCCGTCGCTAGGCGAGCCGGACGGGCAGCGTTTCCAGACCGTGGATCAGCGAGCTCCGCCGCCAGCGCAGCGAAGCCGGGTCGGCCGCCAGCGACAGTGACGGGAACCGCGACAGCAGCGCCCCGAAGGCGACCTCGCCTTAGAGCCGGGCGAGCGGCGCCCCCAGGCAGTAGTGAATCCCGTGCCCGAACGCCACATGCCCCCCGGCGTCCCGGCCCACATCGAGCGTGTCCGGCGAGGAGAACCGCTGTGGGTCGTGGTTCGCCGACGAGGTCACGCACAGCACCCACTCGCGGGCCGGGATCGTCACGCCGCCGATCTCCACCGGCTCCATCGTGAACCGTTCGGTCGCGTGATTCAGCGGGTTGGCGAAACGCAGCAGTTCCTCGACCGCACCGGGCAGCAGCGACGGGTCCTCCCGCAAGCGCGCCACCTGCACAGGATTCGTCAGCAGGGCGAGCATCCCCGACGCGATCAGGTTGGTTGTTGTCTCATGGCCGGCGACGAGCAGCAGGAAAAGCATCGCGATCAGCTCGCGCTCGTTCAGCGCGTCGCCGGAGTCGGATGCCTCGATCAGCGCCGATACCAGGTCGTCGGCCGGCCGGGCGCGCTTGGCCGCAACAAGGTCGGTGAAGTAGTAGAACATCTCGGCGCCCGTAGCGCGGAAGTCCGACCCCTCCTCGTCCGCCACGACCGCGTGTGACCACTCCTTGAACCGGTCCCGGTCGCGCACCGGCACCCCGAGCAGCTCGCAGATGACCGTGACCGGCAGCGGGAACGCGAACGCCTCAATCAGGTCGACCTCATCGGCGCCTGACGCCGCCCGCGCCGCGAGCGCCTCGATGAGGGAGTCGGTGATCGCCTCGACCCGCGGCCGAAGGTCGGCCACCCTCCGCGCCGTGAAAGCCCGGGTGACAAGCTTCCGCAGCCGCGTGTGGTCGGGCGGATCGGCGTTGAGCAGGTGGACCGACAGGTACCCCATCACCTCGTCCGGCACCCAGTCGGGACCCGTGAGCTTGCCCGCCCAGTCCTTGTACAGCCGAGGGTCGGCGAGCGCGGCCCGCACCTCGGCATAGCGAGTCACCAGCCAGAACCTCCCGCCGCCCGGCAGGATGACCGGCTTGACCGGTCCGTCGGTGCGCATCCGGGTGTAAAAGGCCAGCGGATTCTGGAAGTACTCGTCGCCGAGCTGCTCCGCCGACGGCGATGCCGTGAAGTCCGTCACGTCAGTCAGCCTACAAGATATAACGCGAGTTGGGACAGCCGGACGAGGGCCGGAGCAACGGCCCGTTCCGGATAACCAGGGACATCAGACACTGGAAAGCCGCTAGGGGCCGGGAAAAGCCCCGCCAGCGGCTACCCTTGTCCTCGTGGCAGACCCGTCCCGTTACCGTCCCAAGCCGGGGGAGATCCCCGAGCAGCCGGGTGTGTACCGGTTCCGGGACGAGCACGCCAGGGTCGTCTACGTCGGCAAGGCCAAGTCGTTGCGGCAGCGGCTCAACCAGTACTTTGCCGACTTCACCGCGCTGCACCCGCGCACCCAGCTGATGCTGCAGACCGCGGCGTCCGTCGAGTGGACGGTCGTCAACACCGAAGTCGAGGCGCTGCAGCTGGAGTACTCCTGGATCAAGGAGTTCGACCCCCGGTTCAACGTCAAGTACCGCGACGACAAGTCCTACCCGTACCTCGCGGTGACCATGGGCGAGGAATTCCCCCGGGTCATGGTGCTGCGCGGCGCCAAGAAGAAGGGCACCCGGTACTTCGGGCCGTACTCGCACGCCTGGGCCATCAGGGAGACCGTCGACACGCTGCTGCGAGTGTTCCCGGTACGCACCTGCTCGGGCGGTGTGTTCAAGCGCCACGGCCAGATCGGCCGCCCGTGCCTGCTCGGTTACATCGGGAAGTGCTCGGCGCCGTGCGTCAAGCGGATCAGCGCCGCCGAGCACCGGCAGCTCGCCGAGGACTTCTGCGACTTCATGTCCGGGCAGACGACCAGGTTCACCCGCAAGCTCGCCACGGAGATGAAGCAGGCCGCCGACGAGGAGGAGTACGAGAAGGCCGCCCGGCTGCGCGACGACATCAAGGCGCTCGAGCGGGCGCTGGAGAAGCAGGCGGTGGTGCTCGGCGACGGCACCGACTGCGACGTCATCGCCCTGGCGGAAGACCAGCTGGAAGCGGCCGTCCAGATCTTCTACGTGCGCGACGGCCGGATCAGGGGGCAGCGCGGCTGGGTGCTGGAGAAGGTCGAAGACGTCACGACCGGCGAGCTCGTCGAGCACTTCCTCGGCCAGTTCTACGGGGAGGGCACCTCGCCCGACGGCAACGGGATACCGAGAGAGGTGCTCGTCCCGGAGCTGCCGCCGGACGCCGAGGCGATCAGCCAGTGGCTGGCCGGCCGCCGCGGCGGCCAGGTCCAGCTGCGGGTCCCGCAGCGCGGCGATAAGAAGACCCTCGCCGAGACCGTGGCCCGCAACGCCAAGGAGGCTCTCGCGCTGCACAAGCTCCGCCGCGCCTCCGACCTGACCACGCGGTCTCAGGCGCTGTCGGAAATACAGGACGCGCTCGGGCTGGATGAGGCCCCGCTGCGCATCGAGTGCTACGACGTCTCGCACATCCAGGGCACGAACGTCGTCGCGTCGATGGTCGTGTTCGAGGACGGCCTGGCCCGCAAGAGCGAGTACCGCCGCTTCGCGATCAAGGGCTACGACGGCAGCGACGACATCTCCGCGATCCGCGAGGTAATCACCCGCCGCTTCCGCCGCTACCTCGCCGAGCGCGAGCAGGTACCGGAGATCGGCATGCCCGCTGACCAGGGTTACCGCGATCCGGCCGATTCCGACGACGATGATTCCGAACGGCCGGTTGTGTCAAGCAAGCCCAAGTTCGCTTACCCGCCGAACCTGGTAGTCGTGGACGGTGCCGCCGGGCAGGTCGCCGCGGCGTCCGCCGCACTGGCCGAGCTGGGCATCGACGACGTGGCGGTCTGCGGGCTCGCCAAGCGGCTGGAAGAGGTGTGGCTGCCGGGCGAGGAATACCCGGTCATCTTGTCGCGCACGTCGGAGGGCCTGTACCTGCTGCAGCGGGTGCGGGACGAAGCGCACCGGTTCGCGATCACCTATCACCGGGCCAAGCGCGGCAAGGCCGCGACCGTCTCGGCGCTGGACGCGGTGCCAGGCCTCGGGCCGGCCAGGCGCGCGGCGCTGCTGAAGAAGTTCGGATCGGTGCGCGCCTTGTCGGCCGCGCCGGCCGAAGATATCGCCACGGTGCCGGGAATCGGCCCGCGGCTGGCCGAAACCATCGCGACGGCGCTGCGGGGGGCCGGCGGGCGGGGGCCCGATACGGGGGGGAACAGTGATGGCTGAAACAGATCTGGTAATTATCACGGGCATGTCGGGGGCGGGACGGTCCACGGCGGCTAAGTCGCTTGAGGACATCGGCTGGTACGTGGTCGACAACCTGCCGCCCGCGCTGCTGCCCACCATGGTCGACCTGGCGGACCGCGCGTCGCTCGCCGGGATCGCGGCGATCATCGACGTGCGCTCGCGTGCCTTCTCCACCGACCTGAAGTCGGCGCTGTCCGAGCTCGCGGCCCGGGGCGCCTCGCCCCGGGTGGTGTTCCTCGAGGCGTCCGACGCCGAGCTCGTCCGGCGGTTCGAGAACGTGCGCAGGCCGCACCCGATGCAGGGCGCGGGCACCATCCTTGACGGGATCACCGCCGAGCGGGAACAGCTGCGCGAACTGCGCGGTGACGCCGACATCGTGCTCGACACCTCGGCGCTGAACGTGCACGAGCTGCGGGCGCGGATGCACGGCTACTTCGGCACCGATGGTGCGGCCGGATTGCAGGTGAACATCATCTCGTTCGGCTACAAGTACGGCCTGCCCGCCGACGCGGACCTGGTCGCCGACTGCCGGTTCCTGCCGAACCCGCACTGGGTGCCAGCGCTGCGGGCGCTCACCGGCCAGGACGCGGCGGTTCGCGATTACGTGCTGGGCCAGCCGGGGGCGGCCGCGTTCCTCGACGCCTACCTGCAGGTCCTCGAGGTGTCGCTGGCCGGGTTCGAGCGCGAAGGAAAACGGTACGTGACGCTCGCCATCGGCTGCACCGGCGGCAAGCACCGCTCGGTGGCGATCGCCGAACAGCTCGCCGGGAGGCTGCGGGAGCGGCTCGAGGGAGGTCCGGACGGGCGCGAGGTGACCGTCTCCCACCGCGATCTGGGGCGGGAGTAGTTGTTGTCGGTCAAAGTAGTCGCCTTCGGCGGCGGGCACGGTCTCGCCGCGTCACTTTCCGCGCTGCGCCGGGTCACCCAGGACGTCACCGCGATCGTCACGGTCGCCGACGATGGCGGGTCCTCGGGACGGCTGCGCAAGGAATTCGGCGTGCTGCCGCCCGGCGACCTGCGGATGGCCCTGGCGGCGCTGTGCGGCGACGACTCGTGGGGCGAGACCTGGGCACGGGTTGTGCAGCACCGGTTCGGCGGTGACGGTGACCTGGCCGGCCACTCGCTCGGGAACCTGCTGATCACGGGGCTGTGGGACCTCCTCGGCGACCCGGTGGCCGGCCTCGACTGGGTCGGGCGGCTGCTGCGGGTCACCGGCCGGGTGCTGCCGATGGCGGCGGTCCCGCTGGACATCGTGGCCTGCGTGGAGGGGATCGATCCCGCGGCGCCCGAGGCGGTCACCAAGGTGCGCGGGCAGGCCTCGGTCGCGGTCACCCCCGGGCATGTGCGCTCGATCTCCCTGGTGCCCGCGGACCCGCCGGCCGTGCCCGAGGCCGTCGACGCGGTGCTCGCGGCCGACTGGGTGGTGTTCGGACCGGGGTCCTGGTTCACCTCGGTGCTGCCCCACCTGCTCGTTCCCTCCCTGCTCAAGGCGCTTACCGCCACCTCGGCCCGGAAGCTGGTGGCGCTGAACCTGGTGCCGCAGCCGGGGGAGACGGCGGGATTTTCGCCGCACCGGCATCTGGAAGTTCTCGCCGATCACGCGTCATCATTGACTTTCGATGTCGTCCTCGCCGACGCCGGGGCGGTGGCCGGCGCCGAACAGGAGCTCGCGAAAGCGGCCGAACTGCTGGGCGCGACGCTGCTGCTCGCCGACATCGCGGCGGCTGACGGGGCACGGCACGACCCGGTGCGGCTCGCCGAGGCGTACCGGGCTGTTTTCTGGGGGGAGCAGGTCAATTAACTCAATGGGGGTGCTGTCGCGATGGCGATGACGGGCGTGGTGAAGGACGAGCTCAGCCGTGTCCCGCTAGTGAAACCGTGCTGCCGCAAGGCCGAGGTGTCCACCTTGCTGCGGTTCGCCGGAGGACTGACGCTGACCGCCGGGCACATCGTGATCGAGGCGGAGCTTGACACCGCGGCAGTGGCGCGGCGGTTGCGGACGTCGATCGCTGAGGTGTTCGGTCACCCGTCCGAGCTGCTTGTCCTCGCCCCGGGCGGGTTGCGGAAGTCGAGCAGGTATGTGGTGCGGGTGTCGCGCGGCGGTGACATGCTCGCCCGGCAGACCGGACTGGTGGACTCGTTCGGGCGGCCGGTGCGGGGGCTGCCCCGGCAGGTGGTGTCTGGCGGCGTCTGCGACTGCGAGGCCGCCTGGCGCGCGGCCTTCCTGGTACACGGTTCGCTAACCGAGCCGGGACGGTCGATGGCTCTTGAGATCACCTGCCCGGGGTCGGAGACCGCCCTGGCGCTGGTGGGCGCGGCACGGCGGATGAAGATTTCCGCCAAGGCACGCGAGGTCCGCGGCGTGGACCGGGTGGTCATCCGCGACGGTGAGGCGATCGCGGCGATGCTGACCAGGCTCGGGGCGCATGACAGCGTGCTGGCGTGGGAGGAGCGCCGGATGCGCCGCGAGGTGCGGGCGACCGCCAACCGGCTCGCGAACTTCGACGACGCCAACCTGCGCAGGTCGGCGCGGGCGGCCGTCGCCGCCGGGGCGCGCGTGGAGCGGGCACTGGAGATCCTCGGCACGGACGCGCCGGAGCACCTCGTCATGGCCGGACGGCTCCGGGTCGCGAACCGGCAGGCCTCGCTTGAGGAACTCGGGCAGCTCGCCGATCCGCCGCTGACCAAGGACGCGATCGCGGGCCGGATCAGGCGGCTGCTCGCGATGGCCGACCGGCGCGCCGCCGATCTGGGGCTGCCGTCGACGGAGGCGTATCTTACAGTCGACATGCTGCCGTAGTTAGCATTACGCAACGGTGAATTGCGACAATTTCGGTTGATGGTCTAGCCGTGGGTGAGCTTGCGGCAGTATGGTGGGTTTCCCACGGGAGCGGGGAGGCTTCTCATCGGGGGCTGCGGCGCGCACGGGATAGGGGGACGGTCATGTGCACGACGGGCTGGAGCTAGTCAGTTAGTCACCATGTGAGCCGGTTTCGGGTTCCGGTCTCGCTCTATTGTCGTCGCTATTTCACGGTCCAGGCGAGCGCCACGCCGGCGAGCGCTAGGGCACTTACGGTCGTCAGGCTCGGGCCGAGTCCTATGGCGCCGGTGAGGAAACCGATCGTCGGCGGGCCCAGGAGAAATCCCGCGTAGCCAAGCGTGGACGCGATCGCGACGCCGTTCGGGCCAGTGAGAGAGCCGGCTCTGGCCATGGCAGCGGGGAACACGTTGGCCACGCCAAGGCCGGCTGCCGCGAAGCCCGCCACCGCGACCGGGACGGACGGCGCTAGTGCTGCCGCCAGCATCCCGGCACACGTGGCGAGCCCGCCGCCTACCAGCAGGCGACGCTGGCCGAAGCGGTCAAGCAGGCCTGTTCCGGCCAGCCTGCCGCAGGCTTCGGCGAGCGCGAACGCGGCGTACCCCGCGGCCGCGAGGCCGGGTGTTGCGCCGAGCCCGCGCAGTCGCAGTGCGCCCCAGTCGCTGACCGAACCTTCGCCGTAGGTCGAGCAGGCCGCCATGAGCCCGAGCACCAGCACGAGCCGCCAGACATTGGCCCCAACCTTGGATTGCGTGCTTCGCGGTTGCGCGCCGGCTGGCTCGGGGTTTCGCGGGTCCGGCCCGGTGAGGCTGTGCGGCTCGGGGCTCTGCGGGTTCGGGCTCTGCGGGTTCGCGCTGGCTCCGGATGGCACGGGGTTGGCGAGTAGCACCAGGCCGCCGGCCGCGGTCACCGTCAGGCCGAGTAGCGCCACCAGCGCGAAGTGCGGCAGTGGCGTCAGCGCGGGGGCGATCAGCCCGCCCGCCGCGGCCCCGGCCAGGCCGCCGATGGACCAGGCCGCATGAAACGCGGGCATGATCGGGCGGCGCATCGCGTCGACCACGTCCACGGCGATGCTGTTCATCGCCACGTTGAGACAGCCGTATCCGATGCCGAACATCACCAGGCCGGCTCCCAGCGCCAGCGCGGACCTGGCGAGCGCGGGCAGCAGCAGCGCCAGCGACAGCCACGTCGCGGCAGCGATCACGACCCGCGTGCTGCCGAACCGCCTGCACAGGGCCCCGCTCAGCGCCATCGTCGCGATCGCGCCGGCCGACACCCCGAGCAGCGCCACGCCGAGCGCTGCCGGTGAGGCCCCGGTCGCCGCCTTCACCGCCGGAATGCGGACCGCCCAGCTGGCGAACGCGAAGCCGTCGAAGGCGAAGAACGCGGTCGTGGCGGCTCGGGCGCGGCCCAGAGCATCCGGCCTCTGACCATGCGGGCCCGCAGCAGAGGCTGCTATTTTGTTTAGCAGCTGCACAAAATTAGGATAGGCGGTGGACGCAGGTGCAGGCAAGAACCGTAGTGGCAAGCGCGGGATGGAGCTGACGAAGCCGACACTGGCCGGCGCGGCGCTCACGCTGATCCACACCCGGCAGGCGGGCACGCGCTCGGAGCTGACGGCCAGGCTCGGCGTCACCCGCGCTACGGTCGGCGCGATCACCGGTGAGCTCCGCGACCTCGGGCTCATTCAGGTGGATGCGGGATCAGGGGAGGGGCAGCACGGCCGCCCGTCGCACCGCCTTCATGCGGATCCGGATGGCCCGGTGGCGTTGGCCGCCGAGCTGCACGCCGACGGCTTCGCCGTCGCCGTCATGGGGCTTGGCGCTGTCATCCACGCACATGCCAGTCATGCCGCGCCGATGCGAGCCGGCCTCGAGCAGGCACTTGCCCCGGTCAGCGAGGCAGCGGCCGCCCTGCTGCGCGAATGGGAACGTCGGCGCTCCCGGGGCAGGCGATCCGGGCGCATCTGCGTCGGCGCCGCCATCGCCGTGCAATCCGCCGTCACCGAGCCCGCCGAGACGGCCGTCGGCGCGCTGTACCTCGGCTGGCCGGACGGCGCGCCGGTCCGCGACACCTTCGCCGCGCAGCTCGCCGCCGCCGGGGTGAGCGGACCGCACGGCGCTCCGCTGCCCTGCCGGGTGGTCAACGACGTCAACGCCACCGCGCTGGCCGAGCACCGGCATGGCGCCGGCCGAGACGCGAGCCACCTGCTCGTGGTGTCCGCTCCGCAGCGCGGCGTCGGCGGCGCGCTGGTACGGCGGGGCGCCCTGTATGCCGGCAGCACCGGGCTAGCGATGGAGGCGGGGCACGTCAGCATCGATCCGCACGGCCGGCCGTGCCCCTGCGGAAACCGGGGCTGCCTCAACGTGGAGACCGACGCCGCGGCCTTCCTCGACACCGTCGGCCGCCGTCCCGGCGGGACCGCGGCCGACGACAGGACCGCAGCCAACAGGGGGGCGGTCGACAGGGCCGCGGGTGACAGTGCCCTCAGCGACCGGGGCGACTCGGCGCTTCAGGCGGCGATCCGCTTGCTGACCGACAACTACGCCACCGACCCCGGAGTCCGCGCTGCCACCGCCGCTATCGCCGAGCGGCTCGGTCTCGGGCTCGCGAGCCTGATCAACGTGGTCAACCCGGACCGCGTCCTGCTCGGCGGACTGCACAAGCACCTGCTGCTCGCCGAGGGCGACCGGCTCATCGGCGCCGCTGCGGCGCGCAGCCCGTGGGGCCGCGCCGCAGCGGTTCCCATCGAACCGTGCGCCCTCGACGACTCCGCCCTGCTCGGCGCGGCGGAACTGGCCTGGCAGCCCGTGCTCGACAACCCCGCACTGCTGCGGTGATGCTGCTGCGGTTATGCCGTCAGGACCACCTTCCAGGACTTGCCATTCCAGAACGCGGACTCCGAACGCCATGCGGCGTCGAACGGGGACACGGAGCCGAGCGCGACGCAACTGTTAGCGCCTAGGCACTGGACTTGCTGAAAGGCGCCGAGGTGACCGCCGGTCGTCGCCATGCTGACCGGCCTCCAGGACTTGCCGTTCCACAGGTCGGCGAACACCCGCGGCGTCAGGTCGCTGCCAACAGCCAGGCACCGAGCGGCGGTCACGCACGAGACCGAGTCGAGCGACGGCTGGCTGCTTCCCGCCGGAGCCGGCACGGTCGACTTCGACCAGGTCTTGCCGTTCCACTTCTCGGCCACTGTGCGGGCGCCTGTCCCACCCACCGCGAAGCAGCTCGCCGCCGTCGGGCAGGAGACCCCATACAGGCTCGTCAGCGCCGGGGCCGCGGGCGCGGTGGCGCTCCAGCCCTTGCCGGTCCACCGCTCGATGAGCTCGCCCGACCCGGTGAAGCCGGTCGCGACGCAGAACGACGCCTTCGGGCAGGACACGGCCAGCAGCCCTCCGCCGGAGGTGCCGTGCGGCAGGGGCGCGGCCTGCTGCGCCCAGTTCTTGCCGTTCCAGTGCTCGATCAGCGCGGTGAACGAGGTCTTGCCCTTAGGCGTGTACTGGCCGACCGCGTAGCAGGACGCCGTGGTCGGGCACGAGATCGCGGTGAGGAAGGAGGAGCTGCCGGGCGTCGCCGCCTTGCCGGTCGTCCACCGGGCGCCGTTCCAGTGCGCGGCGAGCGCGTAGGGCCCGGTGCCCTTGACCGGGTAGGCCACGCCGACCGCGACGCACTCGCGGTTCGCGGGGCAGGCCACGCCGTCGGCGGTGGCGCTGCCGACCCCGGCCGGCTTGGGCATCGCGACCCGGGACCACTTCTTGCCGTTCCACCGGTCGGCGGCGAGCTGGGTAGGCATCGTCGGCGTGTTCGCGCCCACGGCCATGCAGTCACTGACGGTACGGCAGGCCACGGCGTTGAGCGCAGCCGGCTCGGCCGCCGCAGGGGCTACGGCGCTTGCCGAAACCGCCGCGCTTGCCGAAGCGCGTGCCGGAGACATGGCGCTCGCCGGCGATACGGCGGCAGCGACGCCGATCGCGGCACCCGCGACAGCGAGCACGAGCGTCAGGGGCAGTCTTCCCCGTGACATGAAAAGGCGCATCTTCTGACTTTCCATCACACATAACCCCGCAATTTGAAAAGGCGCACATCTTCTGGATAACTGTCATATACCAGTCCCGCGAAAACCATACGCTTCGCGGCGAGGGCGGGCTAGAGGCCCGCCTTCGCCATCAATGACGTCGATCTTGCTGTTCCGGTTGCCGTATTCGTAAAGCTTTTTACTTGGCGTCCCAGAGAGTGTCGCCCGACGCCACCTGATCGACGGCGGTGCCGAGGCGGAGGGAACCAGGCCGAGCGACAAGTGAGCGTGGACGTTGACGTATTCGCCGAACGAGTAGAGCTTCCCGCCCGCGATGACCGGGACGACCACGTCGTTCGGACATTAACCACCGCTTGTCAACGTCATCCGGCGTACTTGTCAGGGGCCGCCTTGAAGCGCGTAAGCGGTGAATTGACCCGGGCCAGTCTCAAGGAAGACCACGGTCGGGCAGTAGCCCGAACTGGCCGCCGCGTACAAAGCGTGCTGCGGACCGAGGGGCGGGTACTCGCCGGTATTCCGCACCGGAGCGCTGCTTTCCGCCTGGATGCCCCGCAGCGACAGCCCCGAATTGCCCGCGTCGTAATCGCGCCCGCAATACGAGATCCGTGATCCGGCCGTCTGGCCAGGCCACACGTGATAGCGGGTCCGGTACCCGACAGTCGCCACAACAGCCGCCGCCACCACGACGACGGCGACCCATCCGAGGACTACGCGGATCTTCCCGCCACGCTTTCCGCCGTCGTGAGTGACGGGCGCCACAACCGCAGCCACGCCGTCATGTTAAGCGACG
>Ga0123356_10005265_pt1 | contig 13203 bp, 10 predicted proteins | sample TergutEmb28metaG_2_FD_92546 | JGI IMG/M metagenome (GOLD analysis project Ga0123356, IMG submission 92546) | Embiratermes neotenicus P3 segment gut microbial communities from Petit-Saut dam, French Guiana - Emb289 P3 | ecosystem: Host-associated > Arthropoda: Insects > Digestive system > Gut ... | reverse complement strand
CTCGCCCGCCCCGACCGCGTGCAGCACCTGCTCGGCGACCAGTCCCGGCTCGGCGATCTGGGTCAGGTCGACCCACCACGTCGGGATCGCCAGATCCGTGCGCACGTGTTCGGCGAGCGCCAGGCCGAGGCGCGTCTTGCCGACGCCACCGGGCCCGGTGAGCGTGAGCAGCCGCACCGACGGCAGCAGCCCCAGCAGCAACGTCAGTTCGTCGTGCCGGCCGATCAGGGGTGTCAGGTAGGTCGGCAGGCGGTCGTTCACATCTGCAAACGCTATGCGATGGGAGCGCGCGGCCGGACCTCTAGGGGTGACTTTGGTGGCCACGTGGCCGCCAAAGTCGGGCCCCCAGGGGTTCTCCGGGTCCGGCCGCGCGCATGCGGCGTCAGGCCTGCCCGAGCGCGTCGACCGTGGTCAGGCTTGGCTCGTGGCCTGCCGCGGGCGCGGTCCGGCCTCGGGCCAGTAGCACGGCGGTGAGAACCGTCCCCGCGGCGGCGATCCCTCCCGCCACCAGCACCGCGTGGTGAAACCCGGTCACGTAGTCGGTCGCGCTGGCGCCGGCCAGGACTCGAGCCGGGACCAACACGCCCAGCGCTGCGGTTCCGATCGCGAGCCCGGCCTGCCGGAAGGTGTCGTACGCGCCCGAGGCGAGACCGCTCTGGCGCGGTGGGAGCGCGCTGATCGCGATCACGCTGATCGCCGGGTTGTACAGGCCGACTCCGGTCATCGCCACGACGACCGCCGGAAGCGTGATCGTCCAGCTCGAGTGGGCCTGGGTCAGCAGCAACAGCAGCGTGCCCGCGGTGCCCATCCCGAGGCCCACGGTGGCAAGCGCCCCATTTCCGAACTTCGATCCGAGCTTCGGCGTGGCGCCCGACACGAGGAACATCAGGATCGACCCGGGGAGGTAGTCGAGCCCGGTCTCGATCGGAGATCGGCCCAGCGTCGACTGCAGGTACAGCGAGATGTACAGGTAGATCGCGAACACCGAGCTGGAGATCGCGAACACCGACACCTGCGCCCCGGCGAAATTTGGGAGCCGGAAGAAGTGCAGCGGCAGCATCGGTTCCGAGACGGTCAGCTCGATCGCGACGAAGGCCACCAGCAGTACGGCCCCCGCGGTCAACGACGCCAGCACCAGCGTGCTCGACCATCCGGTCTCGTTGCCCCGAAGCAGGCCGAGCACGACGCCGAACAGGCCGCCGATCAGCGTGATCTGGCCCGGCCAGTCGAGCTTGCGTACGACCGGGTCCCGCGACTCCGAGACGCCCCGCAGGGTGAGCCACAGGGCGATCGCCCCGAGCGGGATGTTGATCAGGAAGATCGCCCGCCAGCTGATCGCGTCGGTCAGGAGGCCGCCGATCAGCGGTCCGATCGCCAGCCCGATGCCGATCGTCGAGCCGTACAACGCCATCGCCTTGGCGCGGTCGGACGGGGACGGCGTGACGTGGCCGATCAGCGCCAGCGAGACGGCGAACAGCATCGCCGCTCCGATTCCCTGGACGGCGCGGGCCGCGTCGAGCATCTCGATCGAGCCCGCGGAGCCGCACGCCGCGGATGCCGCAGTGAACAGCACCAGGCCCGCGGCGAATACGCGCTTGCGGCCGATCCGGTCGGCGACCGACCCGGCGGTGAGCACGAGCGCCGCCAGTGGAACGGTGTACCCGTCGATGATCCACTGCAGTCCGCTCAGGTTGGTGGATAGGCCGCCGGCGATCTTCGACAGGGCGGTATTGATGACGCTGATATCGACTATCAGCATCGTGGTGGCCATGCACGCGACAGTCAGGGTCACAGCAAAGTCGTGTGACCGTTGGTGACGATCCATCGGTTGCTTCTCCCGTGTGCGAGTGTTTGATCCCGCAAGCACCGTAAGGAGCGTCCGAGGCGCTGTCTCGTAGAAGGTCCCTAGCGGTTCACGCCCTAACTGCTAGGAGCTCGGCTGAGGTTGCGGCTGCGGCTCGGGCCGCGGCTGGCGCTGGGCCTGACCGAGTTCCTCGCTGGCGCCGCAGATCGCGCCTCCGGGACAGGCGGCCGCCGACACCTCCCGCGGCGGGTTTCGGATCCCCAAAAGGCTGAACACCCCACTGAGGATCGCCAGCACCCCGGAGATCAGAAGCGCCAGGTGCAGCGAGTCCGTCGATGCGCTCCGCAGCACGCTGCGGACCCGCGGTGCCTGGGCGGGCGCGATCCCGCTCGGTGGCCGGACCTCGAGGGTCGCCGATGCGGCACGGTCGACGGCGGCGCGGTACGCCGGGGTCGCTCCCGGGTGTGTCAGGCCAGCCTCGACGCGTGCTGAGAAGTGGCTCGCGACGACCGCGCCGACGACTGCGATCGCGACCAGGCCCGCGACCCGCGCGACCGCGTTGTTGATCCCGGACGCCACCCCCGAGTGCTCCGATCCGGCGGCGCCGAGGATCGCCGCGGTCAGCGGCGCGACCGTCAGCGCGAGCCCGAGCCCGAACAGGATCACGCCCGGGAGCATCTCGGACACGTACCGCGGGTGGTCCCCGAGCATCAGCATCAGCAGCATGCCGGCACCGGCGACGATCGGGCCGGCGCCCATGAACAGGCGCGGGCCGTAGCGGTCCGCCAGCCCGCCGAATCGCTTGGCCAGCAGGAACGTGATGATCGACAGCGGCAGCAGCGACAGCCCCGCCGCGAGCGCGCTGTATCCGCCGACCTGCTGCAGGAACACGACGACGAAGAAGGTCACAACGTTGAGCGCCCCATAGAAGACGAGCGTGACGACGTTGCCGACCGCGAAGTTGCGCGACCGGAACATCTCCAGCGGGAGCATCGGCGCCGGCGTCAGGCGCTCCCAGACGACGAACGCGACGAGCAGCAGGCCGACCAGCAGCGTCCCCCAGACGCGGGGATCGCCCCACCCATAGGTCGGCTGCTCGATCAGCGCGAAGATCGGCCCGCCGAGACCGACAGCCCCGAGCACGCCGCCGACCCAGTCGACCCGGCCCCCGGTCCCCTTCGCGCCGGTCGGGATGTGGCGCACGAGCCACAGCGTCGCCAGCACGAGCGGCACGTTGACGACGAACACCCAGCGCCACGAGCCGATCTGGATCAGCAACCCGCCGAGCAGCGGCCCAGCGACCGTCGCGATCCCGGTCCACGCGGTCCAGCTGCCGATCGCGGCCGCGCGCTGGTGGTCGAAGAACGTGTCCATCAGCAGCGCGAGCGTGCTCGGCACCAGCAGCGCCGCGGCGATCCCCTGGACCGCGCGCGCGGCGATCAGGGCGCCGGCGTCGGGCGCGATCGCGCAGGCGACCGAGGCGACGCCGAAGCTGCCGACCCCGAGCGCGAAGATCCGCCGGCGCCCGTACACGTCCCCGAGCGAGCCGCCGACGAGCAGCAGCGCGCCGAGCGTCAGCAGGTAGGCGTCGACCACCCACTCCTGGGTCGCGAGCCCGCCGTGCAGGCTCGATCTGATCGCCGGCAGCGCGACGTTGACGATCGTTCCGTCGAGGAACGCCGCGGAGGACCCGAGGATCGCCGCCAGCAGCGTCAGGCGCTGAGCGCGCGTGTACTGAACAGTCGGAGCCTGACTGACGGTGCTCACCGCTCCAGGCTACGGGAGACGGCCTGGGGGCCCGAATTTGGCCGCCACGTGGCGACCAAATTCACCCCTGGTGAGCCCTTCGGGCTAGGAGCGGTTGGCCCTCGGGACCAGCAGCCCCCGGTTGAACGCCTCGGCGACCGCGGCGGCGCGGTCGTTGACCCCGAGCTTGCCGTAGATGTGCATCAGGTGGGTCTTGACCGTCGCCTCGCTGACGAACAGCCTGGCGGCGGCGTCGCGATTGCTGGCCCCCTGCGCGACCAGCTCGAGCACCTCGAGCTCGCGCTGGCTGATCGGCTCCTGGGTCGGAGTCCGCATCTGCCCCATCACGCGGGTCGCGACCGCCGGGGCCAGGACCGCGTCGCCCCGCGCCGCCGCGCGCACCGCCCGGAACAGCTCCTCCGGCGGCGCGTCCTTCAACAGGTAGCCGGTCGCGCCCGCCTCGATCGCCGAGACCACGTCGCTGTCGGTGTCGAAGGTGGTCAGCACCAGCACCCGGGCCGCGACTCCGGCGTCGGTCAGCGCGGCGATCGCGCTGACGCCGTCCATCTCGGGCATCCGCAGGTCCATCAGGATCACGTCCGGCCGCAGCCCGCCGGCGCGGCGCACCGCCTCGGACCCGTCGCGCGCCTCGCCGACCACCTCGAAGCCGGGCTCGCTCGAGAACATCGCGCTGAGCCCGTTGCGGACGACCGGGTGGTCGTCGACGATCAGCAGGCGGATCGACGCGTTCAACTGGGGTCTCCAACGGCGATCGCGGGGACGGCCGCGCTGATCGCGGTGCCACCATCGGGCTCCGATTCGATCTCGAGCGTGCCGCCGACCCCCTCGACGCGCTGACGCATCGCGTCGAGGCCGAAGCCGCCGCTGTCCTGGCGGGGGCGGCGCGGTCCGGTCCCGTTGACGGTCGCGAAGCCGACGCCGTCGTCGCGGACGTCGAGCGTGATCAGGTCCTCCATGTAGCACAGCGTCAGCCCGACGCGACTCGCGTGGGCGTGCCTGGCGACGTTCGCGAGCGCCTCCTGCGCGGTCCGTAGCAGCGCCACCTCGATCTCGGGACGCATCACCCGCGCCGCGCCGGTCGTCGTGAACGCGACCGGAACCTCGTGCAGCTCGGCCCACCTGCTGGCGACGTCGTTGATCGCGTCGGGGAGCCGGGCGCCGGCGAGCGGTTCCGGCGCCAGCGCGTGCACGGACCGGCGGGCCTCGCTGAGGCTGTCGCGCGCCAGGTCGATCGCCGACGTCAGGTGCCGGGTGTGGGCCCGCGAGCCCACACCCGTGCGCTGCGCCGCCTGCAACTGGGTGATGATCCCCATCAGCCCCTGGGCGAGCGTGTCGTGGATCTCGCGGGCCATCCGCCGCCGCTCCTCGGCGACCGCCGCCTCGCGAGCCTGCCCGAGCAGCTCCTCCTGGAGCTCGGCGTTGCGCCGCAGACTCTGCTCGAGCTTGGCGTTGGCCTCGGTCAGCGCCGACAGCTCGCGCTGGCGGCGCTGCTGCTGCTCGGTGCCGATCCAGCCGAACCAGGTGAAGGCGCTGGCGATGCAGAGGTTGACGAGGTACACGAGGATCAGCGCGATGATCGCGCTGGCGCTGTTGTACGAACCGCCGCCGGTCTGGGACACCGCCACCACCATCGCCACCGCCCCGAGCCCGAGAAAGCGCCAGTTGCCGCGCAGCAGTCGCCACCCCCAGACGTAGCCCGACCAGGCGTAGAACCCGTACAGCGGCTGGCGGAGCACGAGCGCGGCGGCGAGCCCGACCAGCACCGCGAACACCACCGTTCCGACGCGGACCCTGGGCGGGCGCGGCTTCTCCCAGCAGTCGCTCCGATCGAGCCGGGCCGCGGCGACCAGGGCCGCCGCCGACGCCGCGACCAGCGCCAGGTCGATCCAGGCGTTCGCGTCGAGCCGCTGGCGCTGCAGCACGACGTCGAACAGCGCGCACAGCGCCAGCAGCGGGAACGGCAGCGTCCTGAGGAACGTGAGCTCGCGCTGCTCCCAGAACTCGAGCCACTCCTGGCGCCGCGACATCGGTGTCTGTTCGGTCATCTGTCCCAACGAAACAATCTAGTCGCGAGCGCCGAAAACACCACGGCGTACCCGGCCAGCACCAGCAGGTGCGCGGTGCCGGGCCAGTGTCCGGCGATCGCGTTCTGCACCGCCGGGACGGCGGCTCCAAGCGGTGTGTAGTGGCTGAAGTCCCGCAAACCGGCGCCCATCTGCGCCTGCGGCACCCACAGCCCGGCGAAGAACATCAACGGGAAGAACAGCAGCGACCCCGCCGCGGCGGCGATCCGCGGCCGCGGCGCGACCGCGGCGATCAGCGTGCCCAGCCCGATCAGCGCGGCCAGCATCAACAGGATCGCGAGGATGAAGCCGCCGAGCTGCTGGGGCAGCTCCACCGAGAACCAGAAGTGGGCCACCAGCAGCACCAGGATCACGACGGAGGCCCCGAGCCCGAGGACGATCGCGATCTGCGCCGCCAGCAGCCGCACGGCGCCTACCGGCGTCGTCGACAGGCGGCGCAGGTAGCCCTTCTCGCGATATGACGCCAGCGCCGCGGGCAATGCGCTGATCGCGAGGGTCGTCAGCGTGAAGCTGATCACGACGGGCGTGTAGACGACGATCAGCCGCAGGCCGCCGAGCGAGTGCTCGTGCTTGTTGCCGCCGGCGAGCCCGAGCACGATCAGCAGTGCTACCGGGAACAGCAGGCCCCAGAACAGCAGCATCGGCTCGCGCAGGAACAGCTTCAGCTCGGTTCGCATCAGATAGCTGAAGCCGCTGGGCCGGCGGGACCGGGCGGTCGGGGCGACGGCGATCGTGCTCATCGTGACTCCTCGTTGACGAATTCAGAGGCGGCGGCGTCGGCGTCGCCGGTCAGCGCGACGAAGGCGTCGTCCAGGGTCGACTGCTCGATCCGCGTCTGCAGCGGGATCACATGCTCGTCCACGAGCACCGCCATCACCGTGGCGACGAGGTCGCCGCCGCCCTCGACCGTGATGCGCTCGCCGTCCCGACGCACGTCGCTGACCCCGGGGAGCCGCCGCAGGCCCTCGAGATCAAGCTGTTCGGACGGGTTGAAGCTCACCCGCTGGCCGGTCCCGGTCGCGAGCGCGTCCGGGGTGTCGATCGCGATCACGCGGCCGCGGTGCAGCAGCGCGACCCGGTCGCAGAGGTACTCGGCCTCCTCCATGAAGTGGGTCACGAGGATCACCGTGACGCCGTCGTCGCGGATCCCCTCGATCAGCTTCCAGGTGTCTCGCCGGGATTGCGGATCCAGTCCGGTCGTCAGCTCGTCGAGGATCGCCAGCTCGGGCCGCCCGATCAGCGCCAGCGCGATCGACAGGCGCTGCCGCTGGCCGCCCGACAGGTCGGAGAAGCGCGTGTGGCGCTTGCTGTCCAGACCCAACGACGAGAGCAGCCGGTCGGGGTCGGCGGGGTCGGGGTAGAACGACGCGAACAGCTCCAGCGCCTCGTCGACGTGCAGCTTGTCCGGCAGCTGCGACTCCTGCAGCTGGATGCCGACCCGGCGCCGCAGCTCCTCGCGGCCCGCCCGCACGTCCATCCCGAGCACGCTGATCGCGCCCGCGTCCGGCTTGCGCAGGCCGCCGATGCACTCGACCGTCGTCGTCTTGCCGGCCCCGTTCGGACCGAGGATTCCAAAGATCTCTCCGCGCCTGATTGACAGCGATACGTCGTCGACCGCGACGGTGTCGCCGTAGCGCACCCGCAGGTTCTCGACGGACACGACCTCGGTCGCCGCCTCCTGCGCTGTTCGTTTCGTGAGCATTTGTGGCATGGCCTCAGGCTCCCAGGCAGGGAGTCGGCGGACAACGTCCGCACGGCTGAAATTGGCGGCTGGCCGGGTGGATCCGTGGGTCAGCCGATCGGCTGACGCAAGTCAGGCCGACTGGTGCGGGCAGACGGTGAGCTCGTCGGGTGTGCTGGCGCCCAGGACCAGGTTGACGTAGTGCTGGAAGACGTTCACGTCGGCGTCGATGTGGGTCTGGTCGAGCTTGCTCGGCGGGGTCTGTCCGGCGAGCACGTTGACCAGCGAGGTCATGTCCGCGGCCAGCTTGTTGGTGGATGTGGCGAGCTTGTGCTCGTTGCGCAACTGCGTGGGCGTCGAGGACAGTGCCGTCAGGCAGGTTCCGGTGAAGCCTCGCTCGCCGGCCGCCTGGCGGGCCTTCACATCCGACGCGTAGGCACCCGCGGCGGCGCCCGCCAGCGCCCGGTAGAGCGGCGCTATGCACGGGATCTTCCGCGTCTCCGCCTTGGGGCAGCGGCGCTCTTCGGCGGGGAAGCTCGCCAGGGTGTCATCGAGGGTGACTTGCCCGACGCAACTCTGGCCCTGGCGCGCCAGCAGGGTCGTCGACGAGCCGACGCTCAGGCACGCCGTCTGGGCGGCCGACCAGTTCGGCCGGTTGCCGCGCAGAGCCTGCTTGAGGGCGGACTGGGCGCTGCCGACCAGCGTGTACTCCTGGGCGGTCAGCGTGCCGTACGGAGCCGCCCACGCCGACGGCGCGCAACAACCGATCGCGATCAGACATGCCCCAACGGTGAGCAGCCCGGCCCGTGCACCTCTCATCGCAGGAGAGCCTATCGCGGCTGCAGCAGTCTGTCGCTAGAGTCCGGCCGGATGCCGCCGCTGGTCTCGAGCGAAGCGATGATCACCTGCTCGGAGGCGATGCCGCCGACACCGGTGCCGCTGACCGTCCTGCCGACGGGCACGCCGGTTACCTGTGACACCCTCGCGGGCACCATCCAGGCGTTCCAGCCGATGGACAACATCCCGTCCTTCGGCATGTGCGGGACCACGTCGAATCCCGCGGTCGCGGCCGCGACGGCGGCAGCGGGGGGCGTCCTGACGCCGGCTCCGTGCGTCCCCGCGACGACGAGTCCGTGGACCCCGGGCGCGTCCAAGGTGACGATCGACGGCGAGCCCGCGCTGCACTCGGAGTGCACGTGCAACTGCCAGTGGACCGGGGTGATCAGCATCGTCAGCACGGGGAACGACGGCACCGTCACGGTCACCTGACCGCTGGGACGTAGTCAGTTATAAGTTGCATCGTCGGGACCCGAGGGTTATCTTCCTCAGATCGTGAAGCAGGGGGGAGCCGAGCCCCGGGGGGGCCTCGCAGAGCCGCAGCGCCGGGCGGAGTCGGCAAGCGCCGGGCGTGGTCTGACGGGCCCTGACGGATCGTTGACGCGCTTTGCCGGCGCGCTCGGCAACCGCGGCTTCGCCCGCACGATCGCGCGGATGGAACTCGGCGAGGGCATCCTCCCGAGCGGGGTAGTGCACTCGGACGTTCAGGCCGCGATCGCGGCAGCCAGCGGGCGTGGACGTCCGCTCGACGGCGCTTTCGCGAGGCAGGCGGGCGACCGGCTGGGCGACTCCTTCAGCGACGTGCGCGTGCACACCGACCAGCGCGCCGCAGAGCTGTCACGGGCAGTCTCCGCGCGCGCGTTCACCGTCGGCCGCGACATCTTCTTCGGTGCGGGCGAGTACAGCCCGTCGAGTCCCCAGGGCCGGGCGCTGCTGACCCACGAGCTGACACACGTGGTCCAGCAGCGCGGCGCACCGGCCAGCGGACCGCTGGCGGTCTCGCAGCCCGGGGATGCCATGGAACGCGAGGCCGACGCGACTGCCCGCGAAGTTGGCTGAGCGACGGGAATTTTCGTAGCTGAATAGTCGTCTTATCTGAGTGGTGACCGCGCCGACAGTTCCGCTCGAGCCGTTCCGTCTCCTCGGCGTGCGGCTGCAGCGAGCCGTCGAGGCCGCGATCGCGTCCGGGAGCGATCCGAACGACTCGCTGCGCGGGCTGTACATCTCGGACGAGCAGGCGCTGGGATTGGCGACCGAGGGTGTCGATCCGGGCGCGGAGGAGCCGCTCGAGGATCCGGCTCGCCGGCTCACCCAGGCGGCGGACAGGCTGGGCCTCGACGCGCTGGAGTCATCGGTGCTGGCGCTGTGCGCGGCGCCGGAACTGCACCCTCGGTTCGGACGGCTGTACGCCTATCTGCAGGATGACGTCACTCGCCGCTTCGCCAGCCCCCGGCTGACGGTCCAGCTGCTGGCGGGCGACGGCACACGTCCGGCTGATGTGCTCGGCTGCTTTGACCCGGCCAGACCGCTGATCGGACGCGGAGCGATCCAGCTGATCGCCGGCGACCCGTCGGTGTCGCTCGCCGATCGACCGGTGAAGGTGGCCGACCGGTTGGCGGCCTTCCTGCTCGGGGCCGGTGACATGGCCGAGGCGACCGGTGTGCACGTCCGCCGTCTGGCCCCCGCGCCGCTGCATGGGCGCGGCGAAACCGTGGAGCAGGTGCGGCGACTGCTGGTCTCGGGCACGCAGTTGCCGATCGTCGTCGCCGGCCCCGACGCCGCTCGGGTACTGGCGTCCGCGGCCGAGGCGCCGCTGGTGCTACTCGGCGTGCGGGAGTTGGAACGGCCGGACGCGCTGGCGGACGCACGGCTCGCGGCGGCGCTCACGCAGGGGCTTCTGTGCCTCGACGGCCTCGAGGAGCTGACGCCGTCGGAGCGCGCCGCGCTTGTCCGCGCCGTCGACGAGAGCCCTGAGCGGCTCGTGCTCGTAGCTTCCCGCGCGCGCGATGCGCTGGCGCTCAGCGATCGGGCATCGCTGTCGGTCGAGGTGCCGCTTCCGGCCTTTGCCGAGCGCGATCAGGCCTGGACTGAGCTGAGCGGGGCGACCGAAACCCGGGAGGTCGCGGCAAAGTTCCGGCTGTCGGTCGAGCAGATCCACGCCGGCGCCGAGGTGAGTCTGATCGCGGCTCGAGCCCGTGGCGAGCCGGTCCCCGGGCCGGCGGACCTGGACCTCGGTGCCCGCCAGGCGTCTTCATCGCGTCTCGGCGAGCTGGCGGTGCACCTCCCCGGGGCATACGCGTGGTCGGATCTGGTTCTTCCCGATCGCCAGCTGGATCTCCTGAGTTCGATCTCGGCGTACCTGCGCCACCGTGATCAGGTCCTCTCGGAGTGGGGCTACGAGGAGACCGTCTCGCGCACCCAGGGGCTGAAGGTGCTGTTCGCGGGGGAATCCGGGACCGGCAAGACGATGGCGGCGCAGGTGCTCGGCGCGCAACTCGGGCTCGACCTGTTCAAGGTCGACCTCGCGACGATCGTCTCCAAATACATCGGTGAGACCGAGAAGAACCTCGAGCGGATCTTCTCGGCTGCCGACGGATCGAACGCGATCCTGTTCTTCGACGAGGCGGACGCGCTGTTCGGGAAGCGCTCGGAGGTCTCCGACTCCCACGACCGCTACGCGAACATCGAGGTCGCCTACCTGCTGCAGCGGATGGAGGCCTACCCGGGCGCGGTGATCCTCGCGACCAACTTCCGCCGTAACATCGACGATGCCTTCGTCCGCCGGCTCGATTTCGTGATCGACTTCCCCTTCCCGGAGGCGGAGGACCGACGCCGGATCTGGGCGCTGGTGCTGCCGGCTGGTGCGCCGGTGGCGGACGACGTCGATCTCGACTTCCTCGCCGACCGGTTCAAGCTCTCCGGTGGCGCGATTCGCAATTGCTCGCTGGCGGCCGCGTTCCGCGCCGCTGACGAGGACGGAGCGATCGAGATGCGCCATCTGGTTCGCGCGGTGGCACAGGAGTACGGCAAGCAGGGCCGGCTCACGCTCGAAGCCGACTTCGAACGGTTCCATCCGATGGTGCGGAGCGATGGTCATTAGGCCGCGCATGTGGTTGCTGGCGGCGCTGGTGGCGTGCGTCGCCACCAGCGCCGACGCGGCGCCGGCGCTGGCCGACGCCACGGTCCAGGTGACCGGCCCGTCGATGACGACCGGCTGCACGCTCCCGGACGCAATCAGCTTCGCGGACAACCCGAGCGTCAGCGTGAGCGGCTGCAGCCAGCCCGGGATCGTCGGCAGCGCCGGCACGATCACGATCAACGTCCCGGCCGGCAACTACGTCCTGTCCGCCTCGACGGCGCCGCTCGTCTTCTCCAGCCCCGCGACCGTCGTGGTGAACGGCAGTGGCTCCGGAACCACTGGGACGGTGATCGGCGGGGCCGGGACCGTCGAGCCGATCCACGTCGAGAGTGGGGAGGTGACGATCTCGGGCGTCCGGGTGGACGACGGCTACAGCGGGGTCACTGAAGCGGCCGCGAACCCGGTGGGCGAGGTGCTCGACGGCAACCCCGGCGGCGGCATCGACAACGCCGGCAGCCTGACGCTGAACGGCGATGTAGTGACCGGCAACACCACGGGCGCCGGTGGCGAGGCGCGTTGCTTCACCGGTTCCGTGTTCCGGCCCTGCCCTGAGGGTCAGGCGGGCGGAACCGGCGGCGATGGCGGCGGCATCTACAACATCGGGTCGCTGACAATCACGAACTCGACGATCTCGGACAATCGCACCGGCGCCGGGGGCTTCGGCCAACCCGGGCTTGTCGCCTCCGGCACGACTGCCGCCGAGGCCGGAGGAGTCGGCGGTGGCGGGGGGGCGGGCGGCGGAATCTTCAGCTCCGTCGCCGCATCGCTGCAGATCACGGACTCGACAGTCACCGGCAACACCACCGGCCCCGGCGGCGCGGGCGCCGCCGGGGGCGCAGGCGCCACCGGCGTTGCCGGTGGCTTCGGTGGGTCGGGCGGCGCGGGCGGCGCGGGTGGTTCGGGCGCCGGCGTCTACGGCGCGGGGCCGACCAGCATCAGCGCGAGCACGATCAATTCCGACGCCACGGGTGCCGGTGCCGCCGGCGGCGCCGGCGGCACCGGACCGTCAGGTACGGCTCTACACGGCGGCGCTGGTTCTGGCGGCAGCGGCGGCGGTCTGGCCGGGTTCGCGTCGCTGACGCTCCAGGACTCGACGATCGCGGACAACCACACCGGTGCCGGCGGGGCGAACGGAACCGGCGGCGAGGGCGGCGGCGTCGCCGCGCTCGCTTCGGTCAGCCAGCCGCTGTACCAGGACACGATCGCCGGCAACGCCACGGGCGGCGGCGGTGATGGGGGCGGGATCGCCGGGGGCTCGGTCGTGGTCGGCAATTCAATCGTCGCCTCGAACTCGCCCAGCAACTGCGCCGGTGGTGTCTCGGGAACAACCGCGGTCGGCTCGAGCACCGACATCGTCTTCGGAGACGGCACCTGCAGCGGTTTCACACTCGCCAACCCGGAACTCGGCTCGTTGGCCGACAACGGCGGCCCGACCGAGACGATGGCGCTGGGGGCGGGCAGCGCCGCGCTCGACTTCGACCCGACCAACTCGTGCCCGCTGACAGTCGACCAGCGCGGGATCGCCCGTCCGCAGCCCGGTGACAGCGGTTGCGATGCGGGCGCCTACGAGCACGCGCTGCCAGTGATCTCGTCCGTCGGCGCGAGCGCACCGGCGCCGACGACCGCGACCGTGACGGCGCAGATCAACCCCGAGCTGAGCGGCGCCGACACGTCGGTCGTCGTCGACTACGGCACCACCTCCGCATACGGCTCGAGCGCGCCGACGCAGACGATCGCGCGTGGCAGCGCGCCGGTCGCGTTCAGCGCATCGCTGTCGGGGCTGCAGCCGGACACGACCTACCACTACCGGCTGGTCGCGACCAACGGCGACCCGATTGCCACCGACGGCACCGCGGGTCAGACTGTCAGCGGCGATGCCACGTTCACGACG
>Ga0123356_10005264_pt1 | contig 13204 bp, 12 predicted proteins | sample TergutEmb28metaG_2_FD_92546 | JGI IMG/M metagenome (GOLD analysis project Ga0123356, IMG submission 92546) | Embiratermes neotenicus P3 segment gut microbial communities from Petit-Saut dam, French Guiana - Emb289 P3 | ecosystem: Host-associated > Arthropoda: Insects > Digestive system > Gut ... | reverse complement strand
GGAAAAAAAAGAAGCGGCTTATGATGAACTGATGTATTTCGCCGGATTAATTGAAAACATACATTTTCGGCTTTGTTTATCAGGATCTATGAACGTTTATCTGGCTGATGCCAGTATCAGGCGGGCAGATTTAGTCCCCATTGAAAAGATTAACCCTTCTATATCCGGCAACGGCTGGTACAACGGTTGCATTAGCTCAGAAAGTGACTACACATTATACCTTGGCATTGATAGAGACACTGGAGAACGGCAGCTAATTATTTGTCATAAAGTGACTTCCGGCGACAAGATCACCGGCATATTTTCTTCTGGAGTGGATATTCTGCCGCTCCTTATAGAAGTCTCTTCATTGTACCCATACAATAACGCAACCGGTTTTATCATTGACAAAAAAGGAGCTATTATCCCGGGAAGCGCCTTTGAAAGCGCCGTTATTCAAGACATTTACAGTGAGACTTTGCAAGAATCATTAACAAAAGCACAATCACACACAACTAACGGCATATTCACCAAAGACATATCTCCGCAAGTGATCACACTGTCCCGCAGCCCATACAAATATGCCGCAATCGCACCAATAGCCGAAACTGATTGGTCATACGTAATACTAATTAACAGCCATTTTCTTGCCGGGATAAAAGACGTCCGGTTCCTTGCTCCATTATTGATCACGCTTATACTGGCGTTTATTCTCTACTTAGTAGCATACTATATAATAATTCGCCAGACCGTATTTACACCAATAGAAAAACTAGCCAACAGCGTACCAAAAGGAGGCGTTATCTACGGCATCGGGCGCGAAGACGAAATCGGTATGCTGGCGCGGACGATAAACAATATGCATTTTTCACTCAGCTCCAAAACATCAAAGGCTCACGAAGCCAATGAAAACTTCCGTCATTTACTGGATTCCGTGCCAATTCCCTGTTGTTTGTGGAATAAGGACTCTGTAATAATTGAATGCAACCGCAAAGCCTTAGAATTCTTAGATCTCGAAGACAAGCAAGAATTAATCCAGCACTACAATGATTACGCACCGGAATATCAACCAAACGGACAGAGTTCCGCCGAAATGTTTACCGAGATGCTAAAAAAAGCCGTTGACGGAGAAAAAGTCGTCTACGAATGGCACTACAAAACCAAAAACGGCACCAATTTACCGACAGAAGTAACCTTAATAAGAATTAATACCGGCAATACTTTTGTAGTTGCGTCATACATCCAAGCAGTCCACTTGCCGCCCGGTGGCGTATCACCGAATAAATAAGTGGAGGAATACATGTGATGGAGATTCTGCTTGATACCCACGCTATTCTGTGGTTTCTACAAGGCAATGCTTATTGCACAAGCAATTGTTTCGAACATGGCTATCATGACCCTTGACGAAAACATAATTAAATACAACATCAATTCTACATGGTAACGGAATACGATACGAAAACAACAATAGTATTTTTGAACACAGTTTTGACCTATGCGTAGGGGGGCTGTTGAAATATTAAATTTCAACAGCCCCCCTACGCAATTTATCTCTGCCATCTCTGCTATCTCAGCTTGAACTGCTGGATCATTTGCTCCAATATGGTGGCATGACTGCTCATTTCCTCCGATGTGGCTGCACTTTGCTCCGCTGTTGCGCTGTTTTGCTGCACAACCTGGGCTACCTGATCTATTCCGGCGTTGATCTGCTCAATTCCAACCGACTGCTCCTCCGATGCTCTGGCTATCTCTGCGGCAAGTTGGCTGGACTCATTTATGCCGGATACGATTTCCTTAAGACTTGTAGCTGTTTCCCCAGCTATATGGGAACCCAATTCCGCCTTTTCGATTGAATTCTGGATCATGTCGCCGGTATCTTTGGCAGCTTCCGCGCTCTTGGACGCAAGATTTCGCACTTCTTCCGCCACTACCGCGAATCCTTTGCCGTGCTGCCCCGCCCGGGCGGCTTCCACAGCGGCGTTCAGCGCTAGAATATTCGTTTGGAAAGCTATGTCGTCAATAGTTTTGATGATTTTACTGATAGACTGACTGGCATCATTAATATCCTTTACCGCCGCTATCATGTCGTCCATCTGGTGGCTGCCTCTTTCAGCATTCTCCTTAATCGTCTCCGACAGTTTTGAAGTCCTGTCAGCAATCTCGGCGTTATCTTTAGTTCTGCTTGCAATCTCGGCAATAGAGCTGGACAACTGCTCAATTGAGGCAGCCTGCTCCGTGGAACCTTCCGCCAGGGATTGCGCTCCGTCAGCCACTTGTTTCGCCCCTGTGGACACTTGATTAGTGGTAGTATGGATACTCCCAAACATATCGTTGAAACTACCCACCAATTGTTTCATGGATCTACCCATTGTGTCAGAATCCGATAGTAGCTTCACATCTACAGTAAGATCACCATTGGCAACCAATTCTAGCTTATTGCTAATCTCTGTCACTCGCCCAAGGAAAGCGAAAGTAGAGTTGCTCAGCTCACCAATCTCATCTTTTTGCGAATTAATCGATCTAAAGTTTTCTTCATCCTCCTGGCTTATTACAAGATTACCGGTAGTTCCGGCGTGTTTCAGGAAAGCGGAAATCATAGACAACGGCGAGCTGATCAGCCTGGAAATGTATATCGCAAAGAACACAGTTAGGAGCATAACAACGATAAGAACAATAACCTCCATTAGCAACATTTTCTGAAACAACGCCACATTGGATAATGCCTTTCCCTGTGCCAATTCGTCATTAAATTCCATCGCCTGGGTAAAACCTTCCATCATTGTACCTATAACTGTTGTGTTGCGGGTTGCGCCTAATACCTCAGTGGCTTCATTTAGTCCAATTAAGCTTGCTTGCCGGGTGTCTTCCTTAATAGAAGCGTAATCAGTCTGATATACCCTTTTTGCTTCGAAATATGCGCTCTCTGCTGCGGTATCAGTAATAGTCGCCTCATATTCTGCAAAAAATGCTTCCATCTCCCTTTCCAGAGCGGTCATATCATTTTGAATTGACTGGATCGCAGCAGTGTCAGTGGAGTGGATAACATAATTCCGCATAACCACTCGCTGGTTTTGTAAGTTCTCACGTATATCTCCCATTGCACCAATCGCCAGCACATTTTCCGTGTACAGCGCACTATCCGCATTTTTGATAGAGTTCATACCTAAAATACCAATAAGACCCACTGTAATAGTCAATACAAAGATAATCGCATAACTAATAATCAGCTTAATAGCGACCTTCAAATTTTTCATTAAACAATTCCCCCTTTGTGGTATATTTTAACTGTTATTAACAAAACTACACCGTTGTAAGCGGTCTAATTCCCTCCTTATGTCTATTTGAGCAACCAGGAAAACTCAAATACTCGCACCGGTACTGATAAATTATGATAATAATGATTCATCACCCCTACACAGGTACGCTTTCAGCTACTCGTGGCAACCGAAACGGTCGCCTCCACATAAGCTGACAGTTAATGGTTTTCTAGAAAGCTCTATTATTATGTCACATCCAAAACATCACCTCCGCATTGTTGAGGAAACCTTTACACTGTGTTTTTCGTACCCGCTAACAACGTTTTATTAATGAGCGCTTACGCGAATTGTGCACCAAAATGCAGATCAAAAACCGCCTATCAATATACATTTTGTGTGCATTCGAGTGGTTCTACTCGTTGCTGACAGCATTGTGAAACCAATAGCATTTGATTGACAACTTTGTGCCAATTTGGCTTCTCTGCCATTATTTACCATCAACTCGCGTAAAAAGCCGCGAAACCCATAAATAATAGGCTTTCGGCTAATAGTTAATGTAATGTTTTCTGAGCCATTGATTCTCGTGAGCGAAAAGATCTACCATACCTACGCAGTCTATTTGACATAACGCTGTGTCAGCCTTCCTAGCCTCCCGCACTCGTGGTATTTCTTTTCCGCTCGCGAGTATAACTAAACAGCTTTTTTACGGGACAATACTTCTCTTACCGCTCTAACGATTCCGTCCGGAGTGAGTCCATAATGTTCCAGCAATTCGTCAGGTTTACCGGAAACCCCGAACATATCCATTATGCCCACCCGTTTTAATGGTACCGGATGGTTTTCCGCCAATACTTCCGCCACTGCTGAACCTAAGCCGCCAATAACACTGTGCTCCTCGGCAGTTACCAAGGCGCCGGTATTTTTGGCTACTTTTACAATTGATTCAGTATCCAACGGCTTCATTGTATGTATGTTCAACACCGCAGCGTCAATTCCTTCTTTTGCCAATAAATCGGCGGCTGTGATGGCAGCGGCTACCATAATCCCGCAGGAGACAATAGCCACGTCCTTTCCCTCACGTAACAACACCCCTTTGCCGGGCTGAAACAGAAAATCCGGCTGGTGGAGGATAGGTACCGGAGCGCGGCCTAACCGGATATAAACCGGTCCGTCAATTGCCCGCCGCCCGTACCGCACCAGCGGTTTCCACCGCATCGGCAGGTACAAAAACGGTCATATTTGGTAATACTCTCATTAATGCCAGGTCTTCGATTGATTGATGGGAACCGCCGTCCTCTCCAACGGTTATCCCTGCGTGACTGGCACCGATTTTTACATTTAGGGCTGAATAAGCCACACTGTTGCGAATCTGCTCAAAAGCCCTTCCGGCTGCAAAAATCGCAAAAGAACTGCAAAAGGGTATTTTACCGGCTGCAGCCAGCCCCGCCGCAGTTCCGATCATGTTTTGTTCCGCTACTCCCATATCAAAAAAGCGGTCAGGAAACACTTTCCCAAAATCGTATGACTTTGTGGACTTTGCTAAGTCGGCATCCAGAGCTACAATATTAATGTTTTCCCCGCCCAGTTGCCGGAGAGTCTCACCATAAGCCTCCCTGGTCGCTATCATTTTACTCATTTAGATTTATTTTGCTCCTTTCAACTACTCTAATTCCGCTAACGCCATTGTTACTTCCTCTGGTTTCGGTGCTACTCCGTGCCAACCGACCTGGTCTTCCATATAGGAAACGCCTTTTCCTTTAATTGTTTTAGCCACTATCATTGTAGGCTGCCCCTTGGTCTGTCTGGCTTTGTCCAAAGCCGTTACTATTTGTGGTAAATCATGCCCGTCGATTTCCAGCACAAACCAGCCAAAAGCAGACCATTTATCACTTATAGGCTCCGGGGACATCACTTCCACTATAGGACCGTCTATCTGTAAACCGTTATAATCCACAAAAGCCACCAGATTATCCAGCTTGTAGTGTGCAGCCGCCATCGCCGCTTCCCAAATCATACCTTCGTCCAACTCACCATCACCTAACAAAGCGTAAACCCGGAAATCCTTGTTGTCCAGCCTGGCTGCCAGAGCCATTCCGTTTGCCACAGACAGACCTTGCCCCAGAGAACCGGTAGACATATCCACTCCGGGAACCTTACGCATATCCGGATGCCCCTGCAAAGGGCTACCCAACCGGCGCAGGGTCAACAATTCCTCCGCCGGGAAAAATCCTTTTCTGGCAAGCGCCGCGTAGAGCACCGGTGCGGCATGACCTTTGGAAAGCACAAACCTATCCCGTTCATGCCAGTCAGGTTGCCCGGAATCCAAGCGCATTTCATGAAAATACAAAACCGCCAAAATATCAGCCGCAGATAAAGACCCGCCCGGATGACCGGAACCAGCCTCCCCCAACATAGTGACAATATCTCTGCGAATCTCTTTAGCTTTATTCGCCAGGAACTCAAAATCAACCACTACATAACCTCCGCATCACATATTGATTATCTATCAGTTTTTACTACGGGCTTTTTCCTGTAAATAAGCAGTAATGAACAAATCAATCTCGCCGTCCATAACCGCGTTTACATTGCCGTTTTCCGCACCGGTACGGTGGTCTTTCACCAAACTGTACGGGTGAAACACATAGGACCGAATCTGGCTGCCCCAAGCAATATCCTGCTGTACACCACGCAAAGCAATTAATTCAGCTTCTTTTTTCTGCATCTCCAAATCAATCAGCTTTGCCCGAAGCATTTTCATAGCTTTCAGACGGTTGGAAATCTGCGACCGCTCATTTTGACAGGTAACTACTATACCGGTGGGATTATGGGTAATCCGCACCGCAGAATCGGTTTTATTAATATGCTGCCCTCCCGCCCCGCTGGAGCGAAAGGTATCCACCTTCAGATCCTCCTGGTTAATCTGCACATCCACATTGTCGTCCGCTTCCGGCAGTACATCCAGCGAAGCAAAAGAAGTGTGCCGACGGCCGGCAGCGTCAAAGGGAGAAATACGCACCAACCGGTGAACGCCTTTCTCCGAACAAAGATAACCGTAAGCGTTGGTACCGGCTATCTCTAGAGTGGCGCTTTTAGTCCCCGCTTCATCACCGGGTAGAATATCCATAAAGTCAACCTTAAATTTATGGCTTTCCGCCCACTTAACATACATACGAATCAGCATGTCCACCCAATCCTGAGCTTCGGTACCACCGGCGCCGGCATGAAGGGAGATGATAGCATTACCCCGGTCATATGGACCGTTTAGCAACACTGCCAGCTCCATCTCGTTTACTTTGAGACGGAGCACAGCCAACTCCTCCGTCAGCTCCTTCAGGAGATCCTCGTCTTCCTCATCTTCAATCAGTTCCGCCAACACAAGCAGATCAGCCAAACTACCGGTCAATTCAAGAAAGGCCGCTTCTTTATCCTGCAAATTAGCCACTCGTTGGGTAACTTTTTGAGCGGTTTCCTGCTCATCCCAAAAATCCGGTGCCAGCATTTGTTTTTCCAAACCGGCAACTTCCGCCGCAATTCCTTCTATGTCAAAGAGAAACCCTCAAATCACTAATTCTCTTGGTTATTGATTCTAATTCCCTTTTCAAATCAACTAGCATTATATCACCACATTATTATTAAAATTATACGGCAACCATACCGCAGCATTTTTTAAACTTTTTACCGCTACCGCAGGGGCACATATCATTACGACCGACTTTTTGTTCACGGCGCACCGGGCGTTTGGGTCCTTCCTCCTGGTAACGGTTTTCCACTGTTTTCCGCGGCTGAACCTGTGCCTGTTGTAGAATCTTGACCCGGTAAATATAACGTACCACATCATCCTGGATAGAATCGACCATGTTTTGGAACATGTCGTACCCTTCCATCTTGTACTCGATCAATGGATCTTTCTGACCATAAGCCCGCAAGCTAATACCTTCCCGCAATTGATCCATCGCGTCCAGCTGATCCATCCATTTCTCATCAACAACCCGCAGCATAACCGCCCGTTCAAGAATCCGCATATCCTCTTCGCCGATTTCCTGCTCCCGCTCAGCGTATAACCCCTCTGCCCGATCCAGTAAAGTATCCTCCAACTGGAAGCGGCTCAAGTCTGTCAAAGCCTCCGGTGTAAGTCCGGCATTACCCGGCAGGAACAATTGCTCCGCATGAGTCAGCAATCCATTCATATCCCATTCATCTGGATGGACCCCATCCGGCGCATAAGCCGCCACCGCACGCTTAACTGCATCAGAAATCATCTCAATAATAGTATCCCGCAAATTATTACCGGACAACACTTGACGGCGTTGCTGGTAGATCAGTTCCCGCTGCTGATTCATCACATCATCGTATTGTAACACATGTTTACGGATATCAAAGTTGCGGTTTTCCACCCGTTTTTGGGCGGATTCAATGGATTTGGTAATCATATTATGCTCAATAGGCATGTCTTCTTCTATACCTAACTTTTCCATTATCCCGGATACGTTGTCCGAACCAAAAAGCCGTAACAAATCATCTTCCATTGAACTAAAAAACTGACTGGCACCGGGATCACCCTGACGTCCGCAACGACCGCGAAGCTGATTATCAATACGCCTACTCTCATGACGCTCAGTACCCATAATATAGAGACCGCCCAGGGCAACAACCTTATCCCTTTCAGCCTCCGATTCCCGCCGCATCTCCTTAAATATGCCTTGATAAGCGGGATCATCCGCTTCATCTGTCTCAACAACGGGAGTTTTGTCCTGTAGCTGCTTTTTACGCAATTCCTGACGGGTCAGGAACTCAGGATTACCTCCCAGGAGAATATCAGTACCCCGGCCAGCCATGTTGGTAGCGATAGTTACCGCACCAAAACGTCCGGCTTGGGCAACGATCTCCGCTTCCTTATCATGAAACTTGGCATTTAGCACCTGATGATCAATACCCCGGTGACGAAGCATTTTGCTTAACACTTCTGATTTATCAATAGCTATCGTACCCACCAGTATCGGCTGACCCTTGCTGTGCCGGGACTCAATCTCATCTACCACCGCTTTAAACTTAGCTTGTTCGGTTTTATAAATAACATCCGGCAAGTCCTCCCGGACCAAGGGTTTATTACCGGGAATAACCACAACGTCCAGCTTGTAAATCTTCTTAAACTCCTGCTCTTCAGTTTCCGCCGTACCGGTCATACCTGCCAGTTTATCGTACATACGGAAATAGTTTTGGAAAGTAATACTGGCTAAAGTCTGGGACTCCCGCTCAATTTTCACTTTCTCTTTAGCTTCAATAGCCTGGTGCAAACCATCACTGTAACGTCTGCCAAACATCAAACGGCCGGTAAACTCGTCAACAATAATCACTTGCCCGTCCTTCACCACATAATCCCGATCCCGCTTCATCAACCCGTGGGCTTTAAGCGCCTGATTCAAGTGGTGAGTCATTTCGGTATGCTGATCATCGTAAAGGTTTTCCACATTGAGCATTTTTTCCACTTTTGACACGCCGGTTTCCGTGATTGTAGAAGAACGTGATTTTTCATCGATCACATAATCTATACCAAGTTTCAGCCGTGACACCACAGCAGAAAAATTGCTATACATGTCGGTAGATTTAGACCCTTGCCCAGAGATAATCAGCGGCGTCCGTGCTTCGTCGATAAGGATACTGTCAACCTCGTCCACGATAGCAAAATTCAGCTCCCGCTGAACCAACTGACTGGTTTGCTGGGCCATATTGTCACGCAAATAATCAAAACCAAACTCGTTGTTAGTGCCATACGTAATATCGGCACCATAGGAATTTCGGCGCGAATCCCAATTTAACCCGTGGACAATCAAACCCACTTCCAAACCAAGATAACTATAAATCTGACCCATCCATTCACTGTCCCGGCGAGCCAGGTAATCGTTAACGGTAATAACGTGAACCCCTTTTCCGGAAAGAGCATTCAAATAAACCGGCAAGGTAGCCACCAGGGTTTTACCTTCACCGGTCTTCATTTCCGCAATACGCCCTTTATGCAGCACAATACCGCCTATTAATTGCACGTCAAAATGCCGCATATTCAATACACGCTTGGCAGTTTCACGGACCAAAGCAAAAGCCTCCGGCAGCAAATCATCCAAAGTCTCTCCCCTATCCAAACGATCACGGAAATGAGGAGTCATTGATTTTAATCCATCCTCACTTAACCCTGCCATTTTAGCTTCCATAGCGTTAACTTTCTCGACTAAGGGCTTTATTTTTTTAAGTTCACGGGCGTTATCATCCAACCAATTTTTAATAAACCCGAGCATATAAGAACCACCTCATCTAATATAGGTACACAAAAGAGCAACCGTCAAAAAATTATACTTCATAAGGTAAAGACGTGTCAATTTACTATGTGGCAGGCAACATCTAAATATTTTCGAATATTTAGATGTTGCCTGCCATTAAAAGCCTACAACATCGAAACCTACCAAAAAAGCAAACAGCGAAGCAATCAAGCAATAAACGCCGAACATATAAAACTTATTACTTTTTGCCAGAATTTTTATGAAGGAAATAGCAATAATACCGCTGATCGCCGCAGCAACAAAACCAACCAGCATATTTACCGGTTCGATATAAAACTGCCCGGTCTTAATCACATCCGCAAACTCCAGCAAACCGGCGCCTAAAACGGCTGGAATGGATAATACAAAAGCGAACTTAACCGCAAATTCCTTTGTAAACCCACCCAAAAGTCCGCCAAATATTGTGCTGCCACTCCTGGATAGTCCGGGTAATAATGCAATTGCCTGCATAACCCCTACCAGCAAGGAAGCTTTATACGGCGCGTTCGACTCGTTGTATTTCCCTTTATTAAGCCTATCAGCAGAAAACATAAAAATGGCGGTAACAATAAGCATAACCCCAACAAGAAAAACGTTTTCCAAAATACTTTCCTTGCCGGAAAGCTTTAGCAACAAACCAGCGACAACTATGGGAATTGTGCCAATTATCACCATATTTAAGAACCTGCGTTCAGGAGTATCTTTTATTGGTCTACCCTTAGCAATATCGGCAATAGCGGAAAACAACTCGCGTATCAGCATCACCAAGTCTTTATAGTAAACTATAATAACCGACAATAACGTAGCAAAATGCAAAAACACGGTAAACGTCAAGTTTGACTGGTCTTCTTCACCAAACAAAGTAGTGTAAATAACTAAATGCCCAGAGCTGGACACCGGTAAAAACTCCGTCAGACCCTGGAGTATTCCGGCAAACATGGCTTCAATCCAGCTAATAACAAACGCCCTCCTATCAATAATATCGCAAGGGCGCGATAAATCGCGCCCGCTACAAACTGTATCAACTTTAAAACTCAGGTTCAATCAAGCCAAAGTTACCATCTTTTCGCCTATATACCACATTCACCAGCTCAGTTGTTGCGTCAGTAAAAACAAAAAAACTATGCCCCAACAAATTCATCTGCAAGATAGCTTCTTCCACCGGCATGGGTTTAATAGCAAAACGTTTGGTTCTCACCAATCTGGGAGCATCTTCATCCTCTTCCACTAATCCCGCCAAAGCGGCTTTCTGACTCTGAACCAACCGGCCACCTTTCTTTTGCAGCTTGCCCTTGTATTTAAGAATCTGCTTCTCAATTTTATCCACAACCAAATCTGTGGAGGTATACATATCCCCGGTGATTTCCTCCGCTCGCACAATCATACCGCTAACCGGAATTGTAAGCTCAACACGGTGGGATTCTTTTTCAACCGTCATTGTCACAAGCGCTTCACCGAGGTTGTCAATAAATCTTTCCAGTTTACTAACACGCTTAACAATGTAGTCTTTTAGTGCATCCGTAACTTCAATATTTCTGCCTCGAACCTGTACTAGCATAACTGCAACCTCCCTTATATTGAATACTCTTCAATAGGTATTATACACTAAAAATCTACAAATAAAAAACCCCAGACAAGCTGGGGTGGTAAAATAATTCTATTTTGTAAAAGTTTATATTTTCGCAACGTTTGCCGCTTGTGGGCCACGGGCACCTTCTACAATATCGAATTCAACCTTCTGTCCTTCCGCCAAAGTTCTGAATCCATCTTCCTGGATCGCCGAAAAGTGAACAAATACATCCCCGCCATCTTCCCGCTCAATAAACCCGTAACCCTTCTCCTGATTGAACCATTTAACCTTACCTAACACAAACATACCTCCTATAAAGCTTTAATTCCGTGTAACTTTTAGCCACGTAAAGTCATGTTATCATAGGGAATTAACTATGTCAAGCATTACATTTCAAACCATTTTTTTCCCATAAATACATACTCTTATGTAGACTAGATAGACAAAATAGTACGGTATTGCTGTGTTTTGGCATGAGAAAGATACAAATTCTCTTCAAATTTATACGAGCTATACAGAAAAAAAACAGAAGAACCCGCCCCTTTTATCCCAAGGGTTTTTCCACAAGGAGTCCCCCCATTATACACAATTTTCCATTTAGCCGGACATATTAGCAAATAAATAAAAAGAATTTTAAATAAATTTCTGTTGATAATGTGAATAAGTCTGTTAACAACTAATAAAACAAGACCTAAAAATGTGGGTAACTAGGTACTGTATAAATTATACTGTATATTTATAGCAAATCATGGCACGAATTTTGCGTAAAAAAATATGTCGTTTATGTTCATTCCAACATATGCCACATCGCACTAAAACTTTTGAGCTGTTTATTTGCTGTTAGACACCCAGCATACTCTCCAACACAAACTAGTGGCGTATCACCGAGTAAATAACAAAAAAAACAGGGAAACACAACCTAATCTGGTTAGGGACCGTAAACGCAACCCTTTCCCATTTTAGTACGCATAGTGATTACAGTTCGCGATTGACTAGCAAGACAGACTCAGGCGTTTTAGGTTCGTAGGGGCGCGATAAATCGCGCCCCTACGAATATCAAGACGTATGCCTATTGGGTTAGGAGTGAATTGCAACCCTTCTTGGATTACATATCATCCCATTTGTGCTCTTCACCACACAATGGAATGAACATTAATTTTGTATCCCCGATTTCGATAATCATACGGTCATCCACCTCTGTTGGCTTGTAAATGGCTTGCTCCTCCAGATAAACCATTCCGGACGATTCGCCTGGTAACAAACTAAACTCAAGTCTCTTATCATCAAATGCTATCATCGCATGGCGGCGGGCGGCAATCTTATTATCCCCTAGTATTTGAATATCCATGTCGTCTCCGCTACCAATTGTATTTATTCCGGTATGGATGGTATAATCGCGACCCCTGTTTGAACCATCAACACATACCAGCCAGCCAACCACATACATAGCGGCTATAGGGTAGTTCTATCATGGCAGCTATTTCTTCTTTAGTTTTATTCTCTTCTCCGGGTTTTTTTGATGTAGCCCCGCAGATTGGGCAAGTATCTTTGTATTTGTCGGCGTTATACATGTGTCGGTTAGGGCATTCTTTTAGTGGCATTACTCTCTCCTCTATTTAATGATCTGCAGCCATGAAATAATAATAGGACCACATTGACTGGGTATTCCTTTTACGAAAACCTCTTCCGGACTATACTGGTAGTTGTTTCCTGACCACGGATCATAGAGTAGCACACTATTCGCGTTTCCTCTTATAACAACTGAATGGGCCTTATCTAGAGCTGGAACATAAAAATTGCCAATGGCATATTGATATTCTCTTTCAACGCACCAGTATTCCGGCAGAATACTACGCCCAGTTTCCAGCAGTTCATAATATGAACCGATTGTATCAACTGTAATTGCTTCGCTTTTTATATCTCCTGCAACAGTATACCTAAGTGCGTTTTCCTTACCTAAATCCCATGACGTTCCCGTACTACCCTCGCCCTCATTGGCATTTTGCACGATAGCCCACTGGACGGCATCAACAGTGATCTCTTGTTCAAAGCAACCGGCAACATGGTGCCGGACGTCATGCAGATCT
>Ga0123356_10005263_pt1 | contig 13205 bp, 13 predicted proteins | sample TergutEmb28metaG_2_FD_92546 | JGI IMG/M metagenome (GOLD analysis project Ga0123356, IMG submission 92546) | Embiratermes neotenicus P3 segment gut microbial communities from Petit-Saut dam, French Guiana - Emb289 P3 | ecosystem: Host-associated > Arthropoda: Insects > Digestive system > Gut ... | reverse complement strand
GTTCCAGTGAAATGAATAAATGTCTTGGTTGCTTTACTTGTATGACGGTTTGTGCTGCAACGGGTCAGAAAAACCATTCTTTGGTTAAAAGCGCGATTAAGGTGCGCACAACGGGAGGTATGGACAGCAGCTTTATTGCTATTGTTTGCCTTGCTTGCCTTGAGCCTGCGTGTATGGAGGTTTGCCCAAGCAATGCTCTTGTGTTGCGTGACGGAGGCGGTGTGCTTTTAAGGCCCGAAAAATGTATAGGCTGCCGTTTATGCGAATCGGCTTGTATTATGCGTGCTGTCAACTTTGATACTGAAACAAAAAAACCGATAATTTGCCGTCACTGCGGTATCTGCGCACGTTTTTGCCCGCATGAATGCCTTAAAATGGTAGAACCCGACGAGGGAAAGACCGAGGTGAAAACCAATGATTAATGAAAAATACATCAGAGTGCTGTTTGTTGATATGAACACGGGAAAAATCCGTGTTGAGCTTCGTGAGGATTTGATGGCGTACCTCGGCGGGGTTGGTATTGCAAGCAGATTATTAATGGAAAATATGAATCCCGAGCTGAAGCCTACAGACCCCGAGCAGCCGATAGTTTTCGCAATCGGAGCAGGTGCGTATGTTTTCCCCGTTCTCACAAAAACAGTTGCAATGTTTATTTCACCTCTGACAGGTGAACTCGGCGAAAGTTATGCAGGTGCCCGTATGGCAATGGCGATGCTGATGGCAGGATATGATGCGCTTGTGATAACCGGGAAAGCAAAAAGGCACAGTTATCTTTCCGTGTCCACCGATAACGTTTCTGTCCGGGATGCCCGTGCGATTTGGGGCTTAAACGTTGAGGAAACGGGTCATACTCTGCGTAACAGAGAACACCACAAAGGCGATTCAATAGGTAAACGGGCTATTATCCGTATCGGTCCTGCAGGTGAAAACGGTGTTTCGTTTGCATGTGTATGTGTTGATACATACCGCCATTTCGGCAGGCTTGGGCTCGGTGCAATCATGGGAAGCAAGAATCTTAAGGCTGTATCCATTTACGGCAACCGCTCGATTCCGATTCTTGACCATAAAAAGTACTTTAAGGTTTATCAGGAAATCTATAAAAAATGCACTTCAACCGACATGATGGCAAAATACCACGATGCAGGAACTCCGATAAATATCATGCCGCTCAATCAGGCGGGTGGGCTTCCGACAAGAAACATGCAGGAAGGTTCTTTTGAAGCTGCAAGCGATATCTGCGGTGATTCATTTGCGGAAAAAAATCTTATCCGTAAGATGGCATGTACGGGCTGCCCCGTCGGCTGTATCCATATCGGAATGTACCGCAGGGAATTTGACAAGGGCCATGAGTATGAGGCAATTAATGTTTCTTACGATTACGAGTTGATTTTTGCGCTCGGTACATTTCTCGGAATAAGCAGCACCGATAAAATAATCGCACTTATTGATGTTGTCGAAAAATGCGGACTTGACGCAATGAGTACGGGTGTTTGCCTCGGATGGGCAACGGATGCGCTCAAGAACGGGTATATTTCCACCGAAGATACACTTGTTGAGCTTGAGTTTGGTGTATACGGCGGGTATATCGAAGCGATAAAGCATCTTTCTGACGGAACAAATGCGTTTTACCGCAATTTAGGTAAGGGTGTTAAGCATGCTGCTTCAAAGTATGGAGGCGGGGATTTTGCAATGCATGTTGCGGGAACCGAAATGGCAGGATATCACACGGGATACGGTTCTCTGGTTGGTGCAGCGGTCGGTGCGAGACATTCGCATTTATGTAACGGCGGCTACAGCTTTGACCAGGAATCAACGAAGTTTGACCCCGATGAGCTTGTCGATAAATTGTTTAACGAAGAAATAGAGCGGTGCATGACAAACTCACTTGTTATGTGTTTGTTCGCAAGGAAAATTTACGACCGCCCGACAATTCTGGAAGCACTTAACACAATCGGATGGTCACTCACCGACGAAGACCTTACGGCAATCGGAAGGCGCATTTTACGAGAAAAATTACTTATCAAAAAGGCTCTCGGGTTTAAGCAAAAAAGCGTCAAACTGCCGAAAAGATTTTTCCAGACACCAAGCATGAACGGTGTTCTTAATGAGGAAACCGCAAATATGCTGATTCGGAAATACTCCGAAAAAGCAGACGAGCTTATGAATGAGGCGTTATGACGGTTAACTTTTACGGAAATATTAAAAAGCATACAAACGGTGAGGGAACTTATGTTCCTGTAAATAAAACACATTCAACTCTTCGGGATGTACTCGATGAGTTGAATGTTCATTTCGGCGATTCTTTCGCTTCATTTATTTCCGATAACGAAGCCTGCTTGTTTCTTGTAAACGGCAAGGGAATCAAACACACAGGCGGGCTTGATACACCTGTTTGCAACGGTGATATAATTAATATCCTGCCGTTTGTCGAAGCCGGGTAAAACAGTAAGACAGGGTTGTTGACCCTGCCTTACAGCGGACAATACAAGCCTTGTATTGTCTATTTCTGTTTGTGTTTAATAATATGTATAAGCGAGTGAACCCAGTGCAGCCGCAATTAATCCGAAAAACAGGATTGAAAACAGTATTGAAATACCAACACCGATTGCCATCATTACGAAATATGCCCTTGCGTAATTGCTTTTCCATATCGGTGTATCATTTCCGCCTACAGCCCACATTATCATGAGAATAAAACCTGCAATCGGAATCATTGCAAGCAATTGCACGACAATATAGTTACCCATCGTGGGTATTTGATATATTGAACTGTTAACCTGATGCATTTGCGGCGGAGGCGGCGGCATCTGATAGTTCGGCGGCGGTGGTGGTTGCATCTGATAATTCGGTGGCGGCGGTGGCGGTGGCGGCGGTGGCGGTGCGTTGAAATTAGTGTTTTGAGGCGGTTGTTGTTGATCCATGGTTTTATCCTTTCATTTTGCATTTTTTTATTACATTTTTTTGTTTTATAGTCTACTGGCTAAACACAGAACTATTTAATTTAAGCAATATATGAAATATTATACGAAATTACGTTGTATTACTTAATTCTATGTTGTCTCGGAAATGTCTTGCTACATCTTTCAGTGTGTCAATTTGTTCATCAGACAAACCAATGAGTGAAAAGGTTGCAGATTTTTCCATACCTAAAATATAATCTGTAGAAACATGAAAATATTTTGCCAACTCTACAATGTACGGTGTTGATGGAACAGATACACCCATTTCCCAAGCATTCACACCTGAACGTGTCAAACCTAAAGCTTTTGCCAGCTCTGTCTGTGTTTTTCCTGATTTTCTACGAAGCTCTTTTATCCGCTCTGCTAGTGAAAATAATTCTTTTGCCACAGAATCACCTCATCCTGTCTATAATACTGCTCTTTTTACGATACTTCATTGTCATTTTTTGATATTATAATTTGACAGTCTGTATGACATGTGTTATATTTTACGTGCTATTAATAGTAATTTTTTATGCTTTAAAGATATGTGTAGACTCTGATGTTGATTTATGGGAGGAAGTAAATTATGTATTGTAGTAATTGTGGGACACAGCTCGAAGAAAACTCTCCACTTTGCAACTCTTGCGGAACGAGAAGCGATGTTACACAGCCTGTATCGCCACTAGCACCACAACAAGTTGTATACCAACAGCAGCCACAACAATTATATTCACCACAACCTGTCTATTATGCACGGCAACCAACCCCTCCAGGTCGCGGTTTATCCATTGCAGGGATGGTTTGTGGAATTGTCGGACTTGCTTTTACACTAATTTCACTAGGATTTATTGGCTTGCCTATAGCAATTGTAGGCTTAGTTCTGGCAATTATTGGAAAGAAAAAGTTGAATGCAGTGGGAGCCACATCAGGCATGGCAACAGCAGGTCTTGTAACATCAATAATTGCTGTAGGACTCTCGCTAATTGTTACAATAGCCTGCATTGCATGTGTTGGAGCTATTGGCTCTTGTGGCACTACTTTGTTTAGTGATTTAATTAATGAATTAATATATTATTAACAGTTGATTTATATAAATGTATCCAATATTATTTGAAATACTCGGCAGACAAATAAGTGCATATGGGTTATTCATAATTCTAGGCACAATTGCAGCGTTTGGACTTACGTCAGCACTTTGTTGCTCATCATTGGTAAGGGGTCAACTATTAAATCGGACAGATACAATGCTGACATGTGGTATAGTCATAGCCGGAGCAATAGTTGGTGCTGTGTCATTGCGACCTATAATGAAGATTCCTGAAGTTATTATTCAATGGAGTTACTTCAAACAACTTTCAATAGGCGGAATCCTAGATTATGTTTTCGGCGAAATAGTATTTTATGGTGGCTTAATAGGTGGAGCAACAGCAGCAATAACATTCTGTAAGTTATATAAAATACCCATACTCCCAACATTAGATGCAATTGCTCCCTCTGTTCCACTTGGACATGCATTTGGCAGAATAGGCTGTTTAAAGGCCGGGTGTTGTTATGGAATCACCTTGAGCCACAATCATCCACTTGCTATTGTATATCCCGAAGCATCATTGGCCGCTCCACCCGGAATCCCGCTTTTAGCACTGCCGATACTTGAAGCGGGAGCCTTATTATTAATATCACTAATTGAAGTGCTTGTTTATATAACTACTCGTGCTAAAGGACTTTGCGTTGCTGTATACTTTGCACTTTATGCCATTTTACGTTTTTCTCTTGAATTTTTCAGAGATGATTCAATCCGTGGAATATATGGTTGGTTTTCAACATCACAATATATTTCTATGCTAATGTTTGCAATAAGTATTGTACTGACTTGCATTATTGTCCGAGAACATAAACAATCAAAAAAACTTAATTATATTGATGATTAAACAATGTGTTTAATAGATGAAATAGAAAGCGGTTTTTTTATAGTATTAAACTATCTGTTAAGTATGGTAAATCTGTCCGTAAATCTGTCAAAATTATCTTTACTTTCATAAGCAAATCTGTTAGTATAATAGCACAAGTAATTCCCCCTACCGAGTTATACCGGAGAGTATGGCGTTAAGGAGTGGGGGGTTTTGTATTAATCGTTAATATAGAAAAGAGAAACTACATGACTTACATATATTTTGATGAAAGCGGGTGCTTAGGTGTTGACTTCTCAAAACCCGGTACAAAGAAGCACTTATTGATTACTTTTCTTATAATAAATGAGTGCCGTCCGGTTATTTCTCTTGTTAAAAAAGTATCACGGACATTACCTAAAACAATAAGAAAAAAACGTGGTTCAGAACTTCATGCACATCACGAGAAACATATTACAAAAAAACGGTTTCTCAATGGCTTGGCAGGAAAAGACACTAGAATTGCTACAATGAATAAGTGTAATGTAAATTATTAATAGTAAGACACAAAGCAAGCATTAAATTGCTCCTTTATATTCCCTTATTATTGCCATTGACAAGTGTGGTAAATTAGAGTAATTTTTTCTTAGCGGGAATTTATGTGTATAAACACGAGCAGAGAGGGTTATTTTATGGCGACAGCGGTAATTATGCCAAGGCAGGGACAATCTGTTGAAAGCTGTTTAATCGGGAAATGGTATAAAAATAAAGGGGATAAGGTTTCGGCGGGCGACCTTTTATTTACTTATGAAACCGACAAAGCAACCTTTGAGGAAGAATCAAAGGTTGACGGTATTTTGCTTGAAGTTTTCTTCGAGGAAGGTGACGATGTGCAGTGTCTTGTAAACGTATGCGTCATCGGCTCTGAGGGTGAAAGTGTTGAGGAATTCAGGCCTGTTTCCGCTTCGGATTCGAACGGCGGACAGGCGGCGGGGCAGGAAGATGGTTCTTTTGTCGCATCCGCAGGACAAGGGGACGGTTCTTTTGTTACGTCCGCAGGACAAGGGGACGGTTCTCTTGTCTCATCTGCAGGACTAAGAGACAGGTCTCCTGTTGTATCTGTACGGCAAGGAGACGGGTCTCCTGTTGCAATTTCGCCGAGGGCAAGAAAGCTTGCGGCTAAAACAAAAGCCGACCTCCGGTATGCTGTGCCTACGGGTGCCGGCGGGCGTATTACCGAGCGTGATGTGCAGGCAGTTTTATCAGAGGGTTACCGCAGTTCCTCGGGTGATGTTGGTGCTGTCAATATCGGCACTGCAGGTGCTTTACGTTCTGCGGGTGCTTTACGGTCTGCCGGTGATGCGGGTGGTGCAGCGGTAAGTCCACAGGTTGATTATGCAAAGTTATACGATGGCAAGGCTGAAATCGCTCCGCTTTCAAATATACGTAAGTTCATTGCAAAGGCAATGTTGGATTCACTGTCTAACTCCGCACAGCTTACATCCCACTCTTCATTTGATGCAACCGATATTTTTGCATATAGAGAGAAATTAAAATCGTCGCCTGAGTCCGGTGTTTCCTCCGGCGGTAAAACAAGCATTACTGTTACCGATATAATAATTTATGCAGTTTCACGGGTTATTATCAGACCCGAGCACAAAAGCCTTAATGCTCATTTTCTCGGTGATTCATTAGCCGTTTTCAACAATGCACACATAGGTGTTGCGGTTGATACTCCGAGGGGTTTACTTGTGCCTACAATTTTCGATGCAAATACAATGACACTCCCGGAGCTCTCTGCTCATACAAAGGAGCTGTTTGATAAATGTAAGCAAGGCTCTGCTCCGCCCGATTTACTCAAGGGTGCATCCTTTACTATTTCCAATCTCGGCAGCCTGGGTGTAGAAATATTTACACCAATATTAAACCCGCCGCAGACCGGGATTCTCGGAGTTTGTAATGTTATTGAGCGTTTGAAAAATGGTAAACCCTACCCTGCACTCGGTTTGTCACTGACATATGACCATCAGGCAATGGACGGCGCGGATTCGGCAAGATTTTTAAGAGATTTAATTGTCTATCTGGAGAGCTTCACTGCTAATTTGGAAGCTTAACTGCATAAGGCATTGCGCAAAGTAGCGTCTAAAAGTTTTAAAGTGTCTTATAACAGGAGTGAAACGGAGGACCTGTCCCCTTGTTTCATGTCGAAAGGAATGGATGTAACAATGTTTGATTTAATTATTATCGGGGGTGGTCCCGGTGGATATATGGCGGCGGAGCGTGCAGGGCATGCGGGACTAAAAGTGCTGCTTATTGAAAAACGGGCACTCGGCGGTGTTTGCTTAAATGAAGGCTGCATTCCGTCAAAGACACTCCTGCACAGTGCAAAGCTTTATGATTATGCGGCGCACGGTAATGAATACGGCGTATACAGCGGCGGCTCCCGCCCGGAGATAGACCATAAGTTGGTTATTGAGCGTAAAAATAAGGTTGTTGAAAAGCTTGTCAGCGGTGTAAGTGCCCTGATGAAAGCGAAAAAGGTAACTGTCGTCTACGGAGAAGCGCAGATAATCGACAGCGGAACTGTTAAAGTCGGCGACGAGGTTTATAACGGCAGCCGTTTAATGATTGCAACGGGTTCTGTTCCTGTTATCCCGCCTATTGACGGTCTTGCAGAGGGGCTAAGCAAAGGATTCGTAATCACAAGCCGTGAAATTCTCGACTTGGAAAAAGTTCCGAAGCACCTTACTGTAATCGGCGGAGGTGTTGTCGGTCTTGAAATGGCTTCATATTATTCTGCGGCAGGTTCGAAAGTGACTGTTATCGAAATGCTTCATCAAATTGCAGGAGCAATGGACACGGAAATTTCGGATTTACTCATGAAAAGTTATGAGAAAAAAGGAATCGAATTTCTGCTTGATACAAAAGTTACCGCAATAACGAAAGATTCTGTCATTTATGACGGCGGCTCGGTAAAAGCAAACAAGGTCTTGTTATCCATCGGGCGAAAACCGTTTATTGAGGGTTTCGGGCTTGAAAACCTCGATTTGGTTATTAAAAACGGTGCAATAGAGACTGACTCCATCGGCCTTACTAACCGCCCGAATGTCTACGCTGTCGGAGACGTAAACGGCAGATACATGCTTGCTCATGCTGCATACCGTGAGGCAGAGGTTGCAGTTTCTCACATGCTTGGTGAATCTGATACTATGTGCTATGACGCTGTTCCATCGGTAATATATACATCACCCGAGGTCGCAAGCGTCGGCGAAACCGAAAAATCAGCAAAAGCCCGAGGCATCGACACAACATCAGTCACTGTCCCGATGGTCTACAGCGGACGTTATGTTGCAGAGAACACAGCAACAGACGGCATCTGCAAGGTTATAATAAATAAAGAACACCGAAATATAATCGGTGTGCATCTTTACGGCAGCTACGCCTCGGAAATCATCACAAGCGCATGCATGATGATAGAAATGCAAATGCGTGTAGAAGAAGTACAAAAATTCATCTTCCCTCACCCAACAGTAAGCGAAATGATTAGAGAAGCAGTTTTTAGATTGTAAACAAGGAGATATAAAAATGCCGAAAATTCAGGTTATGGATCCTAAGGAGATTAGAAAAAGCGGGTTTATTACGTTTAGTGATATTCCTGTTAATCAGTATAAGAAGACTGTTAAGGATGAGAAAGAAGCATCACAGGGAGCCGCAGACAGTGGTTTTAAGGATGATGATTTTGTAAGGATTTACAAGGATATGGCGATTATCCGTGAGTTTGAGTCGATGCTTTATTCTATTAAGACTACTAACGTATATAACGGTGTTGAGTATAATAATCCGGGGCCGGCTCACTTATCGCTCGGGCAGGAGGCTTCCGCTGTCGGGCAGGCTTATCTGCTTGATGAAAATGACTTTATTTTCGGGTCGCACCGCAGTCATGGTGAGATTCTTGCAAAAGGGCTCTCCTGCATACATAAGATGGATGAAAAAACGCTTCAAGGTATCATGGAGGAGTTTTTCGGCGGTGCAATTCTAAAAGTCGTTGAGGATAAACAAAAGGATGTAAAAGAGCTTGCGGTTGATTTTCTTGTTTACGGTGCGCTTGCAGAGATTTTTGCACGTGAGACGGGATTTAACAAAGGCCTTGGCGGTTCGATGCATGCGTTTTTTACACCTTTCGGGATTTATCCGAATAATGCTATTGTCGGCGGCAGTGGTACTATTGCAATGGGTTCGGCTTTATTTAAGAAAGTAAACAAAAAGAAAGGTATTGTCATATCAAATATCGGTGATGCTTCCATGGGCTGCGGCCCTGTTTGGGAGGCTTTGAATATGGCTGCAATGGACCAGTATACGCAGCTTTGGGAGGAAGGTTATAAAGGCGGCTTGCCGATTATTTTCAATTTCTTTAATAATCTTTACGGCATGGGTGGTCAAACAATTGGAGAAACAATGGGATATAATATGCTTGCAAGGGTCGGCGCCGGTGTTAACCCCGAGCAGATGTATTCTGAGCGTGTTGACGGTTTTAATCCGCTTGCCGTTATTGATGCGATGCGCCGTAAGATGGAGCTGATAAAGTCCGGCAAGGCTCCCGTATTTCTCGATACTGTTACATACCGTTTTACGGGTCACTCCCCGTCCGACAGCGGCAGTTACCGCACAAAGGAAGAGGTTGAGCTCTGGCAGGAGCAGGATTCGCTTGTTGTTTACGGCAAGGAGCTTGTGGATGCAGGCGTTTGCGGTCAGGATAGGTTGGATAATATCCAAGCGTATGTTAAAGACCTCATGACAAAAACATGTAAATTATCTATTGATGATAACTTATCTCCGAGAATTAAACCCGAGGAAGTCGGCAAACTTATGTTTTCAAATATAAATATAGCAAAGCTTGAAGACCTTGATCCGTCGTCTGCTCCGCAATCGGTGGATGTTTTACAGACAAAGGAAGAAAACCCGAGGGTTCAGCAGATTGCCAAAAAGGTCCGGTTCGCATATGATGAAAACGGCAAGCCTGTTTCAAAAATCAAGCAGTATCAGCTTCGTGACGGTATTTTTGAAGCAGTACTGGATAAATTCTATACTGACCCAACACTTGTTGCATACGGTGAGGACAACCGTGACTGGGGCGGTGCTTTTGCAGTATACAGAGGGCTTACCGAGGCTCTCCCCTACCATAGGTTTTTTAACTCTCCGATTTCCGAAGCCGCAATTGTCGGCAGTGCTGTCGGGTATGCACTCTCAGGTGGCAGAGCAATTGTTGAACTTATGTACAGCGATTTTATCGGGCGTGCAGGCGACGAGGTTTTTAATCAGCTTTCAAAATGGCAGTCAATGAGTGCGGGAGTTTTGAGAATGCCTGTTGTACTGCGTGTATCCGTCGGTTCAAAATACGGAGCGCAGCACTCGCAGGACTGGACATCACTCATTGCACATATCCCCGGACTTAAATGCGTCTTCCCGGCTACACCATATGATGCCAAAGGTTTAATGAACTCGGCACTCAGCGGGACCGACCCTGTTGTGTTTTTTGAAAGTCAGCGTATTTATGATATCGGTGAGCAGTTTGTAAAAACAGGCGTTCCCGAAGGATATTATGAAATCCCAATCGGTGAGCCGGATGTAAAAGTACAGGGCAGTGACATAACCATACTGACAATCGGCGCTACATTGTATCCCGCTCTCGAAGCAGTAAAAATATTAAAGGATAACTTCGGGATTTCGGCAGAGCTGATTGATGCCCGCTCCATTGTACCGTTTAATTTCGATAAGGTTCTTGAAAGTGTTAAGAAAACAGGATGTATTTTACTTGCATCCGATGCCTGCGAAAGAGGCTCTCATATAAAGGACTTCGCTCAAACCATAACCGAACTTGCATTTGACTATCTGGATGCACCTCCCGTAACAGTAGGCTCCCGCAACTGGATAACCCCCGCATATGAACTAGAAGATTACTTTTTCCCGCAACCCGACCGGATAATCGACGCAATTCACCAAAAAATAATGCCCCTGGACGGGCATGTACCAAAAAACAACTTCACCGAAATCGAACAACTCCGCCGCAGCCGCGAAGGAGTATAAAAGAGTGGCAGGATTGAAGTAGGGGGATTTATGGCTAAGTATGTTTATCCGGCGATATTTATAGAAGAGGATGATGGTAAATATTCGGTTTCATTTCCGGATGTTGAGAATTGTTATACCGGTGGCGATGATATGGCTGATGCTATTGAAATGGCTACGGATGCTTTATGTTTGATGCTCTATGATATGGAACAGGATAAAAATGAAATTCCTTTACCGTCAGATTATGGAACAATAAAAACAGGTGAAAGCGATATTGTTTCGCTTGTGGCTTGCGATACAGAATTTTATCGAAGATACTATGAACAAAAATCCGTCAAAAAAACACTAACAATTCCAATATGGTTAAACGAACGAGCAGAACAAGCAGGTGTCAATTTCTCTGCAACATTACAAACAGCGTTAAAGCATGAGCTTCATTTGTTATAGGAGTAATTTAATGTGTCAAGAAGGATAAAAGAGGAATAGGCCCAAAATGGGCCCATTCCAAAATGGAAATACCCCAAAATGGGGAATTTCCTCAAAGAGGGTAATTTTATAGTTATGAATATTCAAATTTTTGGTAAGGCAAAGTGCTTTGATACTAAGAAGGCGGAGCGGTATTTTAAGGAGCGGAGGGTTAAGTTTCAGCGTATTGACCTGCTTGAAAAGGGGCTTAGCCGGGGTGAGTTTGCGAGTGTGAAAGCGGCTGCCGGGTTTGATGCGCTTGTAGATTCTAAAGCCCCCGGTGTTGAAATATTGACCTATCTTGCATATGAAGCCGACAAGGAGGAAAAGCTCCTCGAGAACCCTGCGTTTTTTAAAACACCAATAGTCCGAAACGGCAAAAAAGCTACAGTAGGCTTCTGCCCCGATGTCTGGAAGTTGTGGGAGCAGGAGTAACGGCAACAGCGAGGCTGTGTGATGGTATTTTTTGATGTTTTGTGATATGCTTTCAGTGGAATGCGACAGAAGTGTGACAGGGGGACGGTTCTCCTGTCTTATATAAATAGCATAGATTGGTGGCTTTTTGGATACAATAATTTTAGATGCGTGTAAGCAGGAAAATATTGAGCTTTGTGCCGGCGTAATCAGAGACGGCGGTTTGGTTGCATTTGGTACCGAGACGGTTTACGGACTTGGTGCGAATGCTCTTTCCGGGGCTGCGGTTGAGAAGATTTTTGAAGTTAAGGGTCGGCCGTTTGATAATCCTTTGATTGTCCATGTTGCTTCGGTTGATGATGTGGCTGAACTGGTTTCTGACGTTCCCGATGTGTTTGATGTTTTAGCGGCGAAATTCATGCCGGGTCCGCTTACACTTATCATGAAAAAAAGCAGCAGTATCCCCGATAATGTTACAGCGGGACTTGATACTGTTGCTGTTCGTATTCCCGGGCATCCTGCAGCACTTGCTTTCTTGCGCGCCTGCAGCTGTCCCGTTGCCGCTCCGTCGGCAAACCCGTCAGGGCTTCCCAGCCCGACAAAGGCTGTGCATGTAATGGATGACATCGGCGGCAAAATACCCTATATTCTCGACGGCGGTGACTGTACCGTGGGACTAGAGTCCACTGTGCTTGATATTTCCTGTGATGTTCCGCGAATTCTGAGACCGGGTTTTGTTACATTTGAAGAACTTAGAGATGTGCTTGGGAATTTGGAAAATATTGGCGGTTTGGTATCGGGCGGTTTGGCGTCCGGTGGTTCGGTAAATGATGCTGTCGGTGACGGTATTTGTGCAGGTGTTGGAGTTAGTAGCAGCGTTGGTGATTGTGGCAGTGTTAGTGATTGTGGCAGTGTTAGTGTTGGTGGCAGTGTTGGCAGCAGTACCGCACCAAAGTCCCCGGGGATAAAGTACCGCCATTATGCACCGAAAACCCCGCTCACCGCTGTAGTCGGTTTTCCCGATGACACCGCAAAATACATAACATCACGTATGGATAACGATACCGCCGCAATAATGTTTGATGATTATGTCTTTTCTCATCCCCGTGTAATCACATACGGCAACAGCAGAGACTACCCCGCCCAAGCCTCCCGTCTCTTTGACGCTTTGAGGAATGCAGACAGCACAGGCGCATCCGAAATTTATATCCAAACACCACCCGAAACCGGCTTAGCCTTTGCAATCTCAAACAGAATCAAAAAAGCCGCAGGTAACAGGATAGTTGATATAAATTAAAATACGACAAGAGACCTGTCCCCTGTCGCATTGGAGGTAATTATGAGAAGTTTTGATAATATATATAGCAGGTTGCTAAGTTATGCTGAAAGTATGCAAATAATTGATACGCATGAGCATTTGAATCCTTTTAAG
>Ga0123356_10005262_pt1 | contig 13206 bp, 13 predicted proteins | sample TergutEmb28metaG_2_FD_92546 | JGI IMG/M metagenome (GOLD analysis project Ga0123356, IMG submission 92546) | Embiratermes neotenicus P3 segment gut microbial communities from Petit-Saut dam, French Guiana - Emb289 P3 | ecosystem: Host-associated > Arthropoda: Insects > Digestive system > Gut ... | reverse complement strand
TGAAGATGTATTCGGAAATGAACATAACAGTGGTTAAGCGATTGGTTATTGTGCGGTAGTTTTGCACGCGGATGACGCGGATTAAAAGGATGAACGCAGATTTTATTTAGTAGAGTCTGCGTTTTTTTATTAATTACCTACAAAATAATTTAATGGATTAACCGGCGTGCCGTTATACCATATTTCAAAATGCAAAAAGGGTTTTTGCGATTCTGTTCCCCGATCTCCCATAGTGGCAATCGGGTCTCCGGATTTTACGCGAGTACCTGCATTCTTGAAAAACTTATCTACATTTCTATATAAAGAAACCATGTTTCCGGCATGCTGGATAATCAACGTGTTGCCTTCTTTTTCGGAAGATTCGGTACCAATTACTACGCCATCTGCGATTGCCGTTATTAGTGTTCCTTTTTCATTTTCGATGTGTATGCCGAAATGCCGATCGGGAATGGAAAAATGTTGGGTAACCGCGCCCAACGCCGGCATAGTAAATACAAACGTTGGTGTTACAACATGTTGGGATAATGGAATATAAGTTTTCGTAGTTCTGTCGGTAATTTCAATCCAAAGTTGTTCGGCTGCCTCAGCTACTTCTTTTTTAGCTTGCTCCGCTTTTTCTTTATCTTTTACCCTTTTTGCTGAAGCGCCCTCCATAGGTGCGTTCATCTCTTCGTAAACCACGATGTCATTCAGGATATTATAGAAATTATCCATGTAATTTTTTTGCATGGCATTTATCCTTTCTATGGAATCCACACGCGTGAGCATTTTCCGGTAGAGGTGGTATTCCATAGGGTTGGTGTAACCGGGCACATAAACGCGCAACGGCGTAAAGGCAATGAGCATTGCCGTGAGTATAATAATAAGTAGAAAAGTAAAAGTGCCTAATACGAAAACTTTTCTCGGGGTTAGTCTGAAACTAAATACATCGGACAAATTTTTCTCATTTCTAATAATCAATCGAAAACGATGTGACCAATGTTTCCTTAATTTCTTCCAGAACTGCTTTATATTTTGAAATTTTGACTTCATATTCTAAAAATTAAGGAGATAGCGATTGATTCATAATTTTGGAAGATTCCAAAATGGCGTTATATTCTTCCGGCGTAATATCGCTAACAAAATAATGCACAGGGTTTACAGATTTTCCACTTTTCCAAACTTCGTAATGCAGATGCGAGCCTAAAGAGAATCCGGTATTTCCCACATGGCCAATCAATTGACCGCGTTTTACTTTTTGCCCGGATTTAACCACTCTTTTTGATAAATGGGCATATAATGTTTCGTAAGAGTACCCGTGCTCAATAATTATATTGATGCCATATCCCGACGGGGATTGTTTTCGGGAAATCACGCCGTCGGCAGTGGCATAGACCGGTGTTCCGCGGGGCGCCGTAATATCCACGCCTTCATGCCGGCGCCATACTTTTAATATAGGGTGCATCCGCATGCCAAATCCGGAAGTTACATTATACATGTTTTTTATGGGTCGAATGGCCGGAATGCAAGCCAGCATGTCGCTTTTCCTTTCTGCCAACTGTAAAAGGGTATCCAACGATTTACGCTCTTCGCTCAATTTGAGTAATAATTGATTGGTTTTCACGTCAATGCTCATCAGCAATTTCATGGTTTCATTCGGTGCAATAGAGTCGTACCGGGTTTTTAAATCGAACCAGGGATTTCTTTTTTCAAGAGGAATGGGATCTACTTCCAAAATCATTCTATATACTTGATCGTCCCTGTCTTGAATATCTTCAAGCACCACATCCATGACCTCTAATTTTTGATTGATGTGTTGAAGTCGCTCTTTGAGTTCATTATTTTCGCGTTGCAACATCTTTTCTCTCGGTGAATCGAACACATAAAAAGCGATCCAAAGCGTTAAAATAGCAAAAGCGATTGCCGTAACAATGAGCCAGATCGTTCTTTTCACAATGCCCCATAGTGACAACTTCGCTTTTTCAAACGACATCGTTTCAGGGTTGAAGAAATAGAAAGTTCGTGCCACTAATTAGAAATTATCTTTATAAAAACAGAATTATTCCGATTTTATTTTGTCTCTAAACAATTGCATGGCAATCGTATCTTGCTTTGCCAGGTTAAAACGCTCTATTAAACTGATGAGCCTGTCCGGATATTGAGGATTTGTGGCATATCCTGCCGCTTTCAGTTCGCGCGCCCAGCCTTTGTAATCCATAATGTCGAGGGTGAAAAGTTTAGCATAACGCGGTCGCGTAGTTAAAAACAGAGAGTGATCGTTGTAAGAGTCTTCCACCTTTCCATATTTTCGGAAACATTCTTGAGCTTCATCATCATCATGTTTGATCGTTTCGCCTGTCCATTCCGCCTTGCATTTTATTCCGAAGTGATTGTTAGCTTCTGTTGCTAAACGGCTTGTTCCGCTGCCACTTTCAAAAATGCCCTGCGCCAACGTAATGCTTGCCGGAATTTTGTACTCCACCATTTTTTGGATGGCGATACCTTTGTAGGTTTCGATGTAGTTGCGGATGTCGGCCTCGGTGTATTGGGCGGGGAGGAGGAAGGGGGAAAGGAGAAGGGAGAAAAGGAGGAAGGGTTTGAGGTTTGGGGTTTGGGGTTTGAGGTTTGAGGTGGTTTTTAATTTCATTATTTTTAATTTTTAATTCGTAATTCCTAATTCGTAATTCCTAATTTCACATAAGTTCATTCTTCAAACAACTCCTTCAAGTCAATTTCCAACCCTTCAAAAATATGTACGGGCGCTTTTTCATTACACTCATATATGGTGCCTAAATCATACATATTATCCGGTTGCAATAAAAATACATGCACTGTTTTTGCTTTAGGATCTATAATCCAATACTCTCTTACGCCTGCTTCTTCATAGAGGTTAAACTTTTTACTCCAATCTTTTTGTGCAGTTGAGGGCGATAAAACTTCTACAATTAAATCCGGCGCTCCAATACATCCTCTATCATCTAATTTGGATAAGTCACAAATCACACAAATGTCAGGTTGAACAATATTATAAATTTTATCATCTTCCTTAGAACCCTCAATGGGAATACGTACATCAAACGGAGCGTGATAGACTTGACATTTTCCTTTATTTTTCTTAATAAATGAACCGATGAAAACATTTAACTCTCTTGTTATTTGGGCATGTATGCGTTTTGGTGCTGACATTAAATAGATAAATCCATCAATAAGTTCTCGTCGTTGATCATCTATCCAGGTTAAATAATCCGCATACGTGTAGCGTTTCGACATATCCAAGTTCAATGTGGGGAGCGGCATAAACGGCTCCTCCACAATAGTGGGTTTTTCTTCAGGGATTTCGTACTCTGTTGGTTTTTTTTTTGTGCTCATAATATTTTTATTTAGATTATTTTTGATATCACCTCTTTCGTCATCCGGCGGCAAGCCGCCGTCTGCCACCTTCTCCTTTACACCGTCGCCTTAATCTTCTTCTCCAGCTCCTCCGCCAGCTCCGGATTATCCGCCAGCATCTGTTTTACCGCATCGCGCCCCTGTCCTAATTTGGTATCTTCATAAGAAAACCACGAACCCGATTTTTTGATAATGCCTTTATCCACACCAATATCAATAATTTCGCCTGTTTTGGAAATTCCTTCGCCAAACAAGATGTCAAATTCGGCAGAGCGGAACGGGGGCGCTACTTTGTTTTTCACCACTTTTACTTTTACGCGGTTGCCGGCTGCCACGTCGCCATCTTTAATTTGAGAGGAGCGGCGGATGTCAATACGCACGGAAGAGTAAAATTTCAAAGCATTTCCACCGGTAGTGGTTTCCGGGTTGCCGAACATCACCCCGATTTTTTCACGAAGCTGGTTGATGAAAATACAGCAACATCCTGTTTTGCTGATGGTTGATGTTAGCTTTCGTAGTGCTTGCGACATTAATCGCGCTTGCAATCCTACTTTATTCTCTCCCATATCGCCTTCAATTTCGTTTTTGGGTGTTAGGGCAGCCACAGAGTCAATTACAATAACATCAATGGCGCCGGAGCGAATGAGGTTGTCGGCAATTTCAAGTGCCTGCTCGCCGTTATCGGGCTGCGAAACCAATAGATCTGAGATGTTTACGCCTAACTTTTCGGCATAAAATCTATCGAATGCGTGTTCGGCATCAATAAAAGCGGCGATGCCGCCGGCGCGTTGCGATTCGGCAATAGCATGAATTGCCAGCGTGGTTTTTCCCGAAGATTCGGGGCCGAAGATTTCAATGACTCTGCCCTTTGGAAACCCGCCAACGCCAAGCGCAGTATCCAATCCGATAGAACCGGTGGAGATCACTTCGATGTTTTCGGCCGGCTTTTCGCCCAATTTCATAACGGCGCCTTTGCCAAAGGTTTTTTCCAATTTTTCCAACGTTGCGTTGAGTACTTTGAGTTTGTCAAGATTTGTTTTTTCTTTGTCCATAACAGTATTTTTTTAGTGAAACATTGATTATACAACAATTTTCGGTTGTATATTTACGACCGCAAATATACAACCGAAAAAAGGATTTGTCAAGGGGTAAAGTGATTTTTTATCCAATCAATTCATTATATTGCTCTTCTGTAAGCAATTCGTCAAATTCGGCGGGGTCAGAAATTTTAACTTTCACGATCCATCCGGCGCCCGTAGGATCACTATTTACCAATCCCGGATTACCTTCTAACTCTTCGTTAAATTCAACAATTTCGCCGCTCATCGGAATAAGCATGTCGGAAACAGTTTTCACAGCTTCAATAGTTCCGAAAACTGCGTCTTTTTCCAATGTTTCACCCACAGTGTAAACATCTAAAAAAACAATGTCGCCTAATTGTTCCGCTGCAAAAGCAGTGATTCCTACTAAAGCGTATTCGCCTTCCAATTTTACCCACTCGTGGTCTTTTGTGTACTTTACATTCATGATTAAATGTTTTAAAAGATTATTAATTAATTTATTATGATGTTTGAATTGAACATGCGCAAAAGAAGTAAATTTTTCGATACATTACCGCGATATAACCAACTGCTTATTAATTTTCCTTCCGTTTTCCATAATTATTTCAACAATATACAATGCCGGTTGGTAAGAAGAAGTATTGATGGTAGTGGTAGCTTTTCCGTCTGTTTCAATAGTATCAACCACTTGTCCCAGCACGTTGTAAATGGAGATGGTTTTTAAACCTGTTCCTTCAATAAATAAAGAGGTATTGGCAGGATTGGGATAGATTTTAATATCATTTTCCAATTCGTCAATACCTACACCGCCAACACATTTTTCATTGGAAGGCTCCGATTCCATATCGCCGGGGCAAACGGCTACAATGGTATAACAATATTGTGTATTTAGATTAATGATATCATAGTGATTTGCTATAGTTGTGGTGAGCAACTCCGTGTCTCGGTATATTTTATAGCTTGCATTGATTACAACGGGAGTCCAAAATAAACGATACCATTTTGAATATGGTGCAGCCGTTAATTCTATATCCATGTTACAAGGTGTAACAGCTTCTACACAAGATGTTTCTCCAGTACATCCATCCTCATATAATGCTTCTATGCAATAATGATAAGTTCCGAGCCCTACCTCGTGTGTATAAGTGGTGGCAGTGGTTTCTGTTAAAAACAGGCCGTTGCAATAGATAAGATATTTTTTCGGAGTGCCGTCTGCGGGAGCAGTCCATGTTAATGTGATGTTGGAAAAGGTTGCTTCCGCCGAAAAGTTTTCAACAGGGCTGCACGATTGCGGAGGTTCGCCGGTGTTTTGGAAATGGAATACGGCGTCTATTCCGAGCGTTCTTCCCGATGCGTCGGTAGTGGTCAAAGTAACAGGAAGCTCCGTCGTTCCTTCGGGAGTGTCAGAACTGAGCGTAATGTTATAAACTCTGTATCTATATTGTTCGGGAGAGAAATAACCATAATGCGCTGTGGCTTCATTGATTATTAAATAAGGCGAAGAAGAAGAAAGCGTTGCGGTTAGTTCGTATGCCGTATCATCGCCAATGTTTTTCAGATAAATGTATAGGTCTGTTGTTTCGCCCGGCGTTATTTTACCGGCTTCGTTGGAAATTCTAATATCCATGACTTCAAGGATTAAACGCAATAAACAGTTGGCATTGGCCACTCTATTTCTGATGACATTCCCCGGTTGAGGTCCAAATCCTAAATTAAAATTTATCCCAACATTCATGTGGCAATAACTCATTATAGTACCTCCCTCAGGAGGACTCGGCAGTAATGCACAATATCCTTCCACATATCCGGCACAACCATCTATGGCTGTTTCATCTCCATTCCACACGCAAGCATGTGTATGACGCGAGCCGAATAGATGTCCCAATTCGTGCGTAACTACCATAACAGACCAACTATAAACAGGAACAGTAGCATAATCATTATACAATTGGGCTACCGACAAACTTTGTGCCACCGAATGATTACAAAGTCCGCTAAAACCGGCTGCCATGCCTCCTCCTACACCTCTAAACGTTAATAATATACCCAAATCACCATGTAAAGAATTTGTGTAATGTTGAAACTGATATAATAATATATCGGTACTTGCTCCTGTATATGGGTCTTCTGTAGTCCATATATGAATTTCAGAAATACCCGTAAAGATATTTTCATTTTGATAGAGCACGCCAACCTGATTGAACAAACCCGATATGAATACTTCTACCGAAGAAACACTTCCCCGTGCCTGATAGATGTCATATTCTGTTTCGGCATAAAATCTGACTCTTTTATCTAAAATCTCCCTATGCTGATGTCCAAATAAAACCTCCGATTCATAAGGCTCTGGAAAATCATTGGTGTTGCCGCAAGTGAAAGAAGATTTTTCTTTCAGATTTTGGTCGTTATAAAAAAAATGTTTATTTGATTGCTGATCTTTTACGATGTTAAAATTACCTTCTTCAGTGCAAATCAATCCCATGATTTCATCTTCGTAAAATGTAATAGCAACCAAAGAGTTTATGTTGTCTTTAATAACGCCGCGGTAATGCTTAATGTTTCTGTTTGCAACAAAAGCCTCTCCGGCTGAAGTCGTTACCACATAATCATAAAAATCTTCCGGAGTTTCTATTAGCTCTAAAATCATATTTTTATGTTGTAGAGGCAGCAGTAAATTCATCGCTTTAACAGGGTTATTTCTCAGATCGAGCGAAATATTTCCCAAAAAAGAAACCTCATCAGGATTAATAAAGTTTTTTAAAACCTCCGTGTCTGTATCTACTGCCGGAAGTACAACATTTTCAAAATAGAGATTACTTTCTTTTGCTTGTTGTATTTCAAAATACAATACATTTCTTTGCCCAAATAGCGAAAAGCCGACAAGACAAAATACTGATAATAAAACGGGTAACTTTCTCATGATTCAATTATTTTTGAGATTAATACTATGTTTTTTGCGAGGGGCGAAAGTATGATTTTTTTCTGCTTAAACGGAACTCATGTTAGTAGCTTTTTGATTATCCGTGTGTAATTGAAAAAAAATATGTTAATTCGCAAAGTTGAATTTTCAGTTCATTATTTATGACTACCATTACATTAGATTATGACAACCACAATATACGAGCTCAAAAGGCATTGGAAAATTTTCTTGCTTTAGGATACTTTAAATTACACACTGCTGAAAAAACACATAGAAAAATTGAATATTTGTCAGAGATGAGAGAAAATGAATTTATATATTGCGTAAGCGAGCAAGTATTAGCAAAAGATTGGTTAAACAAAGAAGAGGACGAAGTATGGAAGAATTTGTAAAAGAACTGTTGGGGTTGTTTCAACCGAGATATTAAATAAAACGATAGACACCATTATCAACATATTAAAACAGTAATTACTTAAATTTTTGCATTATGACATAAAAAACACTGTGCTACAAAGCACAAAAAACAAATAAATAGCGATTGCTATTTACTTCTTGAGCCAAAATTTTCCACATTTAACTCATTTTATATAAACTATCCTATCTAGAGTAAGTAAGTAATACGCCGTTTGTTCGGCGTGGAACAACTTATCAGATAGGATAGGCGTGGAAACCTTTGGCTCAGGTAAGGTTGTTTCCACGCTATTTTTTTTATCAAAAATAGAAAATCCGACGACGGGAAAGCCGCCATAACATATAAAACAGAATCGTAACTGTTCCCCAAAAAATGCGAAGTGAAACTGCAAAAACACTTAAATCATACTGCAGGGAGAGCAGAGCCTCCTAAAAACGGGCGAAATATTTCCTACGAAAAGCCATACGAGTAGAAGGAACAAAAAAAATATATTTTTGTCTAACATTAAATTTAAAAAAGTATGAAAAAATTAAATGTAAAATTATTCACTGCTTTATTGGCAGTAGCATTAGTAGCAAGTGCGAGTATTTTCTATGCTTGCAAAAAAGAAAATGACAACAATTCTGACAAATCTCTCAAAAAAGAAGCAGAATTTGTTGCTAGAATTCATGAGAACTTATGTGTACAAGTAGATGTGTTTAGAGATGAACATAATAATGTACACATTATGACCAAAGAAACTGACAATGATCCTGAGATAATAACGGGCATGATCATACCCAATGCAATAAACATAAAGCCTCAGAATGCTAAAAATGAGGAAGAAGAAGTTTTCATAGAAATTCCCAATGACGCCATTCATTGGTTGGTGCTATTGGACGGCAACGAACCGGAGAAAGTTCCAACTGGTGGCACTGGCCCCTATATGAAGGTTTTTTGTGGTTGTTCAAAAGGAAAGCCAAATTGTTTTCATACAGGGCTCAATTGTAAAAAGCCTGTAGAATCAGGCAGCGGATTTAATTATCGGATCTACTGTCCTGCTCCCGATGCTTATAGTTGCTGTCAAACTTGTGTTCTAAAGTATAGTATTTCTGCGGAAACGGGTGGTAGTGGTACTTCTATGGCAATGGGTAGCATTTATATTGTACAAAGTAATACTATTACTATTAATGGAATCACTTATGAATAATAAAAATCATTTTCTTAGAGCAAGTAGTATAATGCTACTTGCTCTATTCTTTTGTTTTAACAGCACTTTTGCACAATTGCCAAAACTGTTTCTCCAATATGCAGAAAAGCATAACAGAATCAAATCCGGTTATGTGAAATTGCAACAACTTCAGACTTTTGCTAATGACACAACTATTTTTGAAGTGCATGAGATTTTTTTTATTTCAACTCCAAAAGATCTTAAATATTTGGTGTTTGCGCAAAAACCTCGTTTGTATGCTACATATACATATTGCAAATCGGCGCATTCTTTGGTAACTTTGTTTTCTCGAACAGATTGTAATTATAGCTTCTATGAGTTTGATGGCGAAATAGAAAATGCTAAGGATCGATCGAATTGTCTCTATAGCGAAGCGAATGGTATCCGGATAGATGATTTTAATAATCTTTTATTTCAACGTATTGCTCCTAAAATTGACAAGAAAAATATCAGATATAAAATTACATTACCCGATCAAGAGGGAGATCTTTTGTCGAACATAAATATAGAATTTGAATTTAACAGGAAAACGTTTAACCTTATTCAAGAATGGTCCTCATTAACTTTTGGTAATACAGAGCCAATGACCAATAGAATAGATATTTTGGAACAACGTCTTTTTAAATATATTCATCCCGATATTTTAGATACGATTAGTTTTAAATTTGATGAATTTAAAAAAGGATATGACCGGCAATTTGCTGAAGAACAGGCTAAAATAGATTCTGTTTTTAGAGATTCCATTGTTAATTCAGTGAGTAACAATGCCGCTACATGGGCAGAGGAAATACCGCAAGACGCACAAAAAGACACCTTGTTTTTTATGCCCGAATGGAAATTTCCTTTATTGTCGGGCGATACCATCTATTCCGACAGTATAAACTCTCGATTTTTACTAATTGATATGTGGTATATAGCTTGCGGTCCTTGTAGATTGGCAATGCACGAGTTGGCCTACATAGATACCTCCTACGATGAGTCATTGTTTAAAATGCTCAGTATTAATATTTCAGATAAAGATACTGCTAAAATTAGCCAAGTGCTTAAAAATCTTAATTTAAAAAGTGATGTGGCTTTAGCTTATGATAATCGTTATGATATTGAAATGTCAAAACAAATGGGCAACTGTTATGGTTATCCCCAATTATATCTTATTGATATGAAAACAAGGCAAGTGATTTGGCATTCATGTGGCTACTATAAAGGATTTACAAAAGATATTGAAGAAATTATTAAAGAGAAAAAAGAATGAAAAACAATCACTTTTGTATCATATTTTATATGCTGCTTTTAAGTTGTGGCAATAATGGTAATTCTAAAATTCTGGAAACTGATAATTCCAATACTTCTAATGAAATAGCCGGACAACAAAAATCAGATAATCCTAAGTTTTTATTTGAATACCTTTCTTACGATTTTGGAGAAATAACACAAGGAGAACAGGTAAATTGCATTTTCAAATTTAAGAATATTAGGAGCTCAAACTTGCTTATATATAATGCAAAACCTTCATGTGAATGTACAAGTTCAATATTCCCGGAAAAGCCAATATTGCCGGAAGAAGAAGGAGAAATAATAATTACTTTTGACTCAAAAGGGAAAAATGGGAATATTAGTACTTATGTTGTAGTTAGTGCAAATACTTATCCTGCGAATGTTTTACTTACCTTATCTGCAAATGTAGTGAAACAAAAAAGTGGAGAATAAAAATTAATGAACTGTGGATATATCTTCTTGAAAAAGCTACGCGTGCCTTTTTTGGCGTAATATTTGGAATTACATTCCATTTTTTGGCGTAATATTTGGAATTAAAAAAATGTTATTTTTGCGGCACTTAACTCTATTTATTTATCGCTATGAAGAATAGAAAACTTTTATCATACATACAACAAAAAAGTCAATCTAAATTTGGCAGAATATTAGTCATTACCGGAGCAAGGCAAACAGGAAAAACTACTTTGGTAAAACAGGCGCTGCCGGATTACGAGTATCTCTCTATTGAAGACCCCGTTTCGCGGAGCACATACACTCAATTTACTGCACAACAATGGCTTAATTTATACCCTAAAGCCTTATTGGATGAAATTCAAAAAGAACCGGTATTAATCGAAAGTATAAAGTCTGTTTACGATCAATTTGAGGAACCTCGTTATGTATTGTTGGGGTCAAGCCAGTTGTTGTTAATGGAAAAAGTGAAAGAAAGTTTAGCCGGAAGATGCACCATTGTGGATATCTACCCGCTTACATTGCCCGAACTCAAAACCAAAAGCTGGAACGAGCCCATACAAAATTCGTTGTTTCAAAAATTATTACAAGATGAAGAAACAAATTTCTTACCCTCTTTTTTGTTAGATAAAAATAGGGCTGAAAAATTAGAAGCGTATTCACATTATCTTAAATACGGAGGTTTTCCTGCCATAAGTGAAAATGATTCAACTGAAAATGAAAAATTTGATTGGCTACATAATTATGTGCGCACGTACCTGGAAAGAGATATTCGCGATTTGGCTACTTTCCGCGATTTAGATCCTTTCATAAAACTTCAGCACTATTTGGCTTTGAATACGGGAAACCTCATCAATGCGTCTTCTATTGCTAATCAATTGGGAATTAATATTAAAACCGTACAACGATACATTAAATATTTTGAAATAAGCTATCAGGCTATTGTATTGTCTTCCTGGTCGAGAAATCAGAACAAACGCTTAGTAAAATCTTCTAAAATACATTATGCCGATCAGGGAATTATACAAGCTGTTTTACGTAAACGAGGCGGAATGACCGGAAGTGAGTATGAAAGCGCTATTATTGCCGAAATTTTTAAACAGGCTAAAAATGAACACTCACTTGCTCAATTTTCATTTTTACGCACTCACGACGGTAAGGAGATAGACTTGTTATTGGAGTTCCCTAATTATTACTATGCCTTTGAAATAAAAATGGCGAGCAGGGTAAGTAAAATAGATGCCAAACATCTCTTTGGTTTGGAAGAAATATTAGATAAGCCTGTAAAAAAAGCATTTTTGCTTTCAAATGATGAAGAAACAAAGCATTTTGATAATAAAACGGTAGCGCTTCATGCAGCTATGTTTTTAGGATAAAACTCTCGAAGAAATCAGCTTGTTTACCGCAACACCTCCGCCAAAACCCCCACCGATTCAATCTCTTTTATCTGCTTATGATACTTCATCAAATAAAGAATCATCCCATTAAGCAGCTCCATCCGCGTTTTTTTGTCAGGAAGGGTGTAATTTTGTTTTTTTAACAGGGTAAAGAGATAAAAACTCGCTTCTTTGGATAAAAAATTAGGAATTTCTGAAAAAATAGCTCCGAAATTAGAATCTTCAATGGAAAAATAAGGTGTGTGCAGAGAGAAATTTAATTCGGGAGAATAACCCAACTGTTGAATGAGTTCCACTAAGAAAATAATGTGAAAATCGGGGATAAATTCCTGTGTAGCTTCCAATTCCAATAAATGGGTTTTGATAAAATCAAACAGCTCTTCGTCGGGCGCATTGGCGTGGTACAGTAGTTTCATCAATAATTCCTGATAAAAGAGCAGCAGACTGTTTTTTTTAATATCCATGGGAATAGCATGGAAAGGATGCGCAATGCCAACCTCTCTGAGGAACGTTAGCTTTTCTGTATATGTTTCATTATAAATGAGATCTAAAATTGTTAACGGCGCAAAAAAGGAAACCGGTTGTTTGCTTTTTTTGGAGAATGCGTTTTTAATGATGAAAGAAACCATGCCGCTTTTTCGTGTAAAAATTTTGACAATTAAACTATGATCGGCATATTTTACACTTTGCAATACGATACCTTGGGTGGAAACGAGCATGTTGGTTAATTAATTTTCGGCTAACAAAGAAACATGTTTTTTTTTACTAAAAAAGACTATTTTCGCAGCAAAATCTTAACCAATATATTTTTTATGGAAAAACTAATTATTACCGCCGCCATTTGTGGCGCAGAAGTTTTAAAAGAGCACAATCCTGCTGTTCCTTATACTGTTGAAGAATTGGTGCGCGAAGCCAAATCGGCTTACGAAGCAGGCGCCTCTATCATTCACTTGCATGTTCGCTGGGACGACGGAACGCCCACGCAAGATAAAGGTCGCTTTAAAGAAGTGATGGACGCAATTTTAAAAGAAATACCGGATGTTATCATCCAGCCTTCTACCGGTGGCGCCGTAGGGATGACCGACGACGAACGCCTGCAACCCACTGAGCTG
>Ga0123356_10005261_pt1 | contig 13206 bp, 12 predicted proteins | sample TergutEmb28metaG_2_FD_92546 | JGI IMG/M metagenome (GOLD analysis project Ga0123356, IMG submission 92546) | Embiratermes neotenicus P3 segment gut microbial communities from Petit-Saut dam, French Guiana - Emb289 P3 | ecosystem: Host-associated > Arthropoda: Insects > Digestive system > Gut ... | reverse complement strand
CTGTGACCCCGGAGGTTCGCTTCCTGCTGATCCTGTGCGCAGCCGCGTATTTGCCGGGGATGTTAACCATCTACGTCGGCCAGCCGCACTATGTCGCACCTTTCGCCGCGGCTTTTTATGCCGCAACCATATCGGTAATGCGAGACCTTAACGGCACCGCGTCGGGCCGTTGCCTCGTCCGATCCGTGGCCATCATGGCTACTGTGCTCTTCGTAAGCGTGACGGTGGCAGATATCTTTCGGTCTGGGCCTAACCCGAGTTTGGTTCGGACGTGGTGTACCCCCCAGGTGCAAAACTTGACCCGGGCTCGCGTGGTCGTGGAACTCGAGCGTATCCCCGGAAAGCATCTGGTGATCGTTCGATATCGTCCTGATCATGACTTCGCCGGCGACGAGTGGGTTTACAATGGAGCGGACATAGACACATCCAAGGTGGTCTTCGCTCGGGACATGGGGTCGGACAACCGGGAGCTGATTGATTACTTTAAAGGCCGGCAGGTCTGGTTCGCCGAACCGGACGAGGGTTCAAGCAAGTTGCTTCCTTATCGGCCGGGGCCAGAATCTTCCGGCATGTAATTCCAGACAATCTCGCCGCCGGGTGACTTCCGTCCGGGAGTTGTCGGCGCGCGGGGCGATCGCCCTAGACAACCATGCGCTCCTGCAAAAACCGGCATTAGATGCGTTGCGGTGGCTTGACGGCCTCGGGTCCCCCAGGGAGGAATTTGTTTTTTAGCAACCGACGGGAAGCAACCCACGAACCCTGCTCGCCCGCGAATTCGTTCGCAAGCACGTCGCGGTCTTCGGTTTGATTGTAAACAACTGTATCCACCCCCTGCCCCCAAAAGCTTTCCAAACGTATTCAGAAATCGAAGGCTTCGAGAGTTCGGCAGATTGTTCACGACTCGGAGAACTCATCCTTGCGTTGGGCAATCGCGAGCCGGCCGGGAGACCGTGGTCCGCAATCCACCCCAGGAAGAATTGGCCGCAGACGTGCAATTCACTTGGCAGGCATCCCGATCCTTCACGTCATCCCCCGCGCGTCGGATCGATAATCCAGTTCCAAGTGAGGAGACTCTATGCTGAATACGCTTCGCAGCTGCTTCACCCGGCTGCACAAAGATGAAAGTGGTCAGGGCTTGGTCGAGTATTCCCTGGTCGTGGCTTTGCTCGTCTTTGCTGCGGTAGCGTCAATGACAACCGTAGCCAGCGGAATTTCAGACGTTTTCAGTAAGCTGGGCAACACACTCCAAAGCGCGATCTCCTGATAGAGCTTCGCGTTTGCGTACACGATCGGACGAGGGCAAGCGCCACTTGCTTTCGTCTGCTGCGATAAATGCGGCATGAATAACCAGGCTGGATCCAAGCGGTCCCGCAGGCGCGAGGGCCGTAGTGTCGAATACGAAGCTCGTTTTCGAAAGCTTGGCTGGGGAGGTGACCTACGTCTCTGCAACGATTATTCGCCGCATTTGTGGTCGCGGCGCTCCTGGCCGGCAGTATCACACTCTTGTTGTATCGGCGTATGGGCCCGGTGGCACAGGCGCCGCCCACGATGCATATCGTGGTCGCCAGCCGGGATTTGCCGGTCGGAGCAACCCTTACGCCCGATGATGTGGCGCTCCTCGAGTGGTACAGCACTTCCCTGCCCGCTGGCGCATTCACGAAAACCGAATCCAGCCTGGGGCGCCCGCTGCTGTTTCCCGTGGTGGCGAAGCAGCCGATTGTAGACCGCGATCTCGGAGTTGCCGGAGCCGGCATTGGCCTGGCCGGTAAAGTTCCCCCGGGAATGCGTGCCATTGCAGTGCGGTCTAACGAGATTTCGGGTGTAGCCGGATTTTTGTATCCCGGCTCGCACGCCGACTGCATAGTGACGTTTACGCCTCCGGGCGAAAGAGTTCCCCAGACGCAAACCGTGCTGCAAAACGTGGAGGTGGTCGCCGCCGGCCAGACCATCGAACCGGACCCGCAGGGCAAGCCGCAAAAAGTCAACGTCGTAACCCTGCTGCTCACGCCCGAGGGCTCGCAGAAGCTCGCGCTGGCGAGCGCGCAGGGCACCATCCAGTTCGTATTGCGCAGCGGTGCCGACCATGAGCAAGCCGAGGTGCGGCCGACGACCTTCGACCAGGTTTTCCCCAGCGACAAACCACCGGTGGTCGCCAAAGTGGCGAAGCACGCTCCACATCAGCCCAAGCCGGTTTATCTGCTTGAGGTCATCCAGGGAACGAAGCGATCCCAAGAAAAATTTGCAGAATAAGGAAGTTGGTGAAAGAAATTGACAGAAACTTCGCATTCCAGATGAGAATTTTCGCGAGGGGCACACTCAAGGCTTTTGGGGGGACGCTGGCCTTTGTGGCGGCGATTGGGGCGCAGGTCGAGGCACAGTCGGAAGGACAGGCGCTGCATATATTCGTTGGCAAATCGGTGGTGATCAATATGCAAGCGCCCGTCACCCGAGTTCTCTCGAGCAATCCCGGCGTGATCGATACGCTAGCGACCACTCCCACGCAGATTGTTGTCGAGGGCAAGGCTCCCGGCCAGAGCAGCCTGATTTTGTGGGACAACGCTGGCCATTCGCAGATTCTCGACGTCACCGTCGATGTAAACATCTCGCACCTTAAGACAGCAATCGCGCAGACGTTTCCCGGAGAGCGAATCGACATTCAATCCGACGGCGCGCACCTGATTCTCACCGGAACCGTCTCCGACCCTAAAGTCTCCGACGCAGTAGCCAAACTGGCTTCGGCTTACTCGGTCAGTGTGGTGAACTCGCTGATCGTTGCCCCGGTACACGAGCAGCAGATCTTGCTCGAGGTAAAGTTCGCCGAGGTCGATCGCACCAAGCTTGAGCAGTTCGGCGTCAACATATTCAGCACCGGCGCGGGCAACACCCCGGGCTCCGTGACCACGCAGCAGTTTAGCCCCCCGTCGACCCCGGGCCAAATCCAAGGTTCGATCGGGGCCAGCGCCGGGGGATTCACCTCGCAGTTTCAACTTAGCAACCTGCTGAACATTTTCCTGTTCCGCCCCGACCTGAACCTGGGAGCCACGATTTCAGATCTTGAAACCAAGAATGTCCTCGAGATTCTGGCTTCGCCGAATTTACTTGCATTGAACGGACAAAAGGCCGATTTCCTGGCGGGTGGCGAATTTCCCTTTCCGGTCGTGCAGGGTGGGCCCAATGTTGGCGCCGTCACCATCCAGTTCCGCCCCTTCGGTGTAAAGCTTGACTTCACGGCCAACGTCGGTCCCGACCGCGTGATTCGCATGCACATCGCGCCGGAGGTGAGCACACTCGATTTCACCCAGGCGATTACCATTTCGGGCTTCACGGTGCCGGCCATCTCCACCCGGCGCGCCGAAACCGAGATTGAACTGAAGGACGGGCAGTCGTTCGGCATCGCCGGCCTGCTCGACAACCGCGCCACCATACAGTTGAGCAAGCTTCCCGGCATCGGCGACATTCCGATTCTCGGGAATTTTTTTCGTTCGCGGTCGGTGAATCGCAGCAACAGCGAGCTGCTGGTACTGGTGACCCCGCGAGTGGTCGATCCGGTACAGGCGAACACGCCATCGGCGCTGCCGCCGGCAAACCCCGTAAAGTTTTTGGAGACCCCCAATTTTGATAAGGGCCTGCCCGCGAATCCGGGAAATCCAGCGAAAACCGGGACGCCGCAGCAACCTGCGCAGAATGCGAAATGACTCCAATGTTCCTGAAAGACGCGCTCAATAGCGAACCGGACCCGAGGCCCCCTGGTACCCCGTCCCTCTCGGTGCTCGGCGTTTGTCTGAACAACGAGACCCGGACGGTGCTCGAGTCCTTCGCCGACTCTGTTCCCCTCATTCGCTTGCGCTCGCACATCTCCGAGTATCCCGCGCGCGAGACCGACTCCCCAAAAGAGTGGCTGGGCGAGCCGCCCCCGGATATCGCGATTGTCGACTTTGATCGCGACCGCCGCCAGGCTGCGCTGGTTGCCGAAAACATTCACGCGATCGCACCCGAAGCGGCAATCTTCGCCGTGTCGAGCGACGCCCAGCCTGACCAGATCATTCAGGCGATGCGCAGCGGCTGCAGCGAATACCTCTTAAAGCCGATCGGGCGGGAGCAACTGCTGAACGCGGTTGCGCGCGTCGGCGGGCGCAGGAAAGAGCGCTCGCAATCCTTTCGCGCCCAAGTCCTGGCCTTCATGGGCGCCAAGGGCGGGTGTGGTGTGACCAGTATCGTCACCCAGCTAGGGGCGGTGGTCGCGAGTTCTTTTTCGAGGCGCACGCTGGTCGTCGATCTGCATCCCAACTTCGGCGACGCCGCGCTCTATCTCGGCGTCACGCGGCATCGCTATCACTTCTTTGAGTTGGTCGAAAACACGGAGCGGCTGGACGCTGAGCTTCTGCAAAGCTTCCTGGCCCGGCACTCGAGCGGCCTGGAGCTGATTCCCGCCCCTGAGGGAAACGACACCCCGCGCAGAATCCTCCCGGGAGCGGTGGCTCAGACGCTGGAGTTCCTGCGCTCGCGCTACGACTACATTCTGGTCGACGTCCCGCTGGGGTTGAGCCATGAAAACCTGGAACTGATCCGCCACTGTGACCATTTGTATATGGTCGCAGTCGCCGAGGTGTCGGCTCTCCGGAACGTGGCGTCGCAGTTCAGCTACCTGATTCAGAAGGAAATTCCCGAGGAGCGACTGAGGATCGTGCTGAACCGCCACCAGAAGCGATCTTTGATCTCCGATGGCGAGATCGAAAAGACCCTGGGGCGGAAGATTTTCTGGAAGGTTCCGAACGGATACGCGCACGTTGTCAGGGCGATCAACGGTGGCGATCCAATTGCAAATATTACCGGTTCGGACATGGCCAGGAATCTCAACGACTTTGCGGTGGAGATCGGGGCGAAGGCGCCGGAAAGCGGCAAAAAGAAAGAAAGTAGTTTCCGGTTCCGAGCCGGTAAGACGTAGAAGCAGTGCGAGTAACACCGAGGAGCAGTGAGAAAGATGTATGAACGAATTTAATTCGGTCGCATCACAATTCGGAGCTGCCAACAGCGTACCCGCCGCCGTCGCCAGGAGGACCGGCTTGAGCTTCAAGGAGTACCAGGACCTCAAGTCGAGCGTTCACCGCGACCTCATCAGCCGGGTCGATCTCGAACGCGTGGCGAATCAGCGCGACGATCACACCCGCACCCAGGTTCTCTCCGTCATTCAAGATCTCGTGGCGGGTCTTAGGACCCCGCTCAGCGGACGCGAGCGCGAGCGGCTGGCGCTGGAAGTATTGGACGAGGTTTTCGGGCTAGGGCCGCTCGAACCGCTGCTGCAGGACCCGACCGTGAACGACATTCTGGTCAACGGTCCCCGGCAGGTCTATGTCGAACGCGGCGGCATCCTCGAAGAAAGCAACGTCATGTTCAAGGACGACGCCCACCTGATGCACGTGATCGACAAGATCGTCTCCACCGTCGGGCGGCGGGTAGATGAATCCTCGCCCATGGTGGACGCGCGACTTGCCGACGGCTCTCGGGTGAATGTGATTATCCCGCCGCTCGCGATCGACGGGCCCCATATTTCCATCCGCCGCTTTGGACATATTCCGATTACGGAAGCGGACTTGCTGCAAAACGAAACCCTGACCACGCCGATGCTCGAACTGTTGCGGGCTGCGGTGGTGGCGCGCATCAACATTGTCGTCTCCGGCGGGACCGGCGCGGGGAAAACCACGCTGCTGAATGTTCTCTCCGGATACATCTCGGATCGAGAGCGCATCGTCACCATCGAAGATTCGGCCGAGTTGCAGCTCAAACAGCGGCACTGTGTGCGCCTGGAAACTCGTCCGCCGAACATCGAGGGACAGGGTGCCATCATGCAGCGCCAGCTGGTGATCAACAGCTTGCGTATGCGTCCGGACCGCATCGTCGTGGGCGAGGTCCGCGGCGAAGAGGCGCTCGACATGTTGCAGGCGATGAACACCGGCCATGACGGTTCGATGACCACCGTCCACGCCAACAGCCCGCGCGATGCCATCGCCCGTATGGAAACGATGGCGCTCATGGCCAACCTGAATCTACCGGAGCAGGCGGTACGGCGCCAGATTGCCTCGGCCATTCAGCTAATCGTTCAGATTGCCCGTTTTAACGACGGTTCGCGGCGGGTGACCCATGTGACCGAAATCAGCGGCATGGAAGACGACATCGTCAGCATGCAGAACATATTTGTGTTCGATAAGCAGGGCATTTCCCCGAGCGGCCGGGTGCTCGGGACATTCGCCGCGACTGGAGTCCGACCCAATTTCTCCGACCGGCTGAATGCTTCCGGAGTCAAGGTGCTGGCGTCGTGGTTTGAGCATTCCCATTGCGTGAACTAGAGCAAGGCGTGTTCACGGAATTGCGCGCTTTAGGGAGATTATCGAGAAGGTACTAGAACCATGTCTCTGTTTTTACTTTTCATTCTGCTGCTTGCGGTCTCCTTCGCGGTCGTCTTCTACATGGCGAGACCGACAAAGACCGAGCGCGCGGTCGAGCGGCACCTCGAAAGCATTAAGGTCAGCGAGACGAATGTAGAGCCAGAGCCTAAAATCACGATTCTCAAAGAGGAAGGCTACAGCCCGAATCCACTCATCGGCGATTTCGTGCGCCAGCTCCCCGGAGCCAAGGAAACTCTCGTTCTCGTCCGCGAGGCCGGGCGATCCTGGCCTGTGAGCGCGGTGTTTGCCGTAGTCGTCGCCTCCATCCTGTTGGTCGCGGCGCTTACTTCTCTTTTCCTGCCGGGCATTCTCGCGCTGGTCTCAGCCCTGCTGGCTGGCTGTATCCCTTACGTGTACCTGGTCATCCAGCGCGAACGGCGCTTCCGTGAGTGTGACCGTCTGCTGCCTGAGGCGGTCGATCTCATGGCCCGCGCTCTGCGCGCCGGTCACGCTCTGCCCGCGGTGTTGCAGATGGTGGGAGAGGAAGTCTCCGAACCGCTGGGCCTGGAATTCCGGAAGCTGCACGAGCAACAGCAGGTCGGGCTTCCGTTACGGGAAGCGGTAATGAACATGGTCGAGCACATACCGAGCGATGCCACACGATTCCTTGCCACCGCCATCCTGCTGCAGAAGGAAACCGGCGGCAACCTGGCGACAATTCTGGACAAGACCGCCATGGTGGCTCGCGAGCGCGAGCGGCTCCGCGGCCAGGTGAGAGTCTATACCGCGCAAGGGCGCGCAACCGCATGGATTCTTTGCGCGATTCCGTTCTTGATGGTCGCGGTTCTTAGTGTAATCAGCTGGAAGACGGAGCGATATCTGTTTACGGACCCCAGCGGCAGAGTCGCAGTTTACATCGGGGTGGTGCTAATGGTCTGCGGAGTTTTGCTGATACGAAGAATCGTGAATGTAAAGGTTTGAGGGATGACATTTCTCATTTTGGGCATTGGTTTGTTCTTCGGCTTCCTGTTGCTGGTGCTGCTGCTCGTGCCTCGTCCTTCAGCTGCGGCCGCTTTGCTCGAGCAGGCAACCGGAAACAGCCCCATTCGAGAAAACATCCCGGTCTGGCGAGCCGCGCTGAATGTTGATTTTCTGGCCCGGCCCTTCACCATCGTTCGCAAGTTTCTTTCTCGCGAACCTGCTCCCGACCTGGTTCACCGGTTGGTCCTCGCGGGATATCACAAACCGGCACACGCGGACGTTTTTCTGGGCCTGCGGCTCGCCGTGCCCGCGATGCTCGGCTTGCTCGTGGCCCTGTTCGTTCAAAGCGGCACAGTTTTTGTCTTCTTAATGGTCGTAGTGATGGGATTTTTCGTTCCGGATTTCTGGCTGTCAAACGCAATCTCGCGTCGGCGTCAGAAGGTCAAACTCAGTCTTCCGGACGGTTTGGATTTTCTCTCCATCTGCCTGGAGGCGGGCCTGGGTCTCGATCAGGGAATCGTCCGCCTGGGCAATGAAATGCGGATCAGCCACCCGGAGTTGAGCGAGGAGTTTCTGCAGATCAATTTTGAGCAGAGCGTGGGCGTGCCCCGTGTGCAGGCCTGGAAGTCTTTCTCGGACCGCGTCGATCTCGAAAGCGTGCGCTCGTTCGTGGCCATGCTGGTACAGACGGAACGGTTCGGAACGCCGGTTTCGAAGTCTCTGGGAATGTTTTCAGATTCTTTGCGAACGGCACGCCGCCAAAAGGCTGAAGAGCTGGCGGCAAAAACCACCATCAAGCTGGTATTCCCGCTGGTGTTCTTCATTTTTCCCGCGATGGCGATCGTTGTCCTGGTCCCGGCGTTCGTTTCCATCGCGCGCAATCTGGGGAATGTCCTGCGGTAGCGGCAGTTTCGTGGTAGCGCAGTCCACTTCAAAGGGAGGGTTAGTCAAATGGATAACGTAACAATCATTCGCGTGGTTTCAGGGGTCTTGGCATTCGTGGTCTTTTTTACCTTGCTTTACCGGATGAAGAAAAAGGCGCCTCGCTAAGCGAAATTGATCCCCCGGGAGAGGGCCAACATGTTCAGTCAGTCAAGACACGTCTTCGTGTACAACAAGACGCGAGAGACCTTTCTTGCCTTTCGTGTCGCCGTAGCCGACTCGGTTCTGGGCCGGCTGGTGGGGCTATTAGGCCGAAGAACTCTTTCGCCGGATAGCGGCGTTTGGATTGTCCCATCGAACGCGATACACACCATCGGAGTGCTGTTCTCTTTCGACCTGGTCCTGATTGACAAGAACTTCAAGGTCGTGGGCTTGCGGGAACTGGTTCGGCCATTCACCATCACGTGGCCGAACCACCGTGCTGAGAGCGTGCTCGAACTTCCGGCGCACACCATCTTCCGCAGCCGCACGCAGATTGGCGACCAGCTGCTCATTGAACGCTACGAAGCCAGGAAACCGTCGCAACCGGGACTCTCGGGCAGGGCATCCCCTTCCCCCGAAGAGCCAGGCGCGGATAATGGTTCCGCGGGGTCGAGGCAAACGGTCCCGCTCGCCGAGGAAAACGCGGAGCGCGACTTGTCGCCTTCAAGCTATGCGGAAGGCTAGCCTTCAACCCGCGCGGGGTTTGTATGGCTAGATTTTGATTTCCTTTTCCGTGTGCTTCCTCTCATACCAGCAGGGCAAATAGCCGGCATGGGGAAACCACGAATTCACGCAGGTCTCCTGCTGCGGAGGCTGGAAATCATACTCCGTCTTGCCGCTCTTCTCCCCGATCGCATAATAAAACTGTATGGTCACAGTCCCGTACGGGTTTTCGCCGCGCGCCTCTCGGTACCGCCAGATCGCATAGTCGGCCAGATAAACTAGACCGGCGAGTACAACTGCGCTTCCCAGAGCTACTATGAATAGTCTTTTTATTTTCAAGCCCTTCTTCCGGGATGAATTTTCCGGCTCAATTTACAGTTAAATAACATTTGGCCGGGATGCGATCGCATCCGATCTTGAATAGCTGTGATTCAATAATTGCGATTCGAAACCCGGCTTTGTAGCAATTTCAGTATTCTCTTAGAGAGTGGGAATGGTCCTGTGCCGAGAACGCGCCAAGTTTCCCGAGCTGTCGCATCGATGGCTGAGCTACATTGTACTTGCGCTCGCAACCTGTGCGGCCGCCTTCGCCCAGCCGCAGGAACTGCATCTCGATTTTTCTCCGGCCAACAGCACCGTCAACTTCACTCTCGGCGACGTACTACACACCGTGCGCGGCTCTTTCAAACTCAAACACGGAGACGTGGACTACACTTTCGCAACCGGCGCGGTTCAGGGCGCGCTGGTCATCGATGCTACTTCCGGTAATAGCGGCAACCGCAGCCGCGATCACAAAATGCATCGCGAAATTCTTGAAAGCGAGCGCTACCCCGAGATCACCTTCCGCCCCGATCGCGTCCAGGGCTTTGTCGCACCCGCCGGAGTCTCAACCGTTGCGGTGCATGGAATATTTTCCGTTCACGGTGCCGATCACGAAATCACCATTCCCGTGCGCATAGAGCTCTCGCCAGAACACTGGACCGCCTACACTCACTTCACGATTCCCTATGTGAAATGGGGGATGAAGAATCCCAGCACCTTCCTGCTGCGAGTAAGCGAATCAGTCGAGATCGATATCCACGCCGGCGGCTCAGATCCCTTCCCCAAAAGCCCTCCATCCGCCACTGGCGGCGGGGCTCACCCCTGAAGGGGCCTGCGAGCATTCCGGGGCGCACCGATCGAGGCGGCGGTCGGGGCGCAGTTCTTCGCCCTGGTGGTACTCAATCCATTTAGCGCACCATTTGTTCCTGTCCAGCCCGGTTCGGGAGACCGCGCCACACCTGAAAGTCAAGCCTTCACATGATACGGAATCGAAGCCACCGTGATGCGCTGGCTGCCATTGAAGAGCAGCAGCGCCCGAATTGCCTCGGGTCGATTGTCGTGCAGCAGGTAATGCCACCAGCGACTCTCGACCAATTGGGGTATGAGCACCGTGATGTTGCGGTCAGGATGTTGAACCTGCTGCTCCATGGCGTAGTTGACGATCGGTTTCACAATGAGTCGATACGGCGAATCGAGCACGATCAGTTCCGGCAACGGCAATCCCGCTCGACGGGCAGGCCCCTCGACCATCTCGCCCCACTTGCGGCAGAGGCTGTGGGTCTCTTCTCCGGCGTGGACGTGTAGTACATGGATCTCTTTCGATAAGGTCCAGGCATAGCGCAGCGCTTTTTCTGCCACCAGACTCCAGCGGTCGAGCGGCAACAAGACGATCGGCTCACGAAGATGTGCAGTTTCAACCGGACTGGTGGTGTTGGTCTCAAGCCCGACCATGGCATAGTGCTTCTTTACCGAGTGCATCATCCATATCAGGGCGGGAATGAGCAAAACCGTGATCCAGGCGCCATCGATGAACTTCGCAATCAGCACGATCGCGGTGGTAACCCCGGTGGCCAGAGCTCCCAGGCCGTTCACCAGCATGCTGTGCCGGGAACCGGGGCCGCCGTGGCGCCTCCAGTGCATCACCATGCCAGTCTGCGAGAGGGTGAAGGCTAGAAACGCGCCCACCGCATAAAGCGGAATGAGACGGTCGGTGACGCCTCGAAAAAATACCAGCAAAAATCCGGTGAGCAGGGCCAGCAAGTAGATGCCTTGCACATAGACCAGACGACGCCCGCGCATGACAAACGCATGCGGCAGGAATCCATTTTGCGCAATGGCGCGGGCGAGGCGCGGGAAATCGGCGAAGGCGGTGTTCGCCGAGAGCGACAGCACGACGAGAATCGATCCGATGCTGAGCCAGTAGAACGCACCGCGCCCTGTCACGGCACCTAGCAGTTGCGAGAGCACGCTGTCATATCCCGGCATTCCAGGATTGGTGGCCGCTATACCGTAAGCCGGAACCAGAAAGGCAATGCCCAGCAGCATCAGAATAAGAATTCCGATAATGATGGTCAGCGTCAGCTTCGCGTATTTGTCGGACGGCTCGCGAAAGGCCAGGACGCCGTTGCTCACGGCTTCGACTCCGGTCATGGCAGTACAGCCGCTCGAAAATGCGCGCAGCAAAAGCCAGGCACTTACCGTCGTGGTTGCGGCGGACAATTTCGGCAACCCGACCATAGGCACGGGATGGCCTCCGGCAACGACGGTCTTGAACAAACCGACGGCAATAAGTCCAAGAAGGCAGCTGATGAAAACATAGGTTGGAAGCAGAAACACACCGCCAGTTTCCTGTACCCCGCGAAGATTGATGATGGTGATCAAAATCAGGATCGCGAGACAGAGTTGAAGCGTGTGCGGCTGCAGTGACGGCATCGCTGACACCAGCGCGCCCACACCCGCCGAAATACCTACCGCAGCAGTCAGAATGTAGTCGATCATAAGCGCTGCCGCCGCCAACAGGCCGGCGCCCTGACCGAGATTTTCCGTTGCCACGGTGTAGGAGCCGCCTCCCTGCGGATAGGCTGCGATCGTCTGCCGATACGAGAAGTAAACGATCCCGAGGAGAATCACGATTCCGATGGTGATCGGCCAAACATACCGGGAGCCGGCCATGCTGAGCGGAATCAGCAGCGTCAGCGCGGCTTCCGGGCCGTAGGCGGCGGAACTGAGCGCGTCGAGGCCGAAGATTGGGAGACCTTTCAGTGGTCCGATGCGTTCGGCCTTGTCCTCTTCGGTGGCCAGGGGCCGGCCGAATAATGTCTCGATCAGGTTCATCTGTTTCGGGGAATTCTCGAGAGCCCACAGGGCACGAGGGTACGGTTCCCAGGCTCAAACAAGGCTCCAACTCTTATCATAGGCGAGCCCGGCCCAAACATCAGTGCTGAAATTTGCGTTTTCCTCTGCTCCGACCAATTCGGGTGTCAAGCGTCATGAGCAACCCTGAAGTCATCGGCCGCCTGCCGCGACCCATGGTTCGAACAGTGGCCCGACTTTTTCGATCACCTCGTGCGAGAGCCCGAGCCACAACGCATCAACGGGTGGTGATCCCAGACTCCATCTCATCTTGTCAGTGCGACTGTCTCAGTGCGACTGTCGAAGGTCGCGGTCCACCATTCTCGTTGCGAACCACTGCTCAGGTATGGTTGGCAAATCTTCCCGAGAAGCACCGGGTGAAGCGGGACCGCTCGCCGTCGTGCGTTCAGCACCACCGAGGGCTGCTTCGCGAGTGGCCGCGGTCCACTCTTTCACACCCTGCTCGAGCATGGTTTCGCGGTCTTCCGGGAGAATCCAGCGTTCTTTCACCAGATCGTCAACTGCCCGCGCGTATTGCCGCATGTAATCGTCGCGGCCGGCATAGCGCTCCGCAATCGACTTGCGGGGATCTCCAGTCTTTTTCTGTTCCGCGGCGGTTTTTGGAAATGGCAGATACGAACCTTCGAATGGAATCCGCTGGTCTGACGCACCGAGCGAAGGGTCTCGCAGGTTCCAGCCGGTGTAGGTGGCCAGGGGCACGGTAATTTCGGGCAAATGGATGCCGGCGCGCTCGTTGCCATCCACATCCACCCGCGGCACCAGCACTGGGAAGGGCTCACCCACTTTGGGCGGCTGGATTACGAGAATCCCTTTTTGCCAATCCTTGCCGAAGTCAAGACGATAGGCCTGGCTGGCTTCATGCGGCTTGTTTACGCCGGGGATGGCGGGGAAGGCGTAGTCCCCGAAAGGCACCAGTGTTCCATCAGAAAGCTTAGGATAACTGCTGGGCGGCGGAAGCGAGTTATTACGCACCCACGCGTCCATATTGGCGATCATAGAGCGCCAGAAATACCTGACCGGCAACGGCGATTGCCACTCCTGTCCCAACAGATCGTACTTG
>Ga0123356_10005259_pt1 | contig 13208 bp, 12 predicted proteins | sample TergutEmb28metaG_2_FD_92546 | JGI IMG/M metagenome (GOLD analysis project Ga0123356, IMG submission 92546) | Embiratermes neotenicus P3 segment gut microbial communities from Petit-Saut dam, French Guiana - Emb289 P3 | ecosystem: Host-associated > Arthropoda: Insects > Digestive system > Gut ... | reverse complement strand
TGCTTCAACAAATCCCATGCCGCCTGTTACGCCACTATCGCTTACTGGACAGCTTACCTCAAGGCCCACTACCCGGACGCATTTATGGCCGCTCTCATGACCAGCGATATGAACGATACCGGCCGCCTCGCCATCGAAATAGCCGAGTGCAAACACATGGGCATCAAAGTCGTGAATCCCGACATCAACCAATCATATTCCGAATTCGCCATCGTCGGCGGCGAAAATACGATTCGTTTCGGCCTCGCCGCTGTCAAAGGCATCGGCAAGGCAATTATCGAAGACGTCATCGCCGAGCGCGACAAAAATGGTCCGTTCAAGTCGGTCTGTGATTTTGCCAAGCGCGTCAACTCTACCAAGTTCAACAAAAAGACCTGGGAAGCCGCTATCAAGGCCGGAGCCTTCGACCGTTTTGCCGACCGTTCCGACCTATTATTCAACCTTGAAAAAATCCAAGCTTACGGCTCCAAGATGCAAAAAGACGCCGAGTCCGGACAGACCGATTTATTTGGCGGCCTCAATGACGCCGTCGCCATACCAGAACCAGAACTGACGCCCGCCCCAGTCAAATACACCGACAAAGAACAGTTGATGTGGGAACGCGAACTTATGGGCCTCTATATTTCCGCCCACCCGCTCGACAAATACGACATCTACTTCCTCGAGCAAACCAATCCTCTCACCATGGTAACAACCGTTAACGATGACTACCAACTTACAATCGGCGGCATTATTTCAACCATTCGCACCATCATCACTAAGTCCGGGACAAAAATGGCTTTCGCCCGCGTCGAAGACAAGAACAACGGCGTCGAAGTTATAGTTTTCCCGCAATTATTCGAAAAACTCGGTGAAACCTTGGTCCAAGACGCCGTTATTCGCATCACCGGTCGCGTTAATGCCAAAGACCAGTCCGGCAACCGCACATCCGAAGCCAAAGTCATAGCGGAAGATATCACAATTATCACCAACGAATTACTTGCGAAATACACATCCACCGGCCGCGAATTCCCTGCTCCCACCCCGTCCGACAAACGCCCCACCCGCCGCCGGGTAAACAATAGAAACGTTACAGAAGAATCAGAAACACTCCGCTCGGGCGACCGCGTCGCTCGGCCCGTCGTTACGGGCGAGCTCGCTAGTCCTCGTCGTGACTCCGGAGTCGCCTTCGCAGAGGCTTCTGATTCTTCAAAACAGAAGCTCTATATCTTGCTCAAAGACCCCGAAGACGTCGAAACGCTCAAGAGAATCCGTTCCGCCTGCGATGATTTCCCAGGCAGAAGCGAGATTATCCTCGTCATCGGCAAAGACAAAAAAGCCATGCGCCTGCCTTTCAAGATCGACCCAATTACTCGTCTCACCGACCAACTCTCAGAAATCATCGGCGCCGACTGCGTCAAAGTCAAATAAAAAGAGACCCTTTCGGATCTCTAATTGCCTATGTCGACTTTACGCAATGGCTAAACGCTATTCCACCTTTACCGCAATCCCACACATTGATACCAAAGATTTTTAGCTCGTATTTTTTATGATTTAATAATAAATCGCATTGTACGCTCTCTACCAATTCGCAACGAACATCCTTCCAACCCTTAGTTCTATGCAATTCCATCAATCTCTGCGTAGTATAGACTCCTCGGTTTTTATCAAGCTTCAAATTGACAATATAGAGGCATAGCTTGCCATCGTCAGCCAGCTTGACCAGCTTCTCTTGATTTTCATCATACATGAACAGAGTATTATTCGCACATGCGATGCGAAAACCCAATTCCAATTCTTCGGGCGTCTTAATTGCAATCCCGTCTTTCGGTTCCAACAGTAATTTCAACTCCAAATAAGTATAATTCTTGCATGGCTTCTTGAGCTTTCCGTGCGGTAATCTCGGAGATGTTTCAAGCGTCATTGTCATCTTACCAATGACTTTCTTGCCCTTCTTGAGCTCTCCCATCGTAGACATTTGTGTCTTCTTCATTTTTCATCCCTCCCATGAACATCGTTAGGCTTTAAGTAACTTACATGTGTTCAACACACCTACTTCCAAATCATACCATCTTTTTGCCTATAAATCAAATAAAAAAGAGATGCTATGCATCTCTCTACTCTTTTGGTCTTGAATCAAGAACCACACTATGTGCGAAATCTCTATCTCCAAAACTCACAATCAATACCGTCGGCCAATCCTTAGCTTGGACTAATTCTCCATTTACTTTCAATTCGAAAGTCAGAGTCCAGTCCGACAAGTTAACAAGTTTGTCCGCAGCCTCAACTCCGATACAGCCGTAGGTGCCCACTCTCTGGTCTATCTTTCTCGCTACTACTTTCGCGATTCCTACCTCAGTATCATCAAACCCGCATCCGCCTTGAGTATAACCTATGCTATTGAACAGCCATACATCTACAGCTACTTCAGGTTTTCCGACACTATGAGCGATAATCTCCGCCCTGCCGTACCAGGCCTGCTGGTATTTCCACGCAAAACGGAATCTTTACCAAACTCCACCTGCCGCTCTTGATGCGCTCTCTATGTTTTCTCATCATTTTCTTCGCCATCTTGTCCCATAATGTAAACTGAAAAACAATTGGATTCTCATCAGAACCCAGTTCCCATTGGCTAGTCTTTACGACCATCTTTTCTGGCATCTCAACCCCTCCTTTTCTTGGCAAACCGACATACAAAAGTGCCACAGGCACATCGAAATGCCTATATACTAATATTTTATCACACTTTACATCAAAAGTCAATGTATAACAGTGGTGGATACGTGCTACAATTACTCTAGTTTAAGGAGGAATTATGGCAACAAAGAAAACCAAGGCGCTCATCTACAAGCGCCCAACATGGGACGAATACTTCATGGAAGTGATGGATGCAGTCAGCAAACGCGCTACTTGTGACCGTGGTCGTTCCGGTTGCGTCATCGCTAAAGACAATGTCACATTATCGACCGGCTATGTCGGCGCGCCAGCCGGCTGTCCGCACTGCGACGAATCCGGACACCTCATGAAGAAAATGATTCACGATGATGGGCATATCTCCGAGCATTGCAAGCGTACCGCTCACGCCGAGGCCAACGCTATCTGCCAAGCCGCCAAAAACGGCATCGCCATCAAAGGCGCTACGGTCTATTGCCGCATGACTCCTTGCCGAGATTGCGCTATGCTCATCATCAACTCCGGCATCGCCAAAGTCGTCGCCCAGCGCGATTACCATGATTCCGCCGAGTCCAAAGAAATGTTCAAACTCGCAGACGTCGCTCTCCAAATCCTCGACCCCGAAACCCAGAAATATTGAAATTACATCAATAATCTGATATAATATAAACATAAAAAATTGTACTTTACTAAGGAGGGGTATGTTATGAATAATGATAAACAAATGGGAATCATAGCTGGAATGCATTTCGCTATGAGCCACCCTGTTCTAACCATGATGAACGATGATGTATTCGGCATCAAGGATGGTCGGTCTCTGGCTCTGCGCCAAGAGAGATGACGAAGTAAACAAACTCATACTAAGCTGTCAAACCGCAATTTGGATTTCATTTTTTCTCGCGCTTTTCAACCCGAAAGACCTCGATGTCGCTCGTATTAGGCACGAAGAAGATGTGGAGAGTAAAACCACTTCTATCTACAAAGTCGGCACTTACTACGGAAATTATTTGCCAATGCCGACAGGACCTTGCTTCATGCTATTGAGACAAGCTCAGAAGAATATGGCAAAACACTTGCTTATCAGCGTACCGCGAGAAGACAAAAAACTGGTCCAGACCATTAATGAACGCGTAAAACCGTTTCTGATTTGGACTAATATTGACTATTATTCTTGCAGCTATCACGATCAGACACCCGGCGTAGTCTATTGGGTAGTGAATCAAACCGGAATCGTACTCAACAATATAGTGCTTCAAGCACACGCCCAAGTTCCAGCTTCTGCATAGCAGATATCAGCCCCAGCCATGCTTAACGGCTGGGGTTTTTATTGGTATAATACAAGATATGAACGAACGAGGACTCACCGCCGCCGAAGTCGCCGCACGCGTCGCTAAAGGCCAGACTAATGCTGTCGACAATCGTCCCAGCCGCTCCGTTCGCGACATCTTCATTGGCAACATTTTCACCCGCTTCAACGCCCTCCTTTTTATCTTGACGGTTGTAGTGATTGTCGTCGATACCTCCATCCTCAATGCGATGTTTGGCTTCGTCATGGTGGTCAACGCCGCCATCGGTATCTTCCAAGAGTTGCACGCCAAGGCTCTCCTCGACCGGCTAGCCATCCTCAACGCCCCCAAAGCGCGAGTCGTCCGTGACGGCGTAGAATCCGAAATCGACGTCAAAGACGTAGTACTCGGCGACATCCTTCATCTCAAATTCGGCGATCAAGTTGTGGCGGACGGCAAAGTCATCTTTACCAACGGCCTCGAACTCGACGAGTCCATGTTAACCGGCGAATCCGATTCCGTCGCAAAAGGACTCAATCAAAACGCTCTTTCTGGCTCGGTCGTGGTGGCCGGCGACGGATATATCCGCGTTTATGCTGTCGGCGCTAATGCCTATTCCAACAAAATTACCAAACAAGTCAAAGCTTTCAAGCGTGTCGATTCCGAACTCATTCGCAGCACCAACAAACTGCTCCGCTATATATCCTGGATGCTCGTAATCGTCGGCCCTATCGTCCTCATCGGCCAGCTCCGCCTCGACAGCGACAACTGGCAAGCTGCTATTGTCCATGCCGTCGCTGCTATCGTCGGCATGATTCCGGAAGGTTTAGTATTATTGACCTCCATGGCTTTTATGCTCGCCGTCATCAAACTCGTACGCGACAATGTCCTCGTCCAACAATTGCCCGCCGTCGAAGTGCTCGCTCGCGTCGATACTATCTTGCTCGATAAAACCGGCACCCTCACAGAAGGGAACATCCGTTTCGAAGCCATCATAGAAATCGACCACAGACGCAAAGACGAAATATACCAAGTCCTTTCCACTATCGCCCACCGCTCCGTCTCCCCTACCAACGACGCCCTGCGAGAAGCTACCAAAGGCATCCATCCAGCCGTCGTCGAAGCCGAAGTCCCTTTCAATTCCGCCCGCAAATGGAGCTCTGTCACTATCAATCACAAACATTGGATTCTCGGCGCCCCGGAAATCCTGTTTACCGAGAAATCCGGCAAACTTTACGAACAATCCAGAGATAACGCCAACCAAGGCAAGCGCGTCTTGGTTTTGATGGAGACCGACGAACAGCCAGTCGCCAGCAAACTTCCGAAATCCCGTAAGCCGATGGCACTCGTCATCATGCGCGAGAAAGTCCGTTCCGACGCCGCCGAAACCCTCGCGTATTTCCGCGAACAAGGTGTCGGCATCAAAATCATTTCCGGCGACAGTCCTCTGACGGTTGCTGCAGTCGCCCGCCAAGTCGGCGTCGAAGTCGACCAGCCCTTTGACGCGCGCGAACTGCCCAAAAGCGACAATGACCTCATCGCAATTGTCGACAAATACAATGTCTTCGGCCGTGTCCAACCCGAACAAAAACGCCGCATCGCCAAGATTCTACAAGCCCAAGGTCACGTCGTTGCCATGACTGGAGACGGAGTCAACGACGCTCTCGCCCTCAAAGACGCCGACCTCGGCATCGCTATGCAAAGCGGCGCCACCGCCACCAAAGCTGTCGCCGAACTCGTCTTGCTCGACGACAAATTTTCGCATCTCCCTAGCGTACTCGGCGAAGGCCGCCGCGTCATTGCCAACATCGAGCGTGTCGCTAACCTCTTCGTGCTCAAAAACGTCTACTCGCTCGTACTCAGCCTCTCCGTCACGCTCATGGGCATGCAATACCCGTATCAACCCGGCCAAATGACAGTGATGTCAACTCTCGCCATCGGTATCCCTGCTTTCATTCTGGCCCTTGCACCCAATAACCGCCGTTACACCCCCGGCTTCCTCAAACGAGTCCTCGAGTTCTCTGTTCCAGTCGGCATTATCGCCGCAGTTGCTATGCTGACCAACTACTATATCGTCACTGAGCTCGGCGTAGGCATTGTCGCCGCCGGCACCGCCACCTCAATCATCTTGATGGTTATCAGCATGTGGGCGCTGATTCATCTCGCCTACCCGCTCAACGTCTGGAAAATCGCCCTCATCGCCAATATGTTCTCGATTTTCCTCTTAGTACTCATGATACCGGGCGTGTCTTCTCGTTTCCGTTTCAGTATCGATGAATCTACATTGCCAATCGTTCTGGTCGTTGGCGCCATTGCCGTCTTCTTATGTGAGGTTTCGTGGCGTATTATTCCGAAACTAATTCCCAAATTGCGATTCCTGCTGCCACTGAAACGTTGAACGATTCTTTTCGGCCCGCCATCGGTATTTCGAGCACATGGTCGACATCCGCCAAGATTTCCGGCGTGATTCCATACCGCTCTTCGCCTAATATCAAAGCGATTTTCTCCTGTCCTCGCAATAGTGCAGTGCACTCCTCAGAACCTAGTTTGATGGAGTTCTCCGCCTGCTCCAACGCCCAAATCGCATAACCCTCCTCGCGCAGCCTGGCAATTGCATCCACAACCTCCACTATATATTCACCAGCCACGTTTTGCTCGGCGCCTAGCGCCGTCTTACGTAGCGCCTCCGCCAACTTTTCTCTTTCGTGAGGCAGGCCCTTGTCTGTATTCGGAGTATAGCCAGAATAGACCACCCGCTCCACTCCCAACCCCTCGGCCGTACGCAAAATCGCCCCCACATTGTAAACCGACCGCACATTCCATAATATAAGCGTTAACTTTTTGACCATAATCTCGTATAATTCTAACATGAACGAAGAAGAGATTCAGCGCCGCCGTCGCGACAGCGACGAAGAGGCCACTGGCGGCCGTGCCCGCATTCTCGGTTTCCCCTACCTTGATACCCGCGAATTCGAAACCACCATTCCGCTTGTCCGCGAACCCCTGATTCCCGTAGAAACCATGCATAATGATTTCATCATTCCTTTGGCCGTCGGAGGCGGCGAGCATCGTTATCAGTTCATGATCACTTCCCAAACTCCGCGCACTCTCATCGATTCCATGCGCAAAGAATACTCCGACAAGGGTGAGCGCGTCGATTTCTTCATGATCAGCAACTCCGCCTACAAGATTTTCTTGCTCCGCTACGATCCGCCCAAAGAGGTCGTTTACGACGATATTAAAATCGCCGACGAAGGCGACTCGAAAACCATCGCCGAGGTATCTCAAACCCTCAACTCTGTATCCACCGACCGGGTTTTCGACTATATCATCGACCAAGCCGACAAACTCGGAGCTTCAGACATCCATATCGAAAACATGCGCGGCAAGATCCGCGTCCGCCTCCGCGTGGACGGCATCCTGCACCCTGTCGCCGACCTCGACAAAGACCGTTACCGCATCTTGATGGGCGAGCTCAGTTCGCGTGCCGACGTTTCGACCGCTTCCGAAAAACCGCAATCCAGCCATATGCAACAAGAAATTACACGCAACGGCGCTACCCACATTATCAACCTTCGTGTCGAGACCATTCCTACTCTCTATGGCCAAGACGTCGTCATGCGCCTCTTCAACTTCGACGAATCTCTCCTCAAAATCGACCTGCTCGGCCTCAGCCAGGATGAGAAAGATGTGCTTCAAGATGTCATCTCGCACCCGCGCGGCATGGTCCTGATGGTAGGCCCTACCGGTTCCGGTAAATCCACGACCCTCTATTCCATAATCAACGCCCTCAACTCCACCGACCGCAAAATCATCACCCTCGAAGATCCGATCGAGTATAGCATCACCGGCATCTCTCAAATCCCTATCCGCACCAACGAAGGTGGCTCTTTCGGCGAAGGCCTCCGGTCTGTGCTCCGCCTAGACCCGGACGTCGTCATGGTCGGCGAGATTCGCGATCAAGACACCGCCCGCACCGCTATTCAAGCCTCGATTACCGGTCACCTCGTCCTCTCGAGCTTCCACGCCAACAGCACATCCGCCGCTTTCGCCCGCATGATTGACCTTATCGGCGTCAACCCGATTTTCGCCACTGCCATCCGCTTGCTCATCGCCCAGCGCCTCGTCCGCCAGCTCTCTGACAGCAAAGAACCATATGCGCCAGACCAAGCCACCAAAACTTACATCACCAAGTCTCTCGAGGGCGTCGACCTTACTCCTTACAAAATCGACCTTAATAACATCACTCTTTATAAACCAGTTGTTTCCGCCGCCGATCCATTTGGCTACAAAGGACGCATCGTCCTAATGGAACAAATGACCGTCAGCGACGAAATCCAGAAGTTTATTCGCGGAGAGCTAGTCGATATCAATGCCGACCAGATTGAAAAAGCCGCTCGCCAGCACGGTATGCTCACTCTCCTCCAGAGAGGTCTGATTACCGCCCTTCAGGGAAGAACTACACTCGAAGAAGTCTCCCGCGTCATCTAGTTACATTGACTTTTCGCACAAAGTATGCTATAATGTACATAGAGTTACAATAGTACCTCAGTACTTTGACGTCTCATATTCATTTCATAAGCCCATCCGGCCCCAGATGCTGAGGTCGCATTGGCTTATGAATTTTCATTCACGGGTCAAATATATTTGGGGGAGACCCAGAAAGAAGGAAAATATGGATATGTATAATTTGGAAACAGCGAATGCGCAAATCGAAGATTATATGATCGGTGGCTCAGCACAAAAGCAGGAAGTCCTAGGTTTCTTAACCAAGGAGACCGACGAATTCACGCTCAATAACTATGACGGCGCACCTGTCGCTGTTGTGCGAGGAGATCAACCTAGCGACAGCTATTTCGTATATGCTCTCGCGATTCACTACCTTGAGCATACGGATAGCCCGCTGGATTTAATCGATATTATCGTGGCAAGCGCCAATTCGATGCCAGACAAAGATTCTCGAAATATCGAGGTCGTCCGAGAGCTCGAAGATTATCTGAGAATGAAATATGTCAGAGGCGAAAACGTGTCTAGAGATTATTTCTTCCTCAAGAGAGATTTTATCATTTGTATGGGCAACAGGCAGATGACCAGCCGCGGCGCAGCTATCAAGAGCATTATTGAGGGTATGAGTTCGACCAGCGCCAACGATTGGCTTTATCAAGGTTATGGCTCGCTCGACTTCATGAACAGGCTTCTACAGGGAGAGTTCAACGATAGTCTGTACGCCATCGGCATGACAAAAGAGGAAGTTACCTCTGTCATCAAAGAAACGGCCAGTGTCATCAAAGGGCACATGAGTCTTCTTCTTCGCAGCGATTCGCTCAGAGAACAAAGCCCTAAATGGCAAGAAGAAAACCAAAAAGTCATGAAGACTATTTCGAAAATTATTCCAAAATAAGAGACAAGAAAAGGCTGATTTATTCAGCCTTTTTTATTGCCCGCGAAAAGCATTATCATATTGACTTTATCAGGTAAGTATGCTATAATTAAGGTATAAGGGCTTTTGCACTTCGTATTTTTCACATCTCTATATTCGCCCTATAGAAGGAGGAATGTTTATGAAACACTTAGAAATTTGTAGTCCCGTATTTTACGACTGTGAGAATACGAGGGAAGCAATCTGCCGCGCCATTGAGGAGCGGTAAATCTTTAGATTCTGTCTATGATTTGTTTGTAACCGAACAATTCTTAGACGTAGTCAGTACATATCTAAACCATATCAACTTCGAGCGCATCCAAGACAATCCGGAGGCGGTCATCAATATCTTGACGTATGTGAAGGTCATTTCGAGCGATTTTGCTCAGATAGAAGAACAAGAGACTGTTCAAATGTTCTATCTACACATGAGAAAGTTGCTCAAGGGACAAGATTCTAACGACACACCGTACTTTGATGATAATTTCTTCAACTACCTATTGCTTCTAGACCACAGTAAGAGAGGTGACCTCAAGGGTAACCTCATCAAACAAGTCTTGGAGTATTGGTCCGATTTGGACACGGAGCATATTGGGAGTTGGGACTTGCAGAGTCGCAAATCTTTCAGGTTCATTGTCAAGATATTTACCGATAAACTATTGCTCAAAAACCTCAAAGCAGCAAACGGAGTCAAAACGCAGCGTGGACTTTCCAATTTACTTGGTCGAGCGTTGCTTAGTATCAGTAATATCATGCATTTTTCCAAAAACGAAGACTACAAAGCAAACCAATTCGATCGCTCAGCTGCTTCTCGTATGAGATTGTATGTCTGGAGAAAAATCAGGCAAAAGAGGACTTCAAGCCGCCCAATTATGGCATGACGTCCTATAGTGGCATAAATATTAAGAGATAAGTTAAAAATAGGCCGGATTACCCGGCCGTTTTTCTTGCGAAAAAAAACCAACCTACGCAAACCCGTCAATTTCGATACGTGCTTGAGGAACAGGGTAAGTCTGCTAGAATAGAAATATGTTTCAAACCGTAAGAATCATCTCCGGCCAATACAAAAACCAGCGGCTAGCCGTACCAGCGTCTGCCCACCCCATGGGGGAGCGCGAACGCAACGCTGTCTTCAATTCTCTCAGCGGTGTAATTTTCGGCGCTGACGTACTCGATATGTTTGCCGGCTCCGGCGCTGTCGGCCTCGAGGCCCTTTCCCGCGGTGCCAACTCGGTCACTTTTATCGAAAACGACCGCGCAGCCAGGGAAGCAATCAGACTGAATCTGCAGTCTGCCGGTGCGTCTGCCGAAGTATCACCGGTCATCCCTCGACAGAAATACGACATTATTATCGCCGACCCGCCATACGACAACCCACAGTACGATTTAGTCGCAGAGCTGCCTCAGTACTTAAAACACAAAGGCACATTAGTCTTGTCGCATCCAACCGAAGACGACCCGCCGGAGTTGCCTGGGCTCGCCTTGACCGACACGCGTACTTACGCTGGCGCGCGCATCTCGACCTATGCCAGCATTTAAGATATAACTCTTCGCAAATCATAGTTCTTTTTATGCTTACTTGCTGTATAATAAGCATATGCCTATTGAAATAGAGATCTCGATTCTCCTATTTGTGGTTGCTGTCCTAGGCGTACTTGGTTATATGGTGTTTTTCCGTAACAAGTACGATGTTTTTCTCCGTTCCGTATTCTTAGCGCAGTCAATCCTCGGTATCGGTTGGGCTGTCTCCAGTCTCGCCCGCATCGTTGACACCTCCATCGCTGTTTCAACAATTTCCGCAGAAGTCGTTTATTTCTCATCTACCGGCGTTTTGGCAGTTTGGGTAGTGGTCGGTATCGCCCTGAGCAAGTACGAGAAACTTCGCATCCCCAGCGCCATCGTCTGTAGTATTCTCTGGTTGCTACTCTGTATTGCTATCTTCTTGCCGCGCGCCTTTATCGAGAGCGTCGCAGAGCCGCCTGACCGCACTATCTACTTCGGACCAAGTGTTTGGCTATTTTATATCTACTCTACCGTCATGAGTATAGCCGCCATCGGAGTTTTCATCATGAACATTGCCACCTCGCGCACCCAGCTCGAACGTGTCCGCCAAACTGTAATCGGCATGGTTGTAATCGTCTGTCTCTCCATCGTCGGCGTTGTCGGTATCATCATGCCGGCTTTCGGCAACTTCTCAGTCTACTGGCTCGCGCCAATCGTCCTCTTGCTCTTGTCGTCCGGCATCGTGCTCTCGATGTTCCGCTACCGCTTGCTCAACTTCAGCACAGTCAGCACTGATACTATCAACGAAAACCTCGTCATCGATATCTCCCGCCTTCTCATCAAAAACGAAAGCATCAAATCCGGCCTCAAGCAAACAGTCGACACCCTCAACTCCATCCTAGAAATTCGCGCCTCAGCTATCGAGGTTTATGACAATGTCGGCCAGCTGCATGTCGGCGAAGAAAAACTCACTCTCGGCCGCGAATTAGTCACGAAATACATCGACGAAAGTGGCAGTGTCGACGACTACTCCGTGGTCTCTCTCACTTTGGACGACGCAGAGTTTACAGATCCCATTTACAAGTATTTCTTGACCCACCACATCGGTTATGCCGCATTGTTCGGCAACTCCAAGAAAGGTATCTACGGCTCCATTAACATCCGCATCACTAACAACAAGATTTGGGGCACCAAGCAGACCTCGCTCCTCACTACCATCGGAAACGTCATCCTCCTCTCGTACGAGAACAGCAAAGCTCGTATGGAAAACGAAGAATTGCGCCGTATCGACACAGCCAAAGACGAAGTGCTCAACATCGCGAGCCACAACTTGCGCACACCGCTTACAGTCGTCCGTGGTTACATCGAACTCTCGCTTTCAGGCAAAGTCGCGCCCCTCCCGCCCGCTCTCAGCATCTTCCTCCACAAAGCAGAAGACGAAACCCACAAGATGGGCCGCATTATCAACGACTTCCTCACGCTTTCTCGTATTCAGATGGGCCGTTTCCAGCTCCAGCTTGAAACTATCGATCTCAAAGACGTCGTATCTAGCGAAGTCGAAGATATGAACTCCATCGCCGCCAACAAGAAGATGACAATCGGCCTGATTGTCCAGCCGGGCGAATATTATGTCAGCATCGACGAGTCCAAGATTCGCCAGGTCATTACCAACCTCATCGACAACGCCATGTACTACTCTGGCGATTCCCGTGTTATCACGGTGCGGCTCGCCCAGGACATCAAGAATATCATCTTTACAGTCGAAGACCACGGTATCGGTGTGCCAGAAGAATCGCGTGATAAACTTTGGCAGAAGTTCTCGCGTGCTGACAACGCTAAAACATATAGGCCTGACGGCACCGGCACTGGCCTCTATATGATTAAGCGTATTGTCGAAGACCATAAGGGAGGCGTCATCTACGAGCCTCTCGAGCACGGCTCCAAGTTCGGTTTTACATTGCCGCGTCAAAAGGGCCTTGCGCCTCCTAAGCCCGCCGCGCAACCCGCGGCCTCTACCGCCTCCCCGGCGCCTGCAGCTACACCTGCTCCGCCAGCCCAGCCCCACGTCGTCGCACCTGCAGTTCCGCTCACTCCGGTTACTACCACCGACCCCACTAAGCAGGTCTAGCACTCGTATAATCCAAGTGCTATTATTAAGGCAGATAGTATGAAAAAACTAATCCGTTACCTAGCACCGTTTTGGTGGCAAATCCTTCTACTCTTCGTTGGGCTTGGCTTGCAAGTCGGCGCCAGCCTCCAACTCCCGAGCATGATGGCAGACATCGTCAACCACGGCATCGCCGCTAGAGACCAAGCGTACGTCGTCAATCATGGTATACTGATGCTTC
>Ga0123356_10005258_pt1 | contig 13209 bp, 16 predicted proteins | sample TergutEmb28metaG_2_FD_92546 | JGI IMG/M metagenome (GOLD analysis project Ga0123356, IMG submission 92546) | Embiratermes neotenicus P3 segment gut microbial communities from Petit-Saut dam, French Guiana - Emb289 P3 | ecosystem: Host-associated > Arthropoda: Insects > Digestive system > Gut ... | reverse complement strand
ATCGCGAATGCAACGAGACACCCCCCATCCGCACCGTAAAATTCCCATCCTTTGCCCCTTCCACCACCGGCAAATCCCCCGGATGCACCCCCTCAACCCCCATCGCCAACCGCGGATCATACCGCCAAAGCGCGTTCATATTCCGAACATATGTTGTATGATGCGTCGACACTAAAAAACTCAAAACTCAAAACTCAAAACAGGAAACTCGAAACTATGACTATTATCGGCCAAACCGCGTTCATGTCATCGGCTCTTTTATTCGAAGCCCAACCCTGGTACTGGTCCTTTGGCCTGGGCGCGGCGGTGATCCTCTTCGTCGCCGGTCGAAACCGATCCAGCAAAACCCTTATCAAATCAGGACTTACAATCGCAACAATCACGCTGCTCTGGATGCTGCTCGCATGGATCGTTGTCACGCCCGCAGAACGACTCTACGCCGTACACCGCCAACTTGCCGTAATCGCGAAAGAAGGGAATGTCGAAAAACTCTTTTCGCATCTGTCAGAAAACTTCGAACTCCCCCAGCTCGGCATCAAAAACCTCGCCGAAGCCAAAGCCATCGTTTCCGTAACAGTGAATAACGCCCGCGTCAAGAACAATCACGTAAGAGCTTATCAATCCACTATTTACGGCAACACCGCACGCACGCACGTCACGTTCCTCACCGAATCCGACACCGGCATGACCAAGACCTCTTGGGAACTCCAATGGCAAGACATACCGGGAGCCGATTGGAAAATCCGTATCGCCGACCTCAAAATGCTAAACGATTCACCAGTACGGGAATTAGGACTGTAACCCCCTCCAAGATCCAAGCCCAGGGACTGCAGTCCCGGGGCTTACGTCTTCATTGCGAATTCAAAATCCCCAGCTCCACCAAAAACGCATCCGCCTTTTTTAGCGTTTCGCCATGCCACGGCTGACCGTTGAAAAATCCATGCCCGACGTTCGGCGTGATCGAGAGCTCAATCTTATTACCCAACCCTCGCGACTTCTCCGCATACACACGAGCCGCCGCGAGGAACGTATCTTGATCGCCATAAAGAATCAGCGCCGGCGGCAAGTCTTTCGCCAAATGCTCGATCGGCGAATACGTCCGCAAAAACCGTTTCTTCTCCTCATCGCCGTCCCCTGGAGCATTCCGCCGCATAATCTCCGCGGTCTTAACATCTTCGAACGCCGCCACCAGATCCATCACCGGATTAAACAGCACCATCGCTTGCGGCCGACAGGAGATCGTCGCGTCGTCTGTGGGCTCGTCGGTTTCCTTGCTGTTCGGAAACGTCAGTGTTGCGGAGAGATGCCCGCCCGCCGACCCGCCGGCGGCGACGATCTTCTCCGGATCGATGCCCCATTCGCCCGCATGTTTTCGCAAGAACCGCATCGCCGACCTCACATCGAGCACGCATTCCTTCACGCCAGTCTGGTGCACCGACGAGATACGGTACTCCGCACAAACCGCCACCATCCCGCGCGGTGCGGAGTATACGGCCTTGCGGAAAAATTGGGGGGGGCCGCCGCCCCCCCCACCGCCCCCGAAGAAAAAGAGGATCGTGGGGGGTTTTTCCCCCCCCCCCCCAGCCTTCCAATCCGTCGGCAAATACACAAAAAGCTTCAATTCCCCCTGCGGCGTCTTCTTGTAGACAATCTCTTTGTCGGGTTGGCGTGTTGGCTGGACCCGTGACGTGTCTGAAGTCGCGGTCGGTGCTGCCAGTATCATCAACGGAAGTAACGCCGCTGCCATAAGAAACATTACAAGTGTCTGGTTGAGCATGGTTCAAACTCCGATTCGTGTCGCCATCAGATCAACGTATGCCCAAGCCCCGGATTGCCATCGCGGGGCTCTATTTGCGTTTGACTTGGTGTATTTAATGGGCAGCCGACCCATATGACGATAAAATGAAACAATAGGTCGCCTCTTTTTGCGGCCCATGACCAATCGACGCAAGGAGCCTCGCCACATGACACAGTCCACTCAACCCACCATCACCAACGGCGCTCTCGAATTCGCCATCGCCGCCGCTGAGCTCGCTTACAATACCCGTTGTGTCGACGTGATCGTTCTCGATCTTCGCGGCCGTTCACCCGTCACCGAATTCTTCGTCATCGCCACCGGCACCAGCCCACGCCAAATGCGAACCGCCGTCGAAGAGCTCCAGGACCTGGGCAAAAAAATGAACTTCACGCCCTGGAAGACCAGCGGACTCGAGTCGGGCAACTGGATCCTGCTCGATTGCGTGCATGTTGTCTGCCATCTCTTCGACGGTGATGGCCGGGCGTTTTATGATCTTGAATTGCTTTGGGGCGATTGTCCGAAGATCGACTGGCGGAAAGAGCTGGGGCTCCCGGCGGTTCCGGAGGTTGCCCGAGACGACCGATTCTCCGAAGAGTCGCATCTGGATCAGATCGACGCTCAGGAAGAGGAAGAGCGTGATCTGACGGAGCTTGAGGACGACGAGGACGCAGATGAGGACGCGGATGTTGAGCCCGCGGTGGTCGTTGAGTTCCCGGACGAGACGGATGTGGAGCTCGTGGAGATCGATCCGCCATCGACCCGTGGCAAACGTCAGCGCTCGCTCTACCCGACGAAGATTGCCGACCCGACCAGCACGGAGGAAGAGGCCGCGATGCATGTGATACCCGCCCGCAGCGCGGCGGAGATTCTGGATGATGAGGCGGCAGTGCCTCTCAAACCGATCCGTCGTAGTAAGAAGACGGTTAAGAAGGCCGTGAAGAAAACGCCAGTGAAGAAGACCGCTGCGAAGAAAGCCGAGGCGAAAAAGGTCGCGGTGAAGCGAGTTATTACGAAGGGGCTTGCGAAGCCCAAGAAGAAGGTAGTGAAAGTGTCAGCGAAAGCTGTTGTTAAGAAGGCCCCCCATTCTATGAAGGAGAAATCCGTGGCGAAGAAGGCGACGACGAAGAAGATGCCGACCGGTCGGAAAAGAGTCGAGGTGAAAAAGAAGCCGGTGGTGAAGAAGGCGGCAGCGAAACCGATGACCAAAAAAACGGCAAAGAAACCCGCCGCGAAGAAGAGGCGGTAACGCCACCCGGAGCACCGCATGGTAATGCGGTGGTTTGCTCTCGAATTTTATCCAAAGCCCCGGATTGCCATCACGGGGCTCCGTTTTTCCCGTTTCGAACATTTAAAAGGCCTCACATGCAATCCATCGACGACCTGCTCAAATCCCGCTTCAGCTCTGCCATCGCCCAGGCCTTCGGCTTTGAAGACGTTGACCCGTTGATCAAAACCGGCGACCCGAAATTCGCGGATTATCAGGCAAATGTGGCGATGGCTTTGGCGAAGCGTGTGGGCGGCAAGCCGCGAGAGGTGGCCGAGAAGATCGTTACAAACCTCAAGATCGACGACATCTGCGAGTTGCCGACGGTTGCGGGGCCGGGGTTTATCAATTTGCGGTTGAAGAAGTCTTTTCTCGCGGCGGCATTGAAGGAGGCCTTCGATCTTTCCGATCGTGCGGGCGTCGAAACAACCGCTCATCCGCAGACGGTTCTCATCGACTACTCTGGCCCGAACGTCGCCAAACAAATGCACGTCGGACACATACGCTCCACCATCCTCGGCGACACCTTCGCCCGCATCATGACATTCCTCGGCCACAACGTCGTCCGACAAAACCACATCGGCGTCTTCGGCACACAGTACGGCATGCTTATCCACCACATGCGAACCCTCAGTATCGCAGACAAGCCTGTCACCATCACCGACCTCGACCGCCTCTACAAAGAAGCCACCGCAAAATTCAAAACCGATCCAACCTTCGCCGAAACCGCACGCAAAACTGTCGTCGAACTCCAATCCGGCGGCAAAGAGGCCGTCGCGCTTTGGAACCGCATGTGGACCGCCACCCACGACGACTACACCGGCATCTACAAAATGCTCGACGTTACACTCACCGACGCCCATGAGCGCGGCGAATCCTTCTACCGCGACCGACTCCCAAAAATCATCGACCGCGTCAAATCCACGTTTAGCCGCGAGCCGACAGGCGAGCGCTCGGCCTCAGCCTTCGCTACCGACTCCGACGGCGCTTTCGTTGTCTACCTCCCCGGCTACCTCAACAAAGAAAAACAACCCTTCCCCATGATGCTCCAGAAAAGCGACGGCGGCTACCCCTACGCCGCCACCGACCTCGCCGCCCTTTATTTCCGCGTACAGGAGCACAAAGAAACCCCCGCTGACCAAAAACCCCTCAACCAAGACTGGCACGCCGACCGCGTCATTTATTTCATCGACGCTCGTCAGACCCAGCATCTCGCCATGCTCTTCGACGCCTTCCGCGCCGCAGGTTGGAACAAAAACCCCCACACCAACACCGAAGTCCAACTCGAACACGCTTCCTTCGGCACCATCCTCGGCGAAGACGGCACTCCCTTCAAAACACGCTCCGGCGACACCGTTAAACTCAAAGATCTCCTCGAAGAAGCCATCGAACGCGCCAGCAAAATCGACGCACAACGCGGCGCCGAACTCACACCCGAAAAGCGTGCCATCGTCGATCACGCCGTCGGCATCGGCGCCATCAAATACGCCGACATGCGCCAGGACCGCAACACCGACTACACCTTCGCCTGGGACAAGATGCTCTCCTTCCAGGGCAACACCGGCCCATACCTCCAGATGCAATACACCCGTATCCGCAGCATCTACCGCAAAGGCAATACCACTCCCGAAGCCGTCCGCGACGCGAACCCACCGCTCTCACTCGCCCACGAAGACGAACTCACCCTCGCCAAAAAACTCCTCCAATTCGGCCCCACCGTCGAAAGCGTCGCCCGCGATCTCAAGCCCCACTACCTTTGCAACTATCTCTACGAACTCTGCGAAACCTTTTCACGTTTCTTCACCAACTGTCCCGTCCTGAAAGCCGACAGCGAAGCCCTGAAGCTCTCCCGCCTCCGCCTCTGCGACATGGTCGCCACTGTCCTTCGCATCGGCCTCCATGACCTGCTGGGCATCCAGGTCCTCGAAGAAATGTAATGGAAAGAACGGTCGTTTAGCCGCGAGCCGACAGGCGAGCGCTCAGCTTTGAAAAGGCAACCCATTTACGCCACAATATACGACCAACACACCGCCATGTTGAAAGAATGCCAATGCCCATGCAGAAGATTTGCATCGTTTGTGGCAAAGACGTATCCGCCATCAAACGCGTCAAGGACCCCAGGGGCCAGTACTATTACGAACCCTGTCATGCGGCGCTTGCTCGGAGAGCCGCCGCACATACCACGGCATCAGATGATGCCCCCGATCTCGACTTGCCCGATCTTGCCGCCGACGTTCCACTCGACCTGAGCGATCTCGATCTCGCACCGGTCCTCGAACCGACCTCGATATCACCCACTTCCGCCAAATCCGCATGGGCGACCGCCGTCGCCGCCGACGGGCCGCTGTGCCCGTGTTGCAACAGGCATCTCACGCGTAACGCCAAAATCTGCACCGACTGCGGCATCAGAGTCCCATCAGGCCGCCCCATGATCACCTCTCTCGGCCGCGACGAAAATATGCTCTACGCAAACGCAGAAACAATCATCCGCGCCGTTGCATGGATTATTCCGCTCGGATGGTCTCCCATCGCATCCGAGGCATACGCCGCCAGAAAGCCCATCGTCACATGGATCGTCGCGGCAATCACTATCGTGATCAGCTTTGTCTTTTTCATCGACATGCGATGCGACATGTCCATGATCCACTGGATGCTTTGGCCCCCCACGCCCGTTCACATCCCCGCTCACATCCACGATCCCATCGTCGGCGAATTTCACGGATATCAACTTCTCACAAGCGCCTTCCTCCACGACTTTGGCAACATCTTCGGATTCGTCATGCACCTCGGTGGAAACATGCTCTTTCTCCTCATCTTCGGCACACGCGTCAACGCCCTGATCGGCAACCTCAAAATGGCGATCCTCTACCCCTTGCTCGGGATCGCGGCTGCTGCCGCGCATCTGCATTTCGGCGAGCCCAGCGGTCCCATGCTGGGCGCATCGGGCGCCATCATGGGACTCGCAGGAATGTACCTGATCTTCTTCCCCGCCCATCGTGTCTATATGGCGATCTGGCTCAAACTCTTTTGGTGGTATCCCGCCTGGCTCAAAATCTGGACCGTCCGCGGCTTCTGGGTGCTCGTGTTCTATATCAGCTTCGACGTGATTGCCACGATCCTTCGCTCCAGCGACGGCGTCGCTCACTGGGCACACCTCGGCGGATTTATCGCGGGGACCGCCGCCGCAATCCTGTTGCTCGTCTCAGGACTGGCAAACGCCAGGCACGGCGATCTGCTCTCCGTACTGCTGGGCAAATACGCCTGGCCGCTCATCGGAAAACCGCGATGAAAAAGTTATTTCGCAGGATCGACTGTCGCAAAGGATGCGATCTGGTTCTGGCGGAGCACCGCTTTCCGGTCCGACTTGGGAAAATAATAGTCCAGTTGAGTCTTGCCGATCGCGAGCTGGTACGGCGTTGATACATCGTACGAGGAACCGCTCGTAAGAATAATCCGAAACGGCACAAAAGGCTCCGCTCGTAGAAATTCCTTCAAATCATCCAACATGCTTAAATCTTAGCCTCCGCACTTCAAGTAAACAAATCTTGACTAAAGCCGAAGCTATATGATACCCACACGTTGGATCGTCTCATACATCGCCACGATATTCGCCGTCGGAGTCACCGGCTGAATATTATGGCACGGCGAACAAATCCAACGCGACCCCTTCATAATTGCCGCAACTTCCTTCACCTCCCTGACCACATCCTCAACCGATCCGAACGGCAGCGTCTGCTGATTGTCAATCCCCCCATGAAACGCTATCCGCCCACCAAAATCCCGTACCAGCCCCGCCAACTCCATACCCGGACAACGCCACTGCAACGGGTTGAGCACTTCGATTCCGACGAAGTCAACCAAGTCCGGCAGAAACACCCGTGCAGCCCCATCCGTGTGGTAAAAGACATGAATCCCGAACGACCTCGCCAAATCCGCCATCCGTTTCTGTCGCGGCATCAGATACTTGCGATACGTCTCCAACCCGAACAGCGGCCCCGTCTGACCAGCCAAATCCTCCGCAACATACGTCAAATCAATCTTCCCACGCCCCGCCTCGAACAACCGCCGATTGTATTCATAATAAAAATCAAAAATCTGCCGCAGGATCGACTCGACTATCTCCGGATTCAGCAGCAGATCCTCAAACGCCTGTTCCATCCCTCGCAGATTGCAATACAACAGGAACGGCTCATAAGTCCCCGCCTGCCGCAGGCGATAATCATCCATCGCCACCGCCCGCTCAACCGCCTGCGCCCAATCAAAATCCTCCGCCCGCGGCCACGCATACGCCTCAATCTCCGCCACACTCTCCATCTCCGCCAACGGATGTCCCGTCGCCTCACCATACGCGCCCGTTCCATAATGGATCGTCGTATACCGTATCCCCCACATATCAGTCCCGCGAGCGGCACACTCCGACTGTTTCAAATACCGCGCACCGAACCATTGCGGCTTATCGATCCGCAGCTTTCGCCACAGCTCCTCAACGTCGCCACAGGACAAATCCTTCAGCAACCTCGCCGTCACCTCCGGCGTCCCCGAATAATCCACCGGCACACGATCAACCGCCTGCCGATTCAAAATTCCCAGCCACCGTTCTCGCGGGGTCATCTCTGCCATACGACGTTCCTCCAATCAATCGCATCCCGCCATTCTCACCTCAACCCCACCACCGAGCAAATGCCAAGTGGAAGCACGCTCAAGCGTGAATTCCGGGTTAGGTTTCTGCTATAATTTGTGGATGTCCCGTAAAGGAGTCTCTTATGACCACGACTGCCGCCGCACCGACGCCCCCAACCGTCACCGAACTGGCAACCCGCATCGCCGAGCTTGAGGCCCAGGTCGCCGAACTACGCCGCGAGCAGGAGTTCGAACAAATTTCCGCCAGCATCGACCGCGGGCTCGAACAGGCTGATCGAGGCCAGACTACCACAATGGAAGAATTCATCGAACACATGAGCAAAAAATACAACCTCCCTCGCCCCAAATGGATGACTGACGCAACATGACCTACACCATCATCCATTCCGATCAAGTGAACGAAGAGATCGAGGAAGCTTACCTGTGGCTCCTCGAACGAACCGAGCAACATGCCCCCGCCTGGTACGAACGCGTATTGGATGCGATCGCTTCTCTTAAAAACATGCCGTCACGCTGTCCGCTGGCACCGGAGTATAAGAAAAGTGGAGAAGAAGTCCGCCACCTGATCATCGGCGACCACATCCACGGGTACCGCATCATCTACGCCATCCGTGGCAACACGGTTACGATACTCCGCTTCGTCCACGGTGCCCGCGTCATCTTCCCACGCTAAAGCGTGAACTCCGAGGGCTACCGCATTGGGCTGACGTTGGCGTCTGGCTCGCGTACAATCCATCATGGTTATGGCTCGACCTTATCCCATCTTTCTCGATCTCAAGCTGCGGCCCGTCCTCGTCGTCGGCGGCGGAGCTGTTGCTTTGCGGAAGATACGTGGTTTGCTCGAAGCGGGTGCTCGTGTCACCGTCATCGCCACGGAACTCAGACCGGAGCTCGCCAAACTGAAACCGCAAAAAATCCGACGCCCTTACGCTTCCGCCGATATGCGGACCCAACCGTGGCAACTCGTCTTTGCCGCGACGGATTCGCCGGAAGAGAACGCTCGGGTTCACAAGGACGCATCACGGCGACGCATCCTCTGCTGCCGATGCGACGAATCGGACGGCTCTGATTTTGCAGGGGCGGCTGTTGCGTATGCCGGTCCGGTGACGCTGGCCGTCAGTTCCGCAGGAGCTTCGCCCGCTCTTGCCGCTCGGATTCGAGACAAGGCCGCGACTGCAATCGACCCGGTGCTGGTAAGGCTCGCGGAGTTGTTGCCGACGTGGCGGGCGAGAGCGAAGAAAGTGATCGCTCATCCGCAGCTCAGGCGGAAGTTGCTTCAGCAGATTGCCGGGCCGGTGATGGAGGAGACGCTTCGCAAGCATGGGCTGCGACAGGCTCGGGTGCTTTTTACGCGGTGGCTTCGTTCATATAGTCCCGGCCTTGGCCGGGATCCGCTCTCGCCCGACGATCCCGGCCAAGGCCGGGGCTATGTGATGAAGGCAAAAAGTGGGAGGATCAAGAAACGTGATTAATACCATCCAGATCGCGATCGCTTTTTTGATTGTATTGATTTTTGGTTATGCGTATTACCTGGGATGGCGGCGTATGCGGGAGCAGAAGGGGGGGGGGGGCACGGTCGCCGACCCGACCGATTCGCCGTATGTCATGGGCCTGCACGCGAACCTGCTCGTCGGCCTGGGAGCCCTCTTGATCGCGGGACTGCTCGGCTGGCGGACCCTCGGCGACGTCCGAGCCGCGATCGACTACCTGGATGTTTTTCTGCTGCTGGCGTTCCTCCTCGCGGCGGCACAGATTTATCTGCGGGGACATCGGCGGCTGGGAGGGCTTTCGCTTTACATCGGCCCGATGATCGCTTTTGTGCTGCTGCTGGGCATCGGGCTCCAACTCATCCGCCCCGGCCCGTTCCCTTATTACGAGAAGGCCGAACGCGTCTGGAACCTCGTGCACGTCGGCACTATCCTCATCGGCACGCTTTGCTTTGCGCTGGCCTGCGTCGGCGGAATCGTCTACCTCTCCGCCGACCATCGACTCAAGAACCGCAAGATGATGGGCCCCGTCGATGCGTCGCGGTTCCCCTCACTCGCCACACTTGAACGCTTTAACCGCTGGATGGTCTATCCGGGCTTTTTCCTGCTCACGATCGGCATCGCCGCGGGAGCCCTGGCCGTCCGCTACGGCGACCACGAAAAACCACGCGCGAAAATCGCCATCGCGCTCGCCGCATGGCTCATCTATGCCGTGCTCTTGCCCCGAGCACCGGCCTTCCGCGGGAAACGGTCCGCATGGCTCTCCATCGTTGGGTTCGCCTTCATCCTCGCTGGCTACGTCGCCACGTCCTGGATTCAATAGAGTGGTCGTGAAAGAGTTTGTCGCAGATTCTCCTGGGCTTGTGGTCGTCGGTCTGAATCATCGGACGGCTCCGATCGAGTTGCGCGAGAAACTGGCCTTCACGCCGGAGTCGGCGACCGCCGCCATCACCGCCCTTCGCGAAAAATTTCCCGACACGGAAGCCGTCGTGCTTTCGACCTGTAATCGTGTCGAGATTTACGTTGGGCAAGGGGGGGGGGGGCCGCGGGTTGATGAGCTTGCCGATTTTCTCGCGGCATTTCATTCGCTGGCTGTCGATCGTATCCGCTCGCATCTTTATTGTTACGAAGACCGTGCGGTCGTCGAGCATCTTTTCGCGGTCGCCAGTTCGCTCGATTCGATGGTCGTCGGCGAGACCCAGATTCTTTCGCAGGTGAAGTCGGCCTATCAACACGCCGTCGCCGCCGGCGCGGTGGGCAAAGTGCTCCACGCTCTTTTTCAGCGGGCACTTGCTGCCGCTCGGGATGTGCACGGCAAAACGTCGCTCGCTTCCGGCCGGCTCTCCGTCGCCTCCGTTGCCGTCGAACTCGCCCGGGCAGTCTTCGATCGCTTCGAGGAGAAGGTGGTGCTCTGCGTCGGGGCGGGAAAGATGGCGTCGCTGATGCTGCGGCACCTCGCGGAACTTCAGCCGCGAGAACTGCTCGTCGCGAATCGCTCCATTGAGAATGCCCAGGCGGTCGCGGTGACGTTCGGCGGACAGCCTCGCTCACTCGACGAGCTCGATCAACTGCTGATTGCCGCGGACATTGTGTTGACCTCGACCGGTTCCGCGGAGCTGTTGATTTCGAAGGAGCGGTTCCGTGCCCTGCTCAAGGCCCGCAAGTACCGCCCGATCGTGATGATCGACATTGCCGTCCCGCGCGACATTGCCGCCGACGTCGGGCAGTTGCAGAACGTTTACCTTTATAATGTTGACGATCTTCAGGCGGTCGCAGTCGGCAACCGCGAGAGGCGTGACGAGCGGATCGCCGCCTCGCGAGCCGTGCTTGCCGAGCACGTCGAGGAATTCCTGCAATGGCTCGCGGTCCGGGACGTCGGCCCGATGGTCAAGGAGCTTTACGCCCGTTGTCATAAGCTCGTCACGGCAGAACTCGAAACGCTCTACGCAAGTCAGCCCGACCTGACGCCGGCTCAGAGAGCCCAGGTCGAACGCCTCGCCCATCGCCTCGTCGGCAAAATCCTCCACGAACCCGTGACGCGGATCACCACCTGTAATCCCCTTTCAAACGCTTTTAAACACCGAGCCCGGGACTGTTGCCCAAAAACAAATTCAATTTTATAATGTACATGATTAGGCATGTTGATTTTGTGGACTCCGCGATGATGGACAAACAGCAAAGACGAGAAGAAAAAATCTTTTACATTAACGTGAACATCGAGGGGCGAATACCAATGGCACTAAATTGGAACTCAAAGCACTACGCGGTAGCGTTGTGGTTGGGCATCCGAAAGGGTACATAGGCATTTTACTCATGAAAATTCTCCTCAACGCCGGCGGCCTTGCTGAAACGAACTCATACCTCCTCGTCGATGAATCCACAAAAACCGCCGCCATCATCGACGCACCCGGCGACACCACCGGCAAAATCGTTGGTCCGCATCTCGAAGCCGCAAAACAAAACGGCTGGGATATTCAATATCTTCTGCTGACCCACGGCCACTGGGACCACCTCTCCGACCACAAATTCATCACCGACGCCTTCCCGAACGCCAAAATCCTCATGCACCAACTCGACGCCCCCATGCTCGAAAACCCCGGCAGCCAACGCTTCCCACTCCCCTACATCATCCCTGCCCGCCAACCCGACGCCCTCCTCACCGACAACCAAACCATCCAACTCGGCAATCTAACGATCACCGCCCTCCACGTCCCCGGCCACACCCCCGGCCACCTCGTCTTCCACGTCCCCGACCAAGAGCAAAAACTCCTCTTCACCGGCGACCTGCTCTTCGCCGGCGCCATCGGCCGCTACGACTTCCCCGGCGGAAACCTCGACCACCTCAAATCCTCTCTCCACCGCATCCTCCAACTCCCCGACGACACCCAAATCCTCCCCGGCCACGGCCCATCCACCACCATCGCCAACGAAAAAAACGGAAACCCCTTCATCCGTCGTTGGAGACTCCACCAATGAAAAATGCGATACTTGACACACTCTCCGCCACAATCTACCCTGAAAGCATGACTGAAAAGATGAACATCTCCATCCCTTCTCCGCTCAAGAAGTGGGTCGAGCGCCAGGCCACCAGGCAAGGCTATGACACCGCCAACACGTATGTCCTTGACGTGCTTCGTCGCGAGAAGGCCTTGGATGCTCGTGACAAGATAGACGCCAAACTCCTGCAAGCCATCAACAGCGGCCCTTCCGCTCCGATGACCGCCACCGATTGGAACCACATCCGCGCTGAAGGTCGTCGTCTTGCCCGCAAGCTGCGAAAAAAATGATGCGAACCATCCTACGAAAACCGCAGGTCAACGAGGATCTCATTGGGCATTATGCTTATATTGCTCTCGACAAGATCGAGCCTGCCGAGCGATTCTTACGAGTCGCGGAAGAATCTTTTCAGCGTCTTCTGACGATGCCCGCCATCGGGACCAAATGGGTCTCCAAAAACAAAGCTCTTGCGGGCATTTACGTTTACCCGCTGTCGACGCCCTATCGAAGCTACCTGATGTTTTATCGCCTTATTCCTGATGGGATCGAACTGCTCACCATTCTCCACGGTGCACGTAACCTTGAGAGAGCCTTGCGACAAATTCTGATTCCACCTTGAACAAAAGGAACCCCGCAAGGAATCCGTATACAATCCCCCCATGAAACGTCGCTGGCTCATCTGCGGAATCTTCATCGCCCTGCTCACGCTATCGGTCGGAGGATGGGTGTTCAGCGCTTTGTATTTTTGTTTCGTTCAGTTCCAGTACGGTAGTCGTGAAATTGGTGCGGGGACCACACGAGGTACAGTTGGCTTTTATTTTCGGCACTATGGCACAACTGCAGAGAACCATTTGAACTATGATTATTTTTGTTTTCGTCAACCTGACATTCGATTTTGGCCAACGTCGTATAAAAAGAGTGCAAGGGATTTCAGGTTTTTCGGGTTTGGCTACAGCCACGGTGATCGCTTTTCTTTCAATGCTCGGGTTCCTACTTGGTCTTTTGCTTTGCCGTTTTGGTTT
>Ga0123356_10005257_pt1 | contig 13210 bp, 9 predicted proteins | sample TergutEmb28metaG_2_FD_92546 | JGI IMG/M metagenome (GOLD analysis project Ga0123356, IMG submission 92546) | Embiratermes neotenicus P3 segment gut microbial communities from Petit-Saut dam, French Guiana - Emb289 P3 | ecosystem: Host-associated > Arthropoda: Insects > Digestive system > Gut ... | reverse complement strand
CCAGAACTACGTTATCGTTGTTCTTTAATTTATAAGGTTTGCAGTTTAAGGAGACTGCGCCTCCGCCCGCTATTCACGCCTCCACACCCCCGTCGAAACCGGTGCAGCCCCGTGTTGATTACTTGAGCCTGGCTTCTTTTATCGCTGTCACCTCCATTGAACCATTAAAATGTCCGGATATAATATAGTCCACCGGAATCAAGTGATTCCGCTCAAGCAGCATATATAAAGACTCTCTTGAAAAGTAGTTCAAATGAAACTGTTGGCGTCTCATTACATCGTTGTGTCCTACTATCTGCGTATACGCACTTTCAAACGACGGTGTCGATATCCAAAGCGCTCCGTCTTCACTAAGCATTGATTCTGCTTTTGCCAAAGCCTGATCCGGATCGCTTACATGTTCCAGTACGTCTCCCATGATAATAACGTCCCATAACCTATCAGATTTATATTCATTAAAATCTGCTGTTTCTGCATTAAGATTATGGAGCTTCCTTGCATCATCGACATGTCGCTCGATAACATCGATACCGAATGTTTCATAGCCCATTTCCCGTGCTGCAAGAAGACACTCACATGCGCCTATACCTACTTCGAAAAGACTCATCCCTGTTGCAAACCCATATCCCCGAATCGATGATAGTATTTTTGAATAGTATGGGAAAAAAACCGGGTTTGCTTTTCTTGGTCCGGTATTATAAATGAATAGTTTTTCCGGGAAATTTCTCGCAAACATATGGTTACATGACTCGCAGTACATCCACATACGTATCGGATTGAAAAACTCATTAAACCCGTTAGCTTCAAATAGAGGATAACACCATTCCGGAACACTTTCTTTGTCGCATAGAGGACATTTTGTATTTTCTTTTTCCTCTTTTAGCCCCTTAAAAACATAATTTATACTGGAATGATCGGCTTGAAGTACTTGTGAAGCAATATCCGGCTTTGCATTAAGTGCCTTATAGTACAACTCATATGCTTCCTCCGGCTCACCAATCATATTAGATATTTTTGCGATATTAAAAAAACAAAATGGTGCTAACTGCTCGTATTCCCTGAGTTTTAGAAGTTCGGCAAGCGCCTCTTCTATTTTCTCTTCTCGCATTAGTTCCAGAGCCCGATTGAATTGGTCTACCGGATGGGTCATTTTCTTGCTCCTTTTTATCAAAAACTTTCCGGGTTTCTTCCTTTAATGCTTCTTTCAATATCACGCTCTGACGTACGCTCAGACTCAGTATTACGCTTATCGTGTAGCTTTTTACCACGTGCTAGACCTAGTTCCAGTTTTACTCGTGAATTTTTAAAGTATACGGACAAAGGTATAAGCGCCAGTCCATCTTGTTTTATTCGGTCATAAAGCCGGTTGATCTCCCGCTTGTGCATCAGCAATCGCTTAGGTCGCACGGGGTCACGGTTGAATATGTTGCCTTTCTCGTATGGGCTGATATGCATTCCCCTTGCGAAAAGCTCACCGTCTTTGACCATGCAGAACGATTCCTTCAGGTTGACATTCCCTTGCCTTATCGACTTGACCTCAGTACCAAAAAGCTCGACTCCGGCTTCAAACTTCTCAAGTATATGGTATTCATGATACGCTTTTTTATTACCCGCTACCAGCTTGACTCCTGTCGCTTTTGGCAACGTCCTGCACCCCCTTTCCAAATGAGCTTCGGGGTATGGATTTTACACGGAAAACGTGCTGTTGTCAATGGTTTTAAAATCATTTACCAAGAAACTCTCTTATCTCACAAATCACCGATTCAGCTTCATCGTCCGTAAGCTCCGGGAATATCGGCAGACACACTGTTTCCTTAGACAACATTTCCGAAACGGGCATGTCGCCTTCCTTATACCCAAGATAATTAAACGCCTTTTGCAGATGCAACGGAACCGGATAAAACGCACCGGTTCCTATGCCTTTTTCCGCAAGGCTGGCGCTCAATTCATCTTTTTGCTTTGTACGGATAACATACTGATGATAACAACTTGCCCCGTCTTCCGGCGAAACAGGTATATCAACAACACCTTTAAGCCCGGCATCATAGAGCTTTGCTATTCTCGTACGACTTTTGTTGTAATCGTCCAGATATTTAAGCTTAGTGCTCAAAATAACGGCTTGCATGGCATCCAAACGGGAGTTGTATGCAATCAGGTAGTTATAATACTTATATGGATTATAAAGTGCATCAGTATTGGATTCCATGGCAAATTCATCTTTCTCGCCAAGCAAAAATTCTCGGGCTTTTGCACCGTTTTTCGCCATACCATGCTCTCTAAAGGCACGAGCGATCACAGCAAGATCATCATCATTTGTAGTTACCATTCCCGCATCCCCAAATGCACCAAGATTTTTTGTCGGATAGAATGAAAACGTCACCAGATTATTTGTGTTCCCGATTTTTTTGCCCTTATACTCGCTGCCAATGGCTTGAGCTGCATCCTCGACAACATGCAAACTATGCTTTGCTGCAATATTATTTAAAGCTTCCATGTCACATGGAAATCCGAATAAATGCACAGGTAGAATAGCTTTTGTTTTAGCTGTGATTTTCGCTTCCACCAGAGACGGGTCAATATTAAAGTCTGATTCTTTAACATCGACAAAAACCGGTACTGCGCCGATCGCTGCAATCGCCTCAGCCGTAGCGAAAAAAGTAAAAGGAGTCGTAATGACCTCATCGCCTATGCCCACATTACAGGCACGCAGGGCAAGCATTATAGCGTCGGTACCATTTGCACAGGAGATCACATGCTTAACATTCAGATACTCTCTCATTTGCTCTTCAAAAGCATCAACATACCTGCCACCTATATATGCTCCGCTGCGCATGACTTCGGTAACCTTCGCTTCAAGCTCATCTTTTAGCTGTTCATATTGCCTTTTTAAATCCAGAAATGGTACGTTCATTTGATTTCTCCTTACACGTCTTTTCGACTATTATACTATATCAGCGCGCTTAGACCAAAACGAAATCTTCAAGCTTTGCCTCACTACGCTGGCATTGCTCCCATTTTACCTTGCGTACTTGTTCAAAGCAGCAATATCTGCACATTGGGGTAGGCTTTGTCAAATACCTTGAGATCTCCCAACCGTCCATTTCCGTATTGTGTATGTCCATGCGCATTTTATCCATGTTCTCTGCCATATCTTCAAATTTGACATTAAAGTGTTTTTCAATAACTTCTGATGAACCCGGCAAAAAGCATGGATAGACATACCCATTATATAGGGTATGGCAGTGCTTATCTGTAAAACAAGTCCTGTGCGCATGTTCCATATCATTTACCGGCTCAAGCATCCTGAATATCCAAAAGCTCTCGACCGGTTTCCCGGAAATCTGCCCCCAATGCCACTGCACACCATGGTCACTTAATATTTTACCCAATTTATCACGCTGATCAATTATAGGTTGATACGTTGAGACTTGAAAGCCGCAACGATTCTTGTGCATCACTTCCAGCAACTCATCAAACTTCCCGTCATCCTTTAGCAATAATAATCCGTTCGTTTGTATTGCCAGACCCGTTATAGGGAAGGCTTCGCGCGTTATTTTCACCATTTCGGCAAGCTCGGGATGCAGAAGCGGCTCCCCTCCCGATATCCTGAAACGGCAAACATGCCAATAGAGCTCTCTTAATCTCGTTATATCATCGCGGTATGACTGCAAAGATATATACCCCGGTTTTGTCAGCGGCGAAGCCACTAAACATGATCTGCAACTACTGTTACAGTTCAAGTTGGACAACGGCATAATAAAGTCGAGCACTTCCCTGCTCATATCTGCCTCGATCAATGCATCATCTAAAGCCATCTCAGCTCCGCCGTCAAACGGTTGAAGCGATTCATGCACAAAATCATAAGCTCCGTCGTAGAACCACGGTGGTACGGTGAATACATTTTTTGTAATCCCGGCAGTTTTAAGCATTCTGTATATCATTGATAGTTTTGGTTCCGTGTATCCGGAAAACGCAACTATCAACTTGTCGATTTGCCTGGTCCTATGCAACACCGCAAGCTTCTCCACACTTACTATTTCAGCGCCGTTGATTTTTTCACCGACATATTTTCCTGTTCTGTCACAGAAATGCGTTACACGATACTTGTTATTTGAAACCGCTTCTATCCTCTGCGCAAGCGCTTCCCCGCATTTGCTTACGCCGAATATCGCCACTCTTTCGACCTTTGTAACACCCGCTCGGTCACGAAAGCTTTTTAGTTCATTATCACCAGGCAAAACTTCTTCTAAATCACTGATAATGACCATTGCCTCGTCCGGACGTTCATCGTCAAGTAAAAACCGAATATAGTTTTTGTTAAAAAGCACCCAGCCTTCTGCGTACTCACAAACTGCGCACAGATTCTGTGCCAGCAGAAGAAAACTCTCTGCATACTCGTCAGGAATCTCATCTTCCGAGAGATGAAATATCCCGTCCAAAGCCGATTGCATATCCTCAATCAAAACCGCTTCAATGATATCGCGCATAAACACAGCGGCAGATGCAGTAAAACCGGTAAATAACGGTTCCTTTGATAGTTCCTGTAATATCTCATCATCCAAAGCAGCGTTTTTACTTGCTGCACGTAACTTAAGCAGTTCTATCAACCTGTTCTTGTCATTCAAAACCTCATCCTCCGCTTATTGATTCTCGATCAATTCTTTTGCTATTATCATGATCAAACGCGCAAAGTCCATCGCTCCACAATCCTTCGCCGCACGTGCGATAAGCATCAAGTCATTTGGATTGCCGATATCATAAAACTCACCGAGTTTCCCTAAAACCTCGTCTTCGCTAGTGTTTTGATTTATTAGCATGGAGATATATGGCGCTAAAATATCATGCCTTGCTTTATCATGTCTCAATATCAACGCGGCATATTCCATCACACTATCTATATCGCCAAGCCCTTGCGCCGCAAGCAACAACTGACCGTACAACATTGTCGGATCCGAAGGGACATATAATGAAACACCCGTATCCGCTCCGGTAGCAAGTTTTTCTTCACCGACTCTCAACAGATCCCACGCCGCTTGAAACTCTCCTTTGTAATTAAGAAGCGATGCGAGGAAATACTCAAAATCAATACAACCCGGGAACTCCGCCAATGCTCTTTGACACAACCGCTCACACTCCTCACGTTTATCGCGGTCATTAACACGCTTGTTCATCAAATTCACATAAGCCTTAACTCTAAGCTTGCGTATAATAATTGCATCACTATTAATGACCTCAAGAAAAAGCCTGTCCGCTTCAGCGCTGTCATCTTCATCACCTGTAAGTTTTAAGGAGTCCGCAAGATATGCTTTCATGCTCATATTATCAGGGTCAGTTAAAAGTTCTGTTCTTAAAAGACTGATATTCCGCTCCGCTTTATTTGCCTCTTTGATTGCTGATTGTGAGTACCCGGTGTGAAAAAGTTGTACATCATTCATCCATTGAATTTTTGTATCGTCTATAGCTAAGTGTTCGTGTACACGTCCAAAAAAGCGTATCGATGGAATATTGCGAAACATTCGCATATTGTTTGACCTGGACATAGGGTTTCCATTCTCATCAATACTTATTCCCACGCAACCAAACGATAGGCAATCCTCTCTCGTTTTTGGGTCTGAATCTACTCTCTCTATATGCTCAATAAGCCTTCCTGCATCCTCTGCAAGTATATACTCATCGGCATCAGTTATCAGTATCCAATCCCCGGTCGCCTGTTCAATAGAGTAGTTTCTGGCAGCGGAAAAGTCGTCTATCCATTCAAAATGAAATACCTTAGCGCCCATTTGCTCCGCAATTTCAACGGTTCTATCTGTAGACCCCGTGTCTACGACGATTTGCTCATAAACGACCGGCTTAGCCCATTCAAGCGCAGACCTGATGTTTTTCTCTTCATTTTTAACTATCATACATTGAGAAAGCCGGACTCTGTTCCCGGTTGCTCTTATACTATTGCCGCACTCTTCACTCATAACAAATCCTCATATGCCCGGTCATGTCAAACCAGTTATCCATAAACTTATCCGTGCTGAATCTTTTGGTGTCCGCATAGCAGTTCTCGCTCATTTTCTGTCGCATTTTCTCATCCTTAAAAAACTCTAAAAGCTTTCTTGCAAATAGCTCTTTATCAAAGCGTGGTATAAGAAAACCTGTTTGCCCGTCAATAATGATCTCTGACGGTCCGTACTTTATATCAAAAGCAAAAGCAGGGCATCCGTTACAGATGCTTTCAACCAAAGTCAGCCCGAACCCTTCGGCAGCGCTTGTAAATATTGACAAAGCCGCGGATCTAAACGCAGATAGTGGCTCGTCCGTATACCCCATAAAAGTGATATTACTTTCCAAACCAAGCTCTTTGATCCGTTTTCTTATGTTTTCTTCTTCAGACCCACGACCGAATATCTCCAGTTTTGCTTCAGGCACTTCCTTGACCACATCCGAAAAAATATCAACGGCAAAAACAACTTGCTTTAGAGGGTCTAGTCTGGCAACTATTGCAGCTTTTAAAGGATCACGCTCTTTAAAGTCCGGCTGCGATATCTCGTATGGGTACGGGTGCGGTATAACAAAAATATTTTCCCTTTCTCCGTATATACTAAGGAAATCTTCTCGAGCAGAATCAGTTAGCATTACAATGCCGTCAAACTCTTTATGATTTTCGCATAAATACTTATAGTACATCTGCGGGTCGCTTTTTAAGTCGTATGCATCGTTTAAGAAAATACTATGTACGACTGCGCATTTTGCAACGTTTTTTCTTCCGCTGCTAATCATTGTTGCAGCTTTTGACATCAACCCGTCTTCAACTACGAGCAAATAGAATTTGTCGTCAGTTATTATCTTTTCAAGAAAAAAAGCCGCAAGCTCTGCGCTTCCTTTACATTTCTTCAGTGCTTTGCCATCCGTGTCATAAACAACAAGCAGTTCTTCTCTGCATCCATCGTCTTTACACTCGTAAAATGCCTCAATGCACAAATCTCCGCCGGTAGTATAATACTTATCACCGAACCTGTTCTCATCCTTTGGATCGTACTCCCGTACGTAATTCAGGTATCCCCATTCATCAAAGAAAGTATCGCTGACCTTTTTTTCTCCGCTGTAGTGCCTTACCATACGTAGGCTCCCCGCATAACCGCTGTAATGCTCCTTCCTGATACATACATCATTAGCGTAAACCTCAAACACACCGTCCGATACCTCAACATATCTATTCCCGTCATCAACGGGGGCATAAACGGCAATGTTGCTCAGACCTTCAGCATAGGATCCCTGGAAATACTCAAAAACATTTTGAATTCTTGTATTGGCTCCTATGCTCGCTTGATCGCCATCAGCGGTTTTTAACCAAGTCAAAGCCTGGTGGTTATCTATATTGTGGATGCATGTCAGGAGCAACGGTTTGTAGTTCCACATATCCTCCATCAGTTTGATTTTTCTCAGGACGCTGTCGATATATCCTGTTCTTCTTGTAATTATTCCGGAAAGAATAAAAACAGTTTCAATACCGTTTAGTATCCCGTACTCGTCAGGGATTGCCGCCTCAACGGCTTTGGCTGACCCGTCAAAGTACAGCATTGACTTTATTGTTATTAGCTCCGGATCGGTTGGGTTCAGTAACGAATACTGCTCAAGAACCTGCTTTGCGGCTTCAGTGTTCCCGCCATTGATCAAGTCGTAGATTATACTCCTGATCGATGCCGCTTCCTGTTCAAATAATACATGTGCAGAATCCTGGTTACCGCTCATTTTTCCGCCGCTCCAATCTCCCGGCCAATACTCACAACGACTATGATAAATGCGTTATTTTCCCAACAACTCCCCTGCCATCTCCATCACCATTTTAGCGAATAACAGTATGCCGTAGTCCTTTGACGTACGGGCGATAAACATTAGCTCCTTAGCATCGCTTAAATCATATATCTTTGACAGTCTCTCAAAAACCTCTACCCCGGTTTTTTTCTGCTGAAACAAAGTTGTCAGGAAAGGTCCGAGCACCTCCGGTTTGTCTTTTCCCTCTGTAAGCATAGCGTCAACGATCGTATCGTACTTGATCTCGTTGTCCTTATCACCTGACCCGGACGCCGCTATGGACAATTGGTAAAACAAAAGTACCGGGCAACTCATCAACACCCGTGTCTCCGGTGCGGTCGTCGAATTCATAAAAGCCTGTTCGCATTTTAGCAAATCCTTCATTGCAGCTTTGTAACTTTTGAGTTGATTGCTCAGAAACGCTCTAAAATAATAATAATCAATGTGATTAGGAAGCTCGGAAATTGCTGCGTCGCATAGCTTCATTGCTTCATCTGCCTTCTCGTCATTGATCATAAACCGGGGAATAAGAAAGTCATATGCCAATCTTCTGATTGCCGGTTCCGTTGGCTTTTCACTTGCAAGTCCCGCAAGATACAATGCCTCAGCTTCTAAACGGGATTCTTCGGTTCCGCCCGCTTTTATTGAGTCCGCAAGATAAAGCATTGTGTGCGGATTTGTCGAATCCCTTTTTAGTTCGTCTCTTAGCATCCTAATATTTCGCTCACGTTTATCTGCTGCGCCGTACGCCGTCTGTGCGTAACCTGTGTGCATTATCCGCAAATTCTCAGCATTTAAGAGTTTATTTTTCACTCTGACCGCTTCATGTATCGTACCTTCATAACGCAGATCCGGACGGTTTTGAAATATTCTTTGCTGTGTAAGCACCGCAAAAGCTTTTCCCTCATCGTCAAGCTGCACCCAGGAGCAGGTAAGCGCGTCAAACTCCCTTAAATGCTGCGGATTGCTTTGTATTTTTTTAAGAAGGGATATCATCTCTTTTACATCATCCTGAGACATATATTCGTCTGCGTCAAGTATAGCGATCCAGTTCCCTCTTGCTTTATCCATAGCAAAGTTTTTTGCAGCGGAGAAATCGTTTATCCACTCAAAATGATATACCCTCGCACCCATTTTTTCTGCAAGCTCAACCGTTCTGTCAGTGGAACCCGTATCGACCACTATTTGCTCAAACGCAACGTCTTTTGCCCAGCTTAGCGCTTTTTCAATGTTTTTCTCCTCGTTTTTTACTATCATGCATTGCGAAAGCCTTAAACTCGGTCGAGGCGGACCGGTGTTTTTTCTTTTGCTCTTTTTCTTGCTCATCTATCAATTCTCCATATACTTATCACCAAATCGCCGGTTCCTATACAAGACCATCCATGATCCTTTCGGCAAAAGCGATTGCACCGCAGTCTCTAGCTGCATCTGCAATAAAACATAGGTCTTTATGATCACGCACATCGTATAAGTGCGACAGAAAGCTTATTAGTTCGTTATCGGATGCTCCGCAAAGAAGCAGTTTCGCAATACATGAGCTTAAAACCTCCTGCCTTGTATTATCCATGGATAATATCTGAGTGGAGTACATCACTACATTTTCAACATCACCGAGTCCGTCAGCCGCTAGCATGAGTTGACCGTAGATCATAATAGGATTATTAGGTGTTAAATATGACTCATCATCTTTTGAGATGTCTGCTAGCTTTTTTTCGCATTTTTTCAGTTGCTCCCAAGCTGCCTGATACTCACCTTTTTTATTATAAACATAACCGAGGAAATACTCAAAATCCAAAGCGTCGGGGAACTCATTAAGCGCCTTTCTGCAAATCTCCTCGCCTTTCGAGAGTTTTTCCGGGTCTTTGACATAGTTAAAAATGAAAAACACATATGCCTTCATCCTCATTACATGATGTATACGCGTTCCGCTTTCCAATACTTCGGAAAAAATCATCTCTGCTTCCGATTGACTCGTTTCATCCATACATGAGCTCAGGGAGTCCGCAAGATACGCTTTTGCATCCATATTATTTGGTTCTTGTTTAAGCACCTCTCTTAGAAGCTTGATATTACGTTCTGTTTTCCCCGATTCTTTTTTTGCCGATTCAGAATACCCGGTGTGGGTTACCCTTATGTCCTCTGAGTAAAATCTGCGATCTTCATCTATAGGTAGGCGTTCATGAATTCGCCCGGAAAAACGGATCGCCGGGTCATTACGAAATGCCAATATACGTATAAGGCTGGATGTCGGTCTGTTTTGATCGTCAATGTTGACCATCGTACAGCTCACTGCGAGGTACTTATCGCGCTTATCTGCATCTGACTCTATCTGCTCGAGCAAGGTATGCAATTTTTTTGCATCTGAAACCGTGAACCGGTCATCCCCGTCCATAACAACTATCCAGTTGCCCGACGCCTGCTCAAGGGAGAAATTCCTTGCAGCCGAAAAGTCATCTATCCATTCAAAAACAAACACGTCCGCGCCCATGCTTTTTGCGATTTTTACAGTTTTGTCGGTAGAGCCGGTGTCCACGACAACTTGCTCAAATGTTGTTTCTTTCGCCCAGCCGAGTGCTTCTTCTATGTTTCTTTCCTCGTTTTTGACGATCATACAAAGCGACAGCCGGACCGGCGATTGGGCATTCTGTGACGACTGTGCTGAAGCGTTCTGTGATGAAGCTCTCTTTTTCTTTTTTTTACTCACCTTTATCCCCCGAAAGCTTAGTTATTCCTTCTGCGAAGTCTGTTGCACCGTACTCCCCGGCTGTTTCCGCAACAAAACGCAAATCGTCAGTGTCTCTCATATCATATATATTCGAGAGAAGTTCTATAGTCTCCGCTTCGGAAACACCGTAATGTAAAAGAGTTGCAATACAAGGACCGAGTATTGATTTTCTGGTTTTATCCATTGTTAGCACATGAGTTGAGTATAATACGACGTTTTCAATATCACCAAGCGCCTTTGCAACGATTATCATTTTACAGAAAAGTGTTATCGGATCCGCCGGAATAACTATCGAGTCTTCAAGGTTGACTCCATTGACCACATTTGTCTCACAACTCTTAAGCAGTTCCCACGCTTCGTCATTTTTCCCCATCAGTGAGTAAACTGAAGCAAGAAAATACTCAAAATCTACTGCCCCCGGAAAATCATCAAGCGCTTTTCGACAAACCCCTTCACAATCTTTTAATCTATCCGGATCTTTTAAATATTTGTTGATAAAGTAGATATATGTCTTAATTCTTTGCCACTTATGAACAGTTTGACTTGTCTGCTTGCTTAATATCACTTTATAGAGTTCTTCTGCTTCAGCCTGGCTTTTCTCATCGTCATTTATATTTAGGGCACTTGCAAGATAAGCCATTTTGTTTAAGTTATCGGGTTCCCGCTCCAGTTCTGCCCTCAAGAGCTCAATATTTCTCAGTGATTTTCCTGTTTCCTTATGTGTGGTCTCCGAATAGCCGGTATGATATAGATTTATATCATCCCTGTTTATGATTTCGTTATCGTCGATTGTCAACGTTTCATGTATACGCCCCTTGTAGCGTATCGATGGAATGTTGCGAAACATATGTATTGTTCGCCACTTGGTCATCGCTCTCCCGTTGTCATCAAGATTAATGCCCATAAAACTAACAGCGTAGCAATTACTCCACTTTTCCGGTTCCGATTGGATCTGCTTATACAAATCCGAGATTTTCTGTGCGTCTTCAGGCAAAAAGTACTCATCTGCGTCAAGTGACAGTACCCAGTCACCTGTCGTATGCTCAATCGCACAATTCCTCGCTGCCGCAAAATCGTTGATCCATTCGAAATAATATACTTTTGCACCCATTTCTTCCGCAATCCCGACAGTTCGGTCAGTAGACCCCGTATCAACGACGATTCTTTCAAAGGCTATATCCTTTACGCTTTCCAGCGCTTTGCCAATAGTCTTCTCTCCATTTTTAACTATCATATTAAACGAGAGTTTTTGCTCAAGTGCTGGTGATTGTGGCACTGCTGACGCTTGCGGCGCTGCTGACGATTGCGGCGCTGCTGACGCTTGCAAAGCGATATTTGCTATTGTGATTTGCTGTTGCAATAAATCGGGATTTACAGAAACATAATACGACGCATTAACAGCCTTCTCATCTGACAGCTTGGCTTTGCTGCTTTCTAAAAGCGTCCTCGCCTTCTCAAACTCCCCTTTCTTATTGAGCACAAGCGCAATGAAGTATTCAAAGTCAAGATTCCCCGGAAACTCCACTAACGCCCTGTTGCAGATATCTTCACACTCAAAAAGCTTTGCCGGATCGTTTGCATACTTGCTCGCATAATATATAAAAGCTTTGTGCTTCAGTTCTTTATGGACGTCAGCGTCAACTCCGCTGTTAATAACATCGGTAAACAACTGCTCCGCTTCTTTGATACTCTTTGGATCGGCTTTTAATCTCAGGGCGTCGGCAAGATATGCCTTAAGGTTCAGATCATCCGGGTTTTTCTCAAGCTCCGGACGCAAAAGTTCCACGTTTCGACCAATCTTGTTCTTATCCCTCATAACTGTCTCTGAGTACCCTGTATGATATGCCATTACCCCGTCAAGGATCACTGTATTATCTTTGTCTATTGTGACCTTTTCATGTATTTTCCCTGTATATCGCAGAAAAGGCAGATTCCGAAATGCTCGTAATTGATCACCCGAAGTGGTGAAATTTCCGGCATCATCAAGATTATAAAAACCACAGCCGACACCCAGATATTTTTCGCGGCTTTCCGGATTTGATTGGATTTCCTTAAGGAAAAGAACGAGTTTCTTAGCATCCGCAACCTCAAAATATTCATCTGCGTCAATAATAAGTATCCAGTTTCCAGTCGCATTATCAATAGCAAAATTTCTTGCAGCAGAAAAATCGTTTATCCATTCAAAATGATACACCTTGGCACCCATTTTTTTTGCCATCTCAACTGTTTTATCGGTTGACCCGGTGTCAACAACGATTATTTCGTAAACGACCGATTTTGCCCATCCAAGAGCCTTTTCAATGTTTTTTTCCTCGTTTTTCACTATCATACAAAGTGATAATCTGACAATTGGCTTTGGATGACCGGAACTCTTCTTTTTCTTTTTGTTTTTGCTCATTATTACCCACCTTGTTAGCTGGTTTTAATTAAAAATATTTTACCATAATGACAGGAGTATGTATAGAGATTCTTACAGTTTCACTGGTGCTGTTGGTAAGCAGTTTTCTAGTCACCGTCTACGGTGACTAACGCATCAATAAATGTAAGAAAACCGCTGCACGGTGCCGCCAGGCCCGAAACATGCGGTTCTCTTACAAAGAGGGTTATGATGATTAACCTAGAAGTTGGAGGACTCCTTGAGGTAGTGCGTTAGCTTGGGCAAGCATTGCTGTCGATGCTTGG
>Ga0123356_10005256_pt1 | contig 13211 bp, 8 predicted proteins | sample TergutEmb28metaG_2_FD_92546 | JGI IMG/M metagenome (GOLD analysis project Ga0123356, IMG submission 92546) | Embiratermes neotenicus P3 segment gut microbial communities from Petit-Saut dam, French Guiana - Emb289 P3 | ecosystem: Host-associated > Arthropoda: Insects > Digestive system > Gut ... | reverse complement strand
GGCACGCTGACAGATACCCTGCCGACTGTTCTGCCCGGCGCCTCCTTTCTGTGGCAGATAGGGGTGAATGTCTTTGTCTCGCCCGTGGGCGGGGTCGTTCCCACCCTCTCGGGCGGGGTGCTGACCTGGGCGGGCATTGCGGTAGATCCCTGGGATACCCTCACCACTGCCGTCACCCTGCAATACCCCCTTGTGAATTTTGCGGGCGCCTTCGGAGATTTAAAAACCGCCATCGTCAACGCGGCCGCCTTTGACAGCAGCGACGGCGCCCACCGCCTGCGTGATACCGCCACCCACAGCTTAAGCGAGATGGCGATCGCCTTCTCCAAGACCGTCGACAAGCAGAGGGTGGACGCGGACGCAGACCCCGCGGACAAAACCGTGATCTTTACGCTCGCGGGCATAAACGCCGCCCACCCGGCGCTTATGATGAGCGCCACGGATATGCTGGGCGACGTGCGCAACCTCTTTGACATTGTAAGCGTCAACTACGGCGCCTTCACCGTGGTGAACCTGGGCGGGATCACCGTGGGTTATGAGATCGAGCTGACCTATTGGGATACCACGACCGAGACCTTCACCGTGGGCACGAACAATGTGACGACGCACATCATCCCCTCGGGCGGGCACAGCGCGGCAGACATCGCGGCGGTGCAGTGGATCTTCGGTGATATCCGCTCTGTGACCTGCGTGAGCAACCCCACCATCACCGCCTGCGCCAAGGCAAGCGCGCAGCCCGGAGTCGTAACAAATCGGCTCTATCTGGCCTACAACCAAGTCTATCGGCTGGCAGAGTGCCCGGTAACGGTCACCAACAGCGGTATCCTGCGCAAGGTGTTGTATGACGAAAACGGCGAGCTGCCGACCGTTGCGGGCAGCACCATCACTTTTTTCGGCAACAGCGACTATACCTTTGAAATCACCTGGGAGAATCGCACGGGCCGGACATTAAACGCCTCCGACATCACCTTCGAGGACCTGCTCAACACGCCCATGTGGGAGGATGTGGCCATCGACTTCGTGGTCACCCACTATCCCGCGGGCGGCGGCCCTTCCACCACACGCACCCGCTCGTTCGCGCAGGGCTGGAAGATGTGGGGCACAAACCCCGACCCGGATATTCTGCTTCGGGCGACCTACCAGTCCAGGCTCAGATTAATGGGCACGGACGTGCTGCCGCCCCAAATCCACGACGGGGATGTGGTGGTCATCCGGTTGCAGCTGCACTCCACGGACACCCTGCTCGCCTTCTCTGGCTCTTCCACGCCCGGCCACCATGTGCGCAATGAGATCGTGGTAAAGATAGCGGGGGAGGACGAGTTAAGCGCGCTCTACGGACCCTATATGATCAAAAGACATTGCGAGGTCTCTTTTAAGGCCAGCATCGTCGGCACGGGCGTCGGACCAATCAGCGTCAGCCATCCGACAAGCAGCGCGCCCATGCGCATGTGGGGCGCCGACTGGACCGGGCAAAATGTGGGAAACAACAACTTTATGCTAAAGGGCCTGCCCATCGCGCCCTCCATAAACGGCGCCGTATATACGCGCTATGTCATCTTGGACGTGAGCTTCATCAACCACTGGGAGTCCACCTCCAACGCGATGTTTCCCTTAAACACCACCTCGCGGAACATGTTCCGGGTCGATCTGCCCGAGGGCTGGTCCATGGCGGGCACGATCGTGGACCAAAGCGGCGACAGCGGCAGAAGCTGGCTGCTGGGGTATGAGGAGGGCACAAACTTTCAAAGCTACCAGCCGACAGCGCCCCTGCGGGACGACAAGGGACGGAACCTGCTGTCCGCCGGACAGTACGACGCCTCCTACGGCTGGTTCACCTTCGGCACAAACAACGGCGTTTCGGGCAGCCGCCAATACTATTCTTTCGGCCCCACCCATGTCTCGGGCGTTCAGCTGATCGCGGGCACCTACGTCTCCATGCGCATTGTCGTCTATGAGGAAAGCCCCCAATACGACGCGCCGGAGGAGCTAGAGTTTAAGGTATCCATGGCCATAAACTCCATGAACTGGGGCGGCAGCGGCAGCGGCTTTGCCGCCAGGGACATGGGCATGCAGGGTATCGTGACCTATTCAAACAGCGACACGCCGCTTTTGGGCGCCCTGCCCGCCAATGTGGGCAACGCCTATATGAGCAACGCCTTTACGATGAACTCCGACGTGAGCATCCGCCTGCCCCGCTACGACCTGGGCATCGAAAAGGAGGCCGCGGGCTTTCGGGCCAAAGGCACCTCGGACCCGTGGCTGCCCATGGACGGCAGCGTGCGCGCGCCCGGCCCGAACGATGAGATCCTGTGGAAGGTCAGCCTCACAAACAACTCGGACATCAACCTGACCAACTTTTCGGTCTTTGACCAGATGGGCAAGCCCTATCGCGGAATCAACGCCTTTGGGATCGGCAGCGCCCACGACGTCAGCATCTATGAAAACTACCACGATCCGGCCCTGAAAACGCAGCTCCAGCAGCGAAGGATAAGCAACCTGAACGCCTATACCGCCAGCGGTCATACGCTGTCCTCCGTCGTGCAAAACACCACCATAGGCCAACTCCGCGGCAGCACCGCCTATCGGCGCAGCGCAAGCGACAACGCTGCGGGAGACCAAAACGACCCGGGCCATATCGAGCGCTGGCATGTGACTTCCCTCGGCCTGGGAACCACCGCCACGTCCTATATCCAGGGGGGCTTAAAGCCGGGCCAAACGATGGAGGTCCTCTTTGAAACGGAACCCGATCCCGCGGGCTTCCCGCCCGAATATCGCTCCTATGACAACACGGCCTACGTCTATCCCTACGGCGCCACGATCGGCAACGTAAGCGCGGGCGAGAGTATTTTAGGCACGCTTGACCGCATCATCGGCGCCAAGACCGGCGCGGCCATCGAGATCGGCGGCAACTTCGCCTCCCTGTCGCAAAAGCGCGTGATTCACGCCGGGGCCGAGGCCAGCGGCAGGCAGTCCCATAATAATATTTTAAACATCGCCCCCACGGACGTCTTTCGTTATGAGCTGCTGGTGGAGAGCAAGTCCAACCTGGCCTTTACGGACATGGTCTTAATCGACCGTCTGCCCATGGCGGGCGACGTGGGCGCGGTCAACGCCCAGTCCGGCCGCGGTTCTTTGTTTGCCGTGCGCTTTGCGGATGTGCCGAATGTGGCGGTGGAGGTGCAGCTCAAAGGCTCGACCGTCTGGACGCCGCTTTCCGGCACCCAATACAAGGCGGAGTACAAGGAGATCACCCCAACCTATACCTTCGCGTCGGGCGAGTGGGACGGATCGCTGGGCACAGGCTGGGATCCCGCGCCGACGTCGGATCATGGGGCGCTGCGCATCTGCCTGATCGGCGGCTACAGCCTGCCCGCCGGGGCGACGCTGCGGGTTAGCTTTGACGCGCAGCTAAGCAGCCCCGCGGCCGCGCTCGCGGGCCAGATCGCCTGGAACAGCTTCGGTTATCGCTACCGGGCCTATGACGAGGCCATCCCGGGCCCGCGCTCCATCATCGCAGAACCGGCCAAGGTCGGCGTGCGCACGGGCGGGCATCGGCTGTCCATCGACAAAAAAGTGAAGGCCGACGGCGCGCCGCTTTTAGGTGTGGTTTTCGGCATCTACACGGACCCCGCCTGTCAAAACCTGGTCGCGCAGATGACCACCTTAGCCGACGGCACAGCGTTAAGCCCGATGCTCTTTCCGCGCCAATACTACGTGCGCGAGCTTAGCGCGCCCGCGGGTTATCTGGTCAGCACCCAGGTCTATCCCGTGGACCTCACGCACGCCACCCAACCTGTAGTAAAGGTCAACGGCGCGGACATCGTCAACAGCATTACGCCCGTAACTCTGCATCTGACCAAGGCAATGGACTCCGGCGCCTGGCCCGGCGAGGATATCGTCATTTACATAACGGGCGTGTTCTACGGTCTGGGTAATGTGCCGCTCACCCGCTCCGTAACCTTTGCGCCCCACGAGTGCGACGGCCTGACGGTCAAGACCATGACGGGTCTCATTGCGGGCAATGTCTATACGATTACGGAAAGCAGCGGCACGACTTACAGCTTCACGGCCACCGGGAACTACAGCGACGCGGGGGACTTTATCATCGCGGGCGGCTATTTCAATATGGTCAGAGAGGGCACGATCCACCTGGTCAACCATGAACCCGTGCCGGGTGAGCTGCGTGTGCGCAAAGAAGTCAATACAGTCGGCGGCGGCGAGGACGGAGGCGAGACCTTTGTCATCCGGGTCAGCGGCCTGTTTGAAAGCGAGCCGGATTACCGTGACGTCGAGATCGGCCCGGGCGATCGTGGTCGGTGGTTTATGGTGGATGATATCATCCCGGGCGAGATCTATACCTTCCATGAGATCTTCGGAGGCGATAACTATACCGTAACCTACTCCGAGCAGGCAGTGCAGACGGGCGACGGCGGCAAGGACGTGACCGTTACCAACACGCCCAAAACGCCGGGCGAACTGTGCATTGTCAAAAAGGTGGACGGTGCCGCTCCGACCGAGGATGTGGGGGACTTTCGTGTGCGCGTCACGGGCAGCTTTACGGACACGGCCCAGGGCTGGAAGGAGATAATCTTAAGCCACCCGGCCTACAGTGAGGTGGTGACAGGGCTGCGCGTCGGCGGAACCTACGCGGTGGAGGAGATCAATGTGCCGCTGACCTACGACGCGCCGTTGTACACGGGCCTTTCCCCGACCGGAACCCTGACCGTCACCGACCTGGCGCAGCTTATCGAGATCAACAACACCACGCGCACAAATGCGCTGCTCACCGTGTATAAAGAGATCACGGCCAATGGGTTAAGCACAGCGCGGGAATTCTCCTTCACCCTGATCGGACCCATGGTGGGCGGCACGGAGTTCTATACGGGCCGCATTACCACCGCAAGCTTCGGCCTGGTGCGCTGGGACGACATCCCGGGCACGACGCTGAGCCTGCCGCCGGGCGAGTATGTGCTGATGGAGGAAGTGCCAACGGGGCAGGAGGCGGACTATCAGTTCGCGGGCTGGACAATCGCTTACGAGGGCGAAGAGCCGAGCCAATGGGGGCAGGAGGCGGTATTTCTGACGCTCGCGGAAGGCGGCACGGTGCGTGCCACCGCGACAAATCAGGTGCGCTCCGGCTTTTTGGAAATCGCCAAAGAGATCTATGACGCGTTCGGCGCGGAGCAGGATTACCCCGCGAACAGGGATATCTTCGTCGGCCTGTACCGCGAGACCGATACAGAGCCATATGCGGTCGAGCAGCTGTACTGGTCCGACTGGGAAGGCCGATATCTGAACGCGCAGTTTAACAATCTGCCCTACGGACGCTATTTCGTGCGCGAGGTGGTGACGGACGATTGGACCCATTTCATCCACGTGTCCGATCCGGAGGCGGAGTTTTATTATACGGTCAGCGGCGAGGGTTTGATCGTGCTCAATGCCGAGACCCAGGGCGACTGGGGAGAGCCTGCCCTGACGATCCGCAACGACAAACGCTATGCCGCGGTGGATATTACGGCAGAAAAGACGTTTGAGAGCAACGCGGACAGGGATACCCTGGCCGATAAGACGTTCACCCTGCATGTAACGCGGGAGGACGGCACGCTTTTGGAAACCTTCGCGCTTTGCGGTCCCGCCTGGTCGGCTTCCCTAAGCGACCTTCGGCTCCCGCCGGGCGGCTACCTGATCTATGAGCAAGAGGAGGAGGACGGCGGCTGGGAGCTGATAGAGCTGTCGGGCATTGCGGGCGGCAGGGACTTGTATGAACAATACCATCCGCTCGGCGAAAGGGTCTTGCACTTCACGATCTCTCCCAACGATCTGGGACAGGAGGTGGCGGTCCGTGTCGCGGCCCAAAACCGCGCCACCGCCAAGAAGCTGGCGGAATTCCAAGTGTTAAAAACTGTGGACGACGCAGCCCTGCCCGAGCCTGCGCGTTGTTTTGACTTCCATTTGTATAAGGAAACCCCCGGCGGCGACCTGCTCATCGCCACGGGTACGCTGGTCAAGTCGGGCATGGCCGCCCAGCAGGTGGTGGACTGGGGGGCCTGGGACCCTGCGGCCTATCTCTGGGAGCTAGGCGCAACCTATAAGCTCATCGAGGATCCGGGCAACAATCACTACAGCCTGACCGACGTCGGCGGCGGCACGCCCCACTACGCGGACGAAGGGTATCTGGCCGGGGTCTGCTTTGAGATCACGGAGGACTTGAATACCGTTTCCCTGCTGTTTGAGAATACCCGGAATACGGTCAGCGATATTTCGATTCTCAAGAAAGTGATGGATGAGAACGGAGAAGTGGACAGCGGGCAGTGGGCAGCGGGCAGCAGCTTTCTGTTTGGGATTTACAACGCGGACGGAACGGGCATGAAGTACCTGATCGGCACGGTGGTCGTGACGGACGATCAGCCGACTTTGATCCAAACGATCGAGCCCATTCTGCTTGGCGGAACCTACTACATAAAGGAGCTGACGCTCACGCCGGGCGCGCGTTATGAGCGGGTGGGGATCACAGGTCTTGCGGTTGAGGAGACGGACGGGGCCGGCGTGCCCATGTATCGCTTTACGGCGGAGGCGGAGCTGGTGATCGAGGCGGTCAACGAGCTTCTGCCCGAGGAGCTGATAGACCTGCGCATTGTCAAAGAGCTGGTGGATGGCGCAGGCGATCCCGCCCCCGCGACGCGAACGGAACGATTTGTGTTTATGATCACAAACGGGACTCAGACCTTCTATGAATATGTCACCATCGCCGCGGGCGAGGATAGCGCCACCATCAAGCTAAGTGGCCTGCCGGCGGGGGAGTATGACGTGACGGAGCTGCAAACCAACTGGCGCTATACCTTCCTGGGCAAGTTCATAAAAATGAAGGAACTGGAAGAACAGGACGACGGGATCACCTGGCTTTTTAGAAACCGCAAGACGGACGACCGCTGGGTGGACGACAGCGTCAAGGTACAAAACGTCATGCCCCCGCTCCCTCCCTTAAAGCCGACGCCGTCGCCGAAGCTAACGGCAAGCCCGACGCCGAAGCCGACGCCGTCGCCTACAAAAACGCCGCAGCCTACGCCGTCGCCTACAAAAACGCCGCAGCCTACGCCTACGCCTACAAAAGTGCCGCCGCCGACTCTGGCGCCGGAACCATGAGGTGGCTGAAGATCCCCGTCTATGTGGCAAGCGCCCTGGCGGTGATCGTGGCGCTGGGTATTGTGATCCCCAAGCTGGTATTCGGGGTAGAGCCTTTGGTCGTACAGTCCGGGAGCATGGCGCCCCTCATTCCCACGGGCAGTTTGGTTTTCGCGGTGCCGACGGCGGGCGAGAACATAGAGGCGGGGGATGTCATCTCCTACACCCTGAACGCGCGCGGCACGGTAGTCACGCACAGGGTCGTGGCGGCGGATCGGGAAAACAGGCGTTTTGTGGTTCGCGGCGACGGCAACCAAGCCAACGACCCCGCCACGGTGCCCTACGGCAGCCTGATCGGCGTGGTGCGGCTGCGGGTACCGCTCTTGGGTTATGCCATCGGCTTTGTCAAAACGCCGCAGGGGATGATCGTGCTCGGCACAACATTGCTGGCGCTGATCCTGCTGCTCCTGCTCCTGGGCGAAAGCAGGCAAGCGCCCCAAAAGAGATACTCGCGAAACGCGCGATATAAACCGAGGTATTAGCTTATGAGGAAAAAACGAAATCTTATCCTGGCCATCACGCTTTGCGGCCTTCTGCTGGCCGGAGGCAGCCTGGCCTACATGGCGGCGGCCATGGCGCCCCTTACCAACCCCTTTACCTTCGGCACGACCGAGATCGACATAGACGAGGACTTTGACGGCTGGGACTTAAAGGAGGTGTGTCTTGTGAACGTGGCGGGGGAGGGCCGCGTTCCGGGCGTGGTGCGCGCCCTGCTCATCCCGGTGCTCAAGGACGCGGACTCGGGCCGGACCATAGGCGGGGATATGGGCCCGCTCTCCGACCCAACGGGCGGCACGGAGCTGGTGCTGGGCGACCTGACCTTTGAGCTGGATCCCGACTGGGAGACAAACTGGTTCTACAAGGACGGTTATTTCTACTACCGGACCGTTCTGCAGCCGGGCGAGACGACCGCGCCGCTGCTTCATCGCGTGCGACTGACGGACGATACGCCCGCCATGCGGGAAAAGTACGCGGACATCACCATAACGGTAGAGGTCTTTGCCGACATTCTGCAGGCCGCGGGCGGCGCGGCGAGCCAAGCCTGGGGCATAACGGTCACGGGGACGACTGTAGGGCCTTAATGGAAAATTGAAGATTGAAAATTGAAAATGAAGCAAGTGGTTTCTCCTGATTTTCAATTATCCATTTTCCATTTTCAATTAAAACAAAAGGAGAAAAAACATGAAAAGAACCAAACCAACAAAGGCGATATTAATCGTCAGTCTTGCGACAGTGCTGGTCGTGGGCGTCACCTGGGCCTACCTCAGCACGGTCACAAACACCAAAACCAATCCCTTCACCTTCTTGAGCGAGGGCTTGGACGCCGAACTGGAAGAGCCGGCCTGGGATGACGCCAACGGCCAAGACCTGGTGCCGGACACAAACGTGCGCAAGGACCCGCAGATCAAAAACACGGGGCAGATCGACGAGTATGTCGCCCTGAAACTGACCTGGCAGATGGGCGACGGCACCACACTGACCTCGGCCCAGATGACCCTGCTGCAGAGCCTGATCGACGTGCAATACTGCACAACGCCGGGCACTCTTTCCACGCTGACCAACGGCTACAACCCGGCCTGGAGCCTGGTCCTGCCCGCGGAGGCAGGCACGCCTGAGCAGACCTGGTACTACCGCTTCACGGTGGGCGCGGCCCCGGGCACAGCTTCTCCGCTGGCGGTGGGCGCCTCCACCCTGCCCGTCTTCGACAATATCTACATCAAGGCCAGTATCACCCAGGCGCAGTACGCCTGGCTGAACGGCACGGAGGACTACACCATCCCTGGCTCGCCTCCCACCGTTGTGCCGAAGCTGACAGGCGGCTTTCAGATCTACATCGAAGGCGCGGCGGCCCAGGCGAGCGTCTTTGACCCCACGATCCCCACCGAGGCAGCGACGCTGCGGACGGACTTATATGGGCTACTCAACTAATGTAGGGCGGGGGCTTGCTCCCGCCGCAAACTACAATGTACAAACTACAAACTACAATGAAGGAAAAAACTGCAAGCAGTTTTCTAAAATTTAAATAAAAAGCGAGCGGCTTGACGCTCGTTACCGCAATTGTAGTTTGTACATTGTACATTGACAAAAAAGAAAGGAAACACTATGAAACACAAAAAACTGATCATCCCCCTGGCAATCGTATTGATCGCCGCCCTGGCCATCGGACTCACCCTGGCCTACTTCACCGACACCAAGGAGGTGACCAACACCTTCACCATGGGCGATCTGGAGATCGACTTAACGGAGGACTGGGATCCCGACGACGGCGAGGACATGGTCCCGGGCGACACCGTCGTCAAAGAGCCCGTGATCACTGCCGTCAAAAACGACAGCTATGTGCGCGTCATCCTCACGCTGGTCGACAAGGACGCAACCCCGACCGCGGGCGTCTATCCGCCCATCACGAACACGACCCGCATCAATAAGATCATGTCCACCCTCTTTTATGACGGAACGGGCACGACCATCGCCGCGGGCACAAAATACAGCGCGGTCACGGACTGGGCCGCCTGGGCAGTCGCGGGCAGCGGCATCGACACCCCCTATAACAAGACGGACTTTGAGCTGGCTTCCTCCGGCGGCGGCGTCTTTGTCTTCTACTACAAGGGCGGCGCGGCGCCAAACCCCTATATCTTCACGGAGGGCACGGCCGCCACGCTGTTCACCCATGTGGTCATCCCCACAGAGTGGACGCAGACAGACCTGCGCCTGCTGGGCAAGTATGACATCAACATTCGTGCCGAGGCCATCCAGGCAGCGGGTTTTGTCAGTCATGTCGACGCCTTCGCGGCTCTGCCGTAGGGGCGGTCTCTGACCGCCCGAAAGAGTTAAGAGTTAAGAGTGGAGAGTGGAGCGAATGAAAGAACAGCGGATGCTGTTCAGGGTATTATATTTTCAAACAGCCCATTTATTGTGCGGAACGCACACCTTCGCTTCACGCTTCACTCTCCACTCTCCACACTATCCGAAAGGAGAACCCCGTGTTGAAAAGAAATAGAATACGACGCGTAATTGGCCTTATCCTCATCCTGCTGTCCGTGACAATGACGGGCGGAACGCTTGCCGCGTGGGCGGTCGAGACGGGATCGGTGCACGCGATCAACACGGGAAGCCTGCGCGGTGAGATCGTCGAGGAGTACACAGAGCCAGACGCCCTGCTGCCCGGCATGGTTGTGAGCAAGATCGCCCATGTGGAGAACACGGGCGGGCTGCCCCTGCTGGCGCGGGTGCGTATCGACCTGGCCTGGGGCGCGGCGCGCGGCTCAGATGGCAAGGTCATCGCCGACCCGACCCTGCCCACGAATAATATCTTGCCGGATCTCAACACCACCTATTGGCTGGACGGGGGCGACGGCTGGTATTACTACAAGGGCGTAATAGAGCCGGGGCAGAAAAGCGCGCAGCCCCTGCTCTCCCGGTTTGAGGTGAGCAAGGAAACGGGCAACGCCTATCAGGGTAAGCTGGCGGACATCGTGCTCACCGTGGAATGCCTGCAGGCGGACGGAAACGCGGCCGAGGCCGTCTGGAACCGCAGCTTTGCGGAACTCAATATAGTCGTCACAACCCCGCCGGGCGCCACTACCCGCGTGACCTTTGTGGACACAGAACACGACTTTGCCTTTGACCCTGCGACCACGGATTTGTTCGCCAATTTCAAGAACCTGCTGCCGGGAGATACACGCACACAGACCATAACCGTGCGCAATGCATACTCACAGCCCGTGACGATCTTCCTCAAGGCTGACTTTATAGAGCAAAGCCTGGCCACGCCGGGCAACCTGGCGCTGGTGCGGGCCATGCTGGAAGAGTACGCGCAGATCATTGTTACAGATGCAAACGGACGCCTGATCTATGAGGGCGCGGTCTGGGGCAATTATCCCAACGACCCCGCGCCGGGTCAAATGGATTCCATGAAATACTATATTCCGTTGGGCATGTTTCCGCCGGGCGCGTCCCGGGATTTGACGGTAGCGCTGACACTCTCGCCGGAGCTGGACAACCGCTATCAAAACCTCTGGGGCCTGGTAAAATGGTGGTGGCTGGCGCAGGGTCCGGACGCGGATCCGATGCCAACCCCAACGCCAACCTGTCCGGGCGTGACCATCGCGCCAACTTGCCAGCCGACGCCAACGCCAACCTGTCGGCCAACGAGTTTTTGTCCGCCACCGGGCCCGGGCAAAGGCCCCGGCCCGGGCTACAGTCCCAAAACCGCCGACCCCACATTGCGCACGTTGTGGCTGGCCCTTTTGGCAAGCGCGGGCGTCACAGGCGCCCTCCTCTGCGCGCCGCAAAGGAAACGATCATGGCGCTGATTCATGGTTCCACGGTAGTAGGGGCGGCTATTAGCCGCCCGCATCAGATCGTGGCGTCCTGATATGCCAGCACATCCAGCATGATCTTCGCGCCCAAACGAAACCCCTGGGCAAAGCGCAGGCACACTTCCATGGCGTTCATGTTTCCGATTGCGGCCACAAAGCCTTCCAGCATCTTTTTTTCCTCCGCATTCAATCGTGCGCAAAGCTCCTCTTCCAATCGAACAGAGACCTTGCCCAGCGCCCCATATTCTGCATTTTGCGTCCACATGTTTTCATTGGGATTGATATTGCCGAAATACAGGTCTTCCAGAACATTGTTCATAAAAAATTATCATCCCTTCAAAAATTGTAGCATATCACAATCTAATTCCGATATACTATAAATTAATTGTAGTTTTTTAATCTCAACTTGTCAGCATATAAATTCGATTCATTAAAACTATATTGCACGAACACAAAACGTTGTTATACTCATAAATAAGGAGTTAAGCATATGGCTGTTTCTTATAATGGGTTGTGGAAATTACTGATTGACAAAGGCATGAAAAAGCTGGAGTTAAGAGATCGGATAGGTATCAGCAACAACACCTTGGCAAAGATGGGCAAGAATGAATATGTCGCCCTGTTTGTATTGGAGCGCATCTGCGCTACGTTGGACTGTCAGATCGGCGATATCGTCGCCTATGTTCCCGATAAAAAATAGGTTTTGTCAAACAGGGGTATTGATGCGGTGCGGGGATGCAAATAGGAGATAAAATAGTATTTGGCAAATACGAATGGCGCGTGCTTGCTATGCAAAACAACGCGGCATTGATCATAACAGAAGAAATAATAGAACTGCGCGCCTACCATGACAGCTATATCGATATAACATGGGCTGACTGTAAACTGAGGAAATATCTCAACGGTGAATGGTATGACAAATTCACCGAAACCGACAAATCGAGAATCATTCCGACAACAAATAAGAATCCAAATAACCCATGGCATGGCACAATCGGCGGAGAAGATACGCGGGATCGTATTTTCTTGCTAAGCATTGAAGAGGCAGTATGCAAATACTTCGGCGACAGCGGCGATAAACTGATAAACCGAAGCAAGAAGCAGAATTATTGGTTTCAAAGAAAAGACGAAAACAACAGCAAGCGGGCAGCAGCGTTTGACGGTTGCGCATGGTGGTGGTGGCTTCGGTCGCCCGGCCGTGTAGGTGTGAAAGCGGCGTATGTCCACGGCGACGGCAATATAGGCATCCAGGGCAACAATATCTTCCTCTGCAACATCGGCAGTTGTTTTCATCCAAATGGCGATAATAAAGGCGGTGTCCGTCCGGCCTTATGGTTGATATGAGCTTAGGCTCCCCCAGCCTTACTCATACAACCCCAAAATCTGTTTATGCACCGCGTCCGCGCCCGGCAGGATCCGTCCCAGCCGTCCCTCGCAGTCCAGGCGGAAGTTTTCCAGCAAAACAGGATCCTTCAGCACGCCCAGGTTGATTTTCACATTCAACTCGGCCATTTGTGCCGCAGCCTTGAGCAGCAGCGCCGCCGCGCCCAGGTCGCTGGCGCAGGTGGGATTGGACTTTCCGACCAGGCCCTCCACGATGCCCAGCGCATCCTCGCAGTCGGCCAGCAGGGCCAGGGGCACTTCGGTAGCGATTTTCGCGGCGTTTTGCAGGGCGTCCCGGCGCAGGGCCTTTTCCCCGTCGGTTTCTTT
>Ga0123356_10005255_pt1 | contig 13217 bp, 9 predicted proteins | sample TergutEmb28metaG_2_FD_92546 | JGI IMG/M metagenome (GOLD analysis project Ga0123356, IMG submission 92546) | Embiratermes neotenicus P3 segment gut microbial communities from Petit-Saut dam, French Guiana - Emb289 P3 | ecosystem: Host-associated > Arthropoda: Insects > Digestive system > Gut ... | reverse complement strand
GGTAAACCGTTCCTTCGCCGTATTTCGGATGCCGCACTTTCTGTCCCGGACGGAACCCCCGCTTGCCCTTAGGCTCTTCCGCCTTCGGAGTTTTCGGCAGGCTGAATTTTTTCCCGCGGCTGGCAAAGAACTCGGCAATATTCTCGATGGAGTTGTAAGGCCGTGCCGCGGGGGTGTGCTTCGAACCGCGAGCATGGTTTCTGCCACCGTCGCCCGCATGCCAGGCTGTGCTCTGATCCTCATCTTCGTAAGAGTAGTGCGCAGCGTCGGAATAAGTCGTGGGGACGCCCTCCTCCGCCCGGCGGAGCGAAGCCCGCCTGCGCCCCGTCCCCAGCTCCTCCATCAGCGCCCCCGGCACTTCCTCTAAAAACCGCGACGGCACACTCGCTTCCGGCAAGTCCATCCCATACCGCCGCCGATAGACCGCCCGGGTCAGAATCAGCCGATCCATCGCGCGCGTCATCCCGACATAGCAGAGCCGCCGCTCCTCTTCGATATCCTCAGGAACAAGCATCGTCCGCGAATGCGGAAACAAACCCTCTTCCAGCCCGCTCAAGAAGACGAGCGGGAACTCCAGCCCCTTGGCCGCATGCAGACTCATCAGCGTGATTTGTGCCCGCTCATCGTAGTCGTCGGCATCGGCAATCAAGGCGGCATGATCCAGAAACTGATCGAGCGTCTCGGCGCGATCTTTCGAGTCCATCGCCGCATTCACCAATTCGTTCAGATTTTCAATCCGCGAATAAGCCTCAGGCGTGTCCTCTTCCTCCAGAATCTTGATGTAGCCGGTGCGGTCGATAAGAAATTTCAGAATCTCAGCGGTGGTGACGGCAGGAGCGGGAAAAGCAGCGTCTGCCTCGGAAGCCTCGCGGGCCGCAGCATCGGTGGCGCCGGCATCCTGCCGGCTGTCGCGGACGCCTTCCGCGTCCGCACCATTCTCCTCTACCGACGCTTCCGCCTGTCCGGCATCAAAGGAAAAATTCCCGAATTCGGCCGGATCAAACGCGGTCGCGTCTTCCTCACTCACAGAAATTTGTGCGCTCTCTGACTCCCTGTCTTCGTGCGGAACTTCCGCCGACTCCCCCAACTGCTCCACAAACGTCCCCGCCAGCATCGCCCGGGCATCTTTAATCAGCTGCTGAAAGCTCTTGAGCGAGCCCACCGCCCGCGGAGGCAGCAACTGCCGCTTGATCGCCTCCCCAATCGCACCCCAAAGCGAAGTCCCGGTCTCAAGCGCCAGCCGCTCGAGCGTGTCGATCGTACCCTTGCCGATGCCGCGAGCCGGGGTATTAACCACGCGCAGCAGCGAGATCGAGTCATCCGGATTCTGGATGACTTTCAGATAGGAGATCATGTCCTTGATCTCGGCCCGCTCGTAAAAGGAAAACCCGCCCACCACGTGATACTTCAACCCATACCGCCGCATCGCCTCTTCAAACAGGCGCGATTGCGAATTCGTGCGATACAGCACCGCGGCTCGCGGAGTCTCCCCGCGCTCGACGGCCTGGCGCACATACTTCGAAATCGCGTCGGCAGCAAACAACGCCTCATTCTCGCCATCTGGAGCCTCGTAGTAGCCGATCTTCGCCCCGCCCTGCCGCGCCGTCCAAAGATTCTTTCCCTTGCGCCGCACGTTGTTCGCCACCACCGCCGACGCCGACTGCAAAATATTCTGCGTCGAGCGATAGTTCTGCTCCAGCCGGATGATCTTCGCCTCCGGAAAGTCCTGCTCGAACTCCAGAATGTTGCGGATGTCAGCCCCGCGCCAGGAATAGATCGATTGATCCTCGTCACCGACGGCACAAACGTTGTGATTCTGCCCAGCCAGCAGGCGCATCAGCTGGTACTGCGGCCGATTCGTGTCCTGATACTCGTCGATCAGCAAATACTGAAACCGCCGGTTGTAGTACTCGCGCACCGCGGAAGCCGACTTCAGCAGCCGCACTGCCTCGAGCAGCAGATCGTCGAAGTCGAGTGCATTCGCCTTGCGCAGTTCTTTGCGATACTCCTCATACAGATGCGCAATCTTCTCTGTCTTCGGATCCGCCGACTGCAGATACAGCTCCTGGGGATCGAGCATGTGATTCTTCGCCCACGAGATCCGCCCGAGCACGGTGCGAGCTGTGAGTTCCTTGTCCTCAAGTCCCAGCCGCTTCATGACCGACTTCACCACGGACTGCTGATCACTCTCGTCGTAGATGACGAAATTCTTGGTGTGGCCGATCGGCGGCTGCCCGGGCACGGTCGACGGAATCCGCAGCGCCTCAATATCCCGCCGCAGCATCCGCACACAGAAGGAATGAAACGTCGAGATCATCGGCCGGGCGATGCTGAGTCCGCCCACCAGCTTGTCGACACGCTGGCCCATCTCGGCAGCAGCCTTGTTGGTGAACGTCATCGCCAGAATCGACTCCGGCATCACGCCCTTGTGCTCAATCAGATACGCGATCCGGTAAGTAATGACACGCGTCTTCCCGCTCCCTGCGCCGGCCAGGATCAACACCGGCCCCTCGGTAGTCTCGACAGCCTCGCGCTGTTGCGGATTCAGTTGGTCAAGAAACGACAATGCGAAAAGCGGCTCCGAAGATTGATACCCAATTTTACAAGGAGAAGGGGACCGAAGGCTGTGGAAGGCCAGGAAAGATATGCCAACCCCCGGGGCAAAGACCGGATGAGGCCGTGGGCGACGATCGAGTGGGCGAGTGCTCGGCCGCGGTGTGCATGTGTATCTCTCGTTGACGGCACTTGAGCTGCCGACTGACGTAAGGTGCCTCGCGCCCCGGCTCCGGCCGCCCGCTCCGGGCCAGGATTTGCGAAAAATCGCGCAAGCCGCACTCCTCGGCGCGTTCCCTCCACGGAGTCGAAACGGCGGCGCGCCCGGTCTGGGTTACGCCAGTAATCCGGACAAGTCTTCTTCCTGGGAGTGGGCGCGCTCGTCGCCGCAACGAGTTTCGTGGCGCTCCTGACGCAGTACAAATCTGCCATCAGCACCACAACTGCAGCCGCGAAGCGGCAATGAAGCGCAGAGGCGTTGTCAGAGAGGAGCTACCATGAAAAATTTCCTGGCCCTGGCAGTACTGTTCGCGATTGCCGGATTCGTCGTGCTCGATCAGCGCGACGTCCGCGCGGGTGAAGCCATCCCCGCTTCCGGATACAAAGTTCTCGATCCCATCCGCCACGGCAATCTCACCGTGTTCCCTGTAGTCGCGGCAAAAACCTATTCCACCAGCGAATTCCTTACCCTCGACGAAGGCCTCCGCTCCGGCGAAGTCATCGTTACCGAGGCCGGCAGCGTGCAAGGACTGATCCGCCGCCACATCACGCCCGCCCTCCGTCACGACGGCGCCGAGGTGAACCGCCTCGTCCTGGTCAACAATTCCAAGCGTCCGCTGTTATTGTTGGCCGGCGAGATCGTCAGCGGCGGCAAGCAGGACCGCGTCATCGGCAAAGACCGAATCATCCCCGCCGAAAGCGATCCCGTCGACTTGAGCGTTTTCTGCGTCGAGCCCGGACGCTGGGTCGCCACCAGCGACCGCTTCGGTGCCAGCGAATCCATGTACGGGAACAACACAAGCGCGACCCGTGGCGCCGCTCCTATGGCGATGATGGCCCAGCCCTCGCTTCGCGGCAAAGCCATGGCCGACAAGGATCAGGGCGAGGTCTGGGGCGAAGTGAACAAGGAGAAGGTCGCGATGGCCCGGCAGGTCACGGTTTCCGGATCCGCCGATGCAGCCGATCTTGGACAAACCACCTCCTACGCGAAAGTGAATGAGAACTCCGATGTCAAGAAGCGAATCGACTCGATCGCCAAACCGATTGAAGAGGACTATCAGAGCCTGATCCACCAGCTCCGCGATCGCAACGCCGTCGGCGTAGTCGCCGCCGTGAACGGCCGCATCATCTGGGCCGACATTTTCGCGAGCGCCGACCTGCTCGGCAAATACTGGCCGAAGCTGGTGCGTTCCTACGCGTCCGAAGCAGTCGTCACGCGCGCCAAAGAGACCGAAGTCACGGTCAATCAGGCTCAGTCTTTCCTGGGCAACATGGAAGGACGCCGCGAAATGATTGAAAGCGAACCCGGAATCTACCGCCACACCGAAGTCACCGGCGACGGCTTCAAAGCTTTCGCGCTGATGTCATTGCTGCCGAAGACCGGTTTCGATGTACACATAGCCAAGATGGCGGATTGAAGAAGGGACTGGGGCCAGGGAACAGAGGCTGAGGAATCGCGATCCCTGAAGCCTGAAGAAAGATCGCGACAACAGGTCCTTCGCTTCGCGCAGGTGACAATGAATTGGTTAACCCTGGCCCCTGACCCTAGTCCTGCTCTTCGCCGCTTCGTACCATCCCCGCCAGGCCGTGGTGTTGCTCTGCGACTCCGGGTCGAGTTCAGGATCGTCCTCGGGCGCCGCTCTCATCGGCTGCTCTCGGGTGAACAAACCCGGCCTCGGCCATCCCGCACGCCGCTGTTTCCGCGCACTTCTGACACCGGGATCGTGATGCATGGCCATCGGCCCTGCGGGGCCAAGTCAGGCGTCGCCTGAGCCTTGCATCCTTGCTCTGGAGCACCATTGGCTGCCTGCCAGGTCGGTCGAAAGTGGCCAAGTAAAGCTCATCCGTACAAAGAGCCCGGGTCGCCGCCGAAAATAGGGTAAAGTTAGTTCGGGTCAACCCCAGCGAGTCCGATGCAACCACCAGCGCCTCCGCGTCTCCGGGAAGGGGGCCCCGGCGCACGGCGCGCTTGAACACTCACAGGAGGAAGTTATGTCTACGAAGTTGAAGTGGCTGGTAGCTGCAATCAGTTTGTCCCTGGCGGCGCTCCCGCTCGTCGCAGCCGGTTCGGGATACCATGTGATCCAAACCTACAAAGTCGGAGGCGACGGCTCCTGGGATTACCTCACGGTCGACGCCGGCGCCCGCCGTCTGTACATCTCCCGCGGAACACACGTCATGGTCATGGACACCGACTCCGGCAAGATCGTCGGCGACATCCCCGACACCCCGGGGGTTCACGGCATCGCTCTGGCGCCCGATCTCGGACGTGGTTTCACGAGCAACGGCCGCGAAGGCACGGTCACCATTTTCGACATCAAAACCATGGCGCCGATCGGCGACAAAGTCAAAGCCGGCGACAATCCCGACGCCATCCTGTACGACCCCGCCAGCAAGCGGGTCTTCACCTTTAACGGCCGCAGCCAGGATTCCACCGCCATCGACGGCGCCACCGGCAAAGTTCTCGGCACCATCAAACTCGACGGCAAGCCCGAGTTTGCCGCCAGCGACGGCAAGGGCATGATCTACGTCAACATCGAAGACAAGAGCGAACTGAACGCGATCGATCCCAACAAACTCGAAGTGAAAGCGAAATGGCCGCTCGCTCCCTGCACCGAGCCCAGCGGACTCTCGATCGACCGCAAACACGGTCGCCTCTTCGTCGGCTGCGACAACAAGATGATGGCCGTCGTCGACGCCGATAGCGGCAAAGTACTGGCCACGCCGCCCATCGGCGAAGGCGTCGACGCCACCACCTATGACGACGAGACCGGCTTGGCGTTCGCCTCCTGCGGCGAAGGTGTCCTCACCGTGGTAAAAGAAGAAGGCGGCAAGTACGTCGCCGAAAACGTCCCCACCAAGCGCGGAGCCCGCACCCTGGCGCTCGACGCCAACACGCACAACATTTTCACCGTAACCGCCGACTTCGGCCCCCGTCCCGCCCCCACCGCTGATAATCCAAGGCCGCGTCCTGCGATGCTCCCAGACAGCTTCGTAGTGCTGGTTGTCGGAAAGTAATCGCAGTGGGGAAAATTGAACCGGTGTGCCCCTCCCTGTGCCGCACTTTTTTGGCGGGATAGGGTGGGGATTTTGACTTCCACAGAAGCGATGCAGGTGCCGCACTTCTGGCCGGTTCTGCTGGAAGTGGGATTTGCCTGGTGCTGCTGCGCACAGAGCCGTGCCCGCTACAAACACGACCATTTACAATGAACGGTCGACGTAAGGTTGGAAGAAACTCATCGCTCACAGCTCATACCTCGACCCTGCCATGACCATGAAAGTCCGCAAAGCCGTATTCCCAGCCGCCGGCCTGGGCACCCGCTTCCTCCCAGCCACCAAAGCCCAGCCCAAGGAAATGCTCCCGCTGGTCGACAAGCCCATCATCCAGTACGGCGTCGAAGAAGCCATGTCCTCCGGCTGCAACCAGATCATCATCATCACCGGGCGGGGCAAACAAGCCATCGAAGACCACTTCGACGTCAGTTATGAACTCGAAAAAATGCTCGAGGAGCGCAAGAAAACCGAACTGCTCCGCATCGTCCGCTCCATCTCCGACATGATTCACCTGGCCTACGTCCGCCAGAAAGAAGCCCTCGGCCTGGGCCACGCGGTCCTGATGGCGCGCGAACTCGTAGGCAACGAGCCCTTTGCCGTGCTCCTCGCCGATGACGTCATCGACAACCCGGTCCCGGCGTTGCAGCAGATGGTGGCCGTCTTCCACGAGAAGCAATGCAGCGTAATCGCGGCCCAGGTCGTCGAAGGCCGGATGATCTCCTCCTATGGCGTCCTCGACGCCCAACCCGCCGACGGATTCAACGGCCGCCTCTTCGAAATCCGCAACATGGTCGAAAAACCGAAATTCGAAGAAGCCCCATCGAACCTGGCCGTGATAGGCCGCTACGTCCTCACCCCCGCAATTTTCGATTGTCTGGCTCGCACCCAGCCCGGAGCCGGGGGCGAACTGCAACTCACCGACGGCATGCGTATGCTCCTCAAGCAGGAAAAAATGTACGCCTACGTCTACGAAGGCAAACGCTACGACACAGGAGACAAACTCGGATTCCTGAAGGCGACCGTAGAATTCGCCCTGAAGCGCGCGGACCTCGGCGCCCCCTTCCGCGAATACCTGAAAGAGCTGAAGCTCTAGCCGGTACTCTAACCCTTGGGGACGGCCCCGCTTATCCCGGGGTTTGGGCAGGGAGGGACTTTGACTTTGCGGGATTCAGAAAGGACCTGCGTGCCCTGCTGCGGAGGCCATTGTGGGGATTTTTGACTGTTGCAGGAAGAAGTTCTGAAGTTGGAGACTCTTTACCTCTCCCGCAGCTTCCTCGATTTCTCCTCCACCCCCCGAGCCAATTTCTCTTTGTGCCCGTGGAGTTTCCTGGCCACCCCCTGATCCGACAGCCCAATCATCTGCGCTGCCAGAATCCCTGCATTGGTCGCCCCCGGCTTTCCGATGGCGACGGTGGCGACGGGAATCCCCGCCGGCATTTGCACGGTCGAAAGCAGAGAATCCATCCCGTTCAGTGAGGTCGAGGGGATCGGGACCCCGATCACGGGCAAAATCGTATGGGCTGCGATCACCCCGGCCAAATGCGCCGCCCCGCCCGCTCCGGCAATGATCACTTGAATTCCGCGATCCGCGGCTTTCTTGGCAAACTCCGCGGACCGGTCCGGCGAGCGATGCGCTGAAGTCACGTCCAGCTCATACGCGATCCCGAACTCATCCAGCGCCTTCGCGGCCTCCCGCATGATCTCCAGATCCGAATCACTCCCCATCACGATTGAAACCAGCGCTTTGCTCATTCGACTCCTCTGGAAAATTCAATTCCGCGGATCGACCCGGATCAAGAACGGAAAACAAGTCCACGGAATCCGCATTCCGCGGCAGCGAAGTCGGTGGCTAGGATTTCTTCAGCGCCCGGCCCGCGATATCCCTCCGGTAGTGCGCACCCTCAAAGGAAATCCTGCTGCAAGCCTCATATGCCCCGGCGACGGCGGTCGGCAAATCCGCCGCCCGAGCCGTTACCGCGAGCACCCGTCCCCCGGAAGTATAGAAAGCGCCATCCCTTCGCGAAGTCCCGGCATGAAATACTTTCACGCCTGCAATGCCCCCGGCCTCGGCCAGCCCATCAATCCGCTTGCCCGCGGTGAAGGTCCCCGGATAACCTCCCGAAGCCATCACCACGCACACCGCAGCATCCGCCGACCACCTGAAATCTCCATCGCTGAGCCGCCCCTGAATCGAAGCCTCGATGGCTTCGACCAGATCGCTCTCCAGCCGCATCAGAATCGGCTGCGTCTCGGGATCGCCAAAACGGCAGTTGAACTCCAGAACCATCGGCCCGCGCGCCGTCATCATCAGCCCGCAGTAGAGCACGCCCTTGAACTCCCTGCCCTCAGCCTTCATCCCGGTCACAACCGGCTGCGCGATGTGATGCACCAGCCAGTCGCGCATCTGGTCGTCGATGATGTCCGCGGTCGAGTACGCCCCCATCCCGCCGGTATTGGGCCCCGTATCTCCGTCGAAAACGCGCTTGTGATCCTGCGCCGCGACCAGCGGCGCCACGCGCTCGCCGTCGCTGAAGACGAGGAATGAAAGCTCATCCCCCTGCAAGCACTCTTCCAGTACGACGCGCGCCCCCGCTTCGCCCAGCATCCTCCCGCTGAGCATCTCGGCTGCCACGCTGGCGGCTTCTTCCTTCGTCTTGGCGATGACCACGCCCTTTCCCGCCGCCAGCCCGTCGGCTTTCACCACCACCGGAAGATGAAAGTGCCCCAGAGCCGAGCGCACGTCTTCGATCGAATCGCAAATGGCGAACCGAGCCGTGGGAATGTGATGCCGCTGCAGAAACTCCTTGGCGAAGCTCTTGCTCGACTCCAGCTGCGCCGCGGCCTGCGAAGGCCCAAACACCGGCCATCCTCGCCGCGTGAACTCGTCAACGACTCCCAGCGTAAGCGGCAGTTCCGGTCCCACGACGGTCAAATCCGGCCGAAGCCGCAAAGCCAGCGCGGTGATCGAATTCAGGTCCTTGAGGTCGGCGGCGACGCATTCGGCGTCATCGGCGATGCCGCCATTTCCCGGCGCACAATAGACCCGGGAAACCCGCGGCGACTGCCGCAGCTTCCACACTAGGGCATGCTCGCGCCCGCCTCCACCCAACACGAGAACTTTCATAAGAAGACAAATCAGGTTAGGGGCTGAAGCGGAAGGCTGTCAAACCAACTCGAGCGCCGCCTCCGGCGGCGGGTTTTGGGGGACGTCTGGTCGCTGCATGGTGAGCAGAAAATGGTCGAGGTGAGGCGGGCGTGTTTTGCCGCCGGAGGGCCCGGGCTAGCCGGCGCAGGCGTCGCGGCCTCAGGCTCTGATCCTTCATCTCACTTCAGATACGCCCGCACCAGCGAAATCAAATCCTCGGTCAACTCCTCCGGCGACCCGGCCCCGCGATTGGGGTGCGTAATATGCAGCCGTATGTGATCCTCCAGAATCTCCGCCATCAGGCTGTTGACCCCGCCGCGGATCGCCGCCAACAGCATCAGAATGTCCGCGCATTCGTCGCCCTCGGTTACCGCCCGCTCGACGGCCGAGATCTGCCCGCCCAGGCGCTTGATCCGGGAAAACAGCTTCTGCTTCTCTTTGGAAATTTCCGGCAATTTGTCCTTCATGACTTTTTTTGGCATTCCTGCATTTTTTTGCTTGACACGTACCCTAGGGGGGTATCATATAAGATCCGGGGGCGGGGCGCTATTGCTTGCTGCCCTTTAGGTCCAGAGACGTATGAATAGTAGCAGCGGCTTGGAGCCTCCGGAAAGTTTCGGTGGCTATCCGGTGTAGAAGCAGTGGATGTGACCCGATAGATGTAGAATCCTCCCGCTATCGCCTCACCTCTGTTTCTTCTACCCCTGACAATTTAGCCCGACGCAGCGCGACCGGCTTCCTTGCCGTCGCCTGCTTGCGCTTGCCGGAGGGAGTCTTCCGCAGGCCGGCGCCCGGGCTATGTTCCGCCCGCTGCCGAAGGAGGTGGAAGATGACCAACGAAGTCCTTACCATTTCGACCGCAGGTGCCGAGGCCACGCTGCCCCAGGTTCGGGGCCGCGTGGTCCGCAAGAAATGGCTCTACAGCCTCCTCACCTTCCTCACGGTCTTTGGCCCGGGCCTCATCGTGATGGAAGCCGACAACGATGCCGGCGCCGTATCCACTTACGTGCAGGCGGGAGCGCAGTACGGCACACGATTGCTCTGGATTCTGCTCGTGCTGTTGCCCGTCACCTACTTCATCCAGGAGATGGTCGTGCGCCTCGGGGTCGCCACCGGCAAAGGCCACGCCGCCATGATCTACCAACGCTTCGGCCGCTGGTGGGGCCTGTTTTCGCTGGTCGACCTGCAGCTGGTGAATTTCCTGACGCTGGTGACGGAGTTCGCCGCGATCTCGCTGGCGCTGAGCCACATGCACATCGCCCCGATGGTGGGGGTTCCCGTGGCCGCCGTGGCGCTCATCGCGATGATCCTGACCGGCAGCTATCGCCGCTGGGAGCGGGTCACCGTATTCCTCTGCCTGCTCGATCTGGCGTGGATCGGGATCGCGCTCAAAGTGCGGCCCTCGTTCGGCGAGATCGTTCGCAACACCGTCGTCCCTGGCATTCCGCGGGGCGGCATCACCGCGAGCCTGATCTTTCTGGTCATCGCCATCGTGGGCACCACCATCGCTCCCTGGCAGTTGTTCTTTCAGCAAAGCTGCATCGCCGACAAGCGCCTGCGCTTCTCCGACGTGAAATGGGCCCGGCTTGACACGTTTCTCGGTGCGGTCTTCACCATCATCGTCGCCGGCTGCATGATGCTCGCCGGCAACGCCGCCAAAATGCACGGCGTCCACTTCCTCGACCCCGCGCAGATGAGCAACGATCTCAGGGTGTTCTCCGGAGAAGCCGTCCGCAGCGCCATCCTGCTGCTGATGATCAACGCGGCCGTCCTCGGCACCACCGCGATCTCGCTGTCGAGCGCCTGGGCCTATGGCGAAGTGAAAGGCTGGCCGCACAGCCTGGAAATGCCGGTTGGCAAGGCGCCCGGCTTTTATGTGACGTACGTCGGATGCATAGCGCTGGCCGCGGCCATTGTGCTGATTCCCGGCGCGCCGCTGCAGCTGATCATTCTCGGGGTGCAGGTGCTGGCCGGCATCATGCTGCCGTCGGCCATCATTTTCCTTCAACTCTTGCTGAACGACAAGGAAGTCCTGGGCGAAGCATTCGTCAACAAGCCCTGGAACAACCGGGTGAACTGGAGCATCATCATCGTCCTGTTCATCCTCTCGCTGATCCTGGCGGCCCAGGTGGCCGCCCCCAACCTGTTCCCCGCAAGCTAGGAAACACGCATACAGCTGGGCAGCAGCCAAAGAACGAACGAACGCAGCCCGCGCCCGAAGGCGCGGGTAGAGGATGCAGAAACGAACCGGGCCCGGCAGGGGCGAAAGAAAAAACGAAAAGAGGTGCAACATGAGCGTACTTGGATTTCTCCGTCCGACCACCATCACCGAGGTTCCCGAGCATGCCTTCGTCGTCGTGCATCCGCTCGACGACCGGCCCGAGCAGAAGGTGGAAATCTCCGCACTCGGCCCCATGCCCATGACCACCAGCGTCAGGCTCTCGCTGATGGCCCTGCGGGGATACCTGATTCTGATGATGCTGCTGGTGCTCTATCACGTGATGGATCTGGCTGGCGCTTTGGGGCCGCACGCCCGCTGAAAGCAGGAATTTCGGCGATCCTTATCAACTCTTTACGGCCTTGGGTTGAACCGATTCATCCAATCCGTTGGTTGAAATTTTCAGAAAGGAGGAAACGAGCAATGGCCTGCATGACACTCACCGCGCAACCTTTGGCGATGGCGACGACGCAGTTCGCGCGCGTAGTTGACGCGGAATGCGCTCCCACCCGGCAGTTCGAAGCCGCAGTGGGGCGCACTCCTCTACGCATGAGCTGGGTCGTGGTTACCGACCGCAACGGCAAGCCGCAGCTCCGGATGCATTGGGTCTCCGACTGCTGACGCCATCCAAGCGCTCGGTTTGTAACATGGCTGTAACCGACCGTGCATAGGCTCGAAGGGATTGGGGAATGCGCAAGCGTTCCCTGACCCCTTGCGAGTTAACCGTGATTAATGCGCTGGGTAATGCTATAGTTAATCGAACGAATCCGGGTTCGGGTTGGAGAGCGGATTTTTCGGGCCCTGGCCGCAGCCGTCATCATCGGGACTCGCGGCAGGGAGCGCCGGGTGGTGCTTGCCTGCGTGGGTTGTGAAATTGAAGTCGAAAATGCAATTCATTTTCAAAGGGAGCTCATTGCCCGGCCCTTCCTTCCATTGCGCTGCCCGCTTTCTCGTTCCGCGCCTGCTGCTTCTCACGGTGCTGGCGACCGCCAGCGTCGTGTCCGCGCAATCTGAGCCCCCCGACGCCCCTGCCGCCGCGCCCCCGGCTTCGCCCGATCCTGCCGCGCTCGCCGACCCTCCGCCCGACGACAGCGTCCAGTCGATGTTTCCCCGCTTCAAGACTTCACGCATCTGGCTCTCGGGACAGGCCAACTTCGTTTTTCAGGCCCACGGTGGCTTCCCCGCGCTCTACAGCGGCCCGAACAGCCTCCGCGATCACTACGAGACAGCCACCTCCCGTGTGGTGACGCTCTACACCGGCGTCCGCGCCAACAATTCCACTGAGCTGCTGCTCGACATCGAAGAAGCCGGCGGTGGTGCCCTGAGCTCGGGCTTGGGTCTGGCAGGCAACACCAATCTCGACATCGTCCGCAACCCCCTGCTCGGCAAGTCGCCGTATCTCGCGCGCGGCATGATCCATACCGTCATCCCGCTGAGCAAAGATAAAGTCGAAAACACGCGCAGCTACGTGAGCCTGTTCGACGAACTGCCGCGCCGCCGGCTGGAGATCCGCTTTGGCAAGTTCAGCCTCCCCGATTTCTTCGACCTCAACTCGGTCGGCAGCGACACCCACTTCCAGTTCCTCAATTGGACCACCAACAACAACGGGGCCTGGGATTACGCCGCCGACACGCGCGGCTACACCGTTGGCGTTACCGCGGAGTTCGAAGACCGCAATTGGGGATTCCGCTTCGCTGAAGCCCTCATGCCCAAAGTTGCCAATGGCATCGACCTGGTCTGGAGGCCCTGGCAGGTGCACGCCGAAAACTATGAGTACGAACTGCGCCGCGGCGTTCTTCCCAACAAACCCGGCGTCCTGCGATTACTGGCCTACACCAACAACGCCAACATGGGCATCTACCGCGATCAGATCATCCTCGCCGCCCAGAAAGGTGTAACCCCCGACATCACGGACCATCCCTGGCACGTCACGCGCAAGTACGGATTCGGAGTCAACGCCGAGCAGAATCTCACCCGCTATCTCACCGCCTTCGCCCGCTTCGGTTGGAACAACGGCAAGACCGAGTC
>Ga0123356_10005254_pt1 | contig 13217 bp, 13 predicted proteins | sample TergutEmb28metaG_2_FD_92546 | JGI IMG/M metagenome (GOLD analysis project Ga0123356, IMG submission 92546) | Embiratermes neotenicus P3 segment gut microbial communities from Petit-Saut dam, French Guiana - Emb289 P3 | ecosystem: Host-associated > Arthropoda: Insects > Digestive system > Gut ... | reverse complement strand
CTCGCTCATACCGCTTGTAATATTTGCAGTTACATTTTCCAGGTTTTTACTTTCATTAATAACTTCTTTGCTTCCTTCAGACATTTCTTCTGATTCATTTTTTACCTGGAAAGTAATTTCATTAAGCTGACCTACAGCGTCAAGTATCTGTTTACTGCCTGCACCCTGTTCTTCCATTGCATTCCGGATATTGCCTTCCTGTTCAACAACTATTTTAATTTCTCTGTCAATTGCATCAAATTTATCAAGAACATTTTTAGTTGATAAGTCAATTTTATCGATTGAACTTTTAATTTTCTTAAGTACTGTGGAGATAATCTTGGATTGCTCTTCTGAGCTTTCTGCCAGTTTGCGGATTTCGTCAGATACTACAGCAAAACCTTTACCGGCTTCTCCCGCATGAGCCGCTTCTATGGCAGCGTTCATGGATAATAGATTGGTCTGGCTTGCAATATTTTCCATAACTGCATTAATTTCAAAAAGACCTTCCGACTCTCTGGCAATTGCTTCAATGTCAACAACTACGTCTTTAAGACTTGCATGTCCCACATCAGATGCCTCAGTTAATTTTTTAACATTTTCGGCATTCTTAACAAGGGTCTGTGTAACAGATTTAATATTTGCAAGCATCTGTTCAATTGCAGATGATGATTGGGAAACGCTGCTGCTTTGATTTCCTACATGCGAAGACAACTTGCCTATACTTGAAGAAATCTGCTCCATAGTAGCATTGGTTTGCGTTACGCTTGCGCTTTGGTTCATTACCTGATTTTTAATACTCTGTATATTAGCCGTAATTTCTGTAACTGCAGCCGATGTTTCATCCATATGTGATGCAAGATCAGTGCCAATATCAAACAGTGATGATGATTGTTCCTTAATTGTAGAAATAAGAAAACGTATTTTTTCCATTGTATTGTTAAAAGAGCGGCTTATAGTGCCTATTTCATCTTTACTATCAGCTTTTAAAATATGAGTAAAATCCCCTTCTCCCACAGTAACAAAAACCTGCTCCATTGATTTAAGCGGCGCTGTAATGGAATGAGCTATAAACATAACTATAATTGTAATTACTACAAGTATCAGCGTGCCAAGAATAATCAATACGGCAACCATGCGATAAACAGGCGCCATTACAGTCCTTTCCGGAACAAGTATGGCTACAGCCCACGGAGCAGCGGAATTTCCTATGACAAACGGATTAATATCAAAAATCATGGAAGACCTTGTGTTAGGTGCAATTACAGCCTGATACTGAGTGCCGTTTTTAATTGCATCTACCATATTGCCAATTTCATCTCCAATCATATCTGCTTCTGTTTCTTCAAAACGTTTTCCCAGCCGGCTTGCATCCGGATGAGCTACAATTATCCCGCCGTTGCTGAATACTGCGGCAACTCCATCGCCAAACGGCTTGATCTTAAGAACAATATCCTGTATTTCTGAAAGTTCGATATCGATACCTGCAACGCCAATTACTCTTGAACCGCGTTTAATTGGAACGGTAACGGTTGTAATCAATACATTCTTACCTTCAATTTCATAATAGTAAGGATCGATAATTGCTTCCTGACCGGTTCTTAAAGATGTATTGTAAAACGCTCCGGCTTTTCCCTGGTCATCATAATCTCTTATGCTGGTAACATGCACATCACCATTGGCATGAGAATAATAACTTAGAAATCTGCCTGTTGCATCTGATCCAGAAGTATTAACATATAACGAATCCATGCCATCCAGCGCATTCGGCTCAAAACCTGCCCATACGCCTACCCATCCCGGATTTTCTTTTGTGATACTATAAAGCATATGATTTAATAGATGACGTCTGTCTTCCGGCTTAATCATGTCGTAATTGGACAAGATTTGACCAAGCGCCCGAATCTCGTCCAACGATACTTCCAGCCATGCCTTTAATTGATTAGATGCGTTTTCTGTAATTGTTACAGCGTTATCATTTGCCATATTTCTTATTTGGCTTGATGTAAACGCTAACGAACTAAGAGTTAAACCTCCAATGCAAATGAGGTTTACCGCGGTTATAATCACTACCAATTTAGTTCCAATTTTCATAATCACCTCTTAATATTAATACTAAGAATAAAATAAAAAAGAAGCAAGAAAAAAATAAAATTATTTGCGCATAACATTTTGCTTTTATTTACCTTCAAAAAAAAATAGCATCAATTTTAAAAAAATCCAATTCCAGCCTGCTGTTTATTTTTTCTGTTTTGATATAAAATACAAATATGAATAAAGAAAATACAATTCGCCCTTCCGCAGTAATATTTGACATGGACGGCCTTATGTTTGACACAGAAAATCTTACTATCCCCATTTGGGAGCCTGCAGGCAATCTTTATGGATATCAGATAACAAGAGATATTGTTATGCAGTTAATTGGAATAAGCCGTAAAAGATCACAAGAATTACTGCAGGAAATATTCGGAGTTGATTTCCCTTTTGAAAAAATACACGCTGAGTTCAGGCGGCTTGTTTATAAAGAAATTGAAGAAAATGGCGTGCCAAAAAAACCGGGTCTGGATTATTTACTGGATAATCTTGTTGCAGCAAAAATCCCTTTTGGGCTTGCAACTTCGTCCAGTAAAGCAACAGCTACGAATAATTTAAAAAAAGCGGGAATTTTAGAAAAATTTACAACAATTACCTGCGGCGACGAAGTAGAAAACGGTAAACCCGCGCCTGATATTTTTCTGCTTGCAGCAAAAAGGCTGGGATTTTCTCCTAATGACTGCATCGGTCTTGAAGATTCGCCAGCGGGTTTAATGGGACTTCATGCCGCTGGAATAAAATCCATTTTTATTAAAGATGTTATAGAGCCGCAGCAGGAAATACTTGATACCGTCTGGCGCAGGTGCAATGATTTAATAGAAGTGGTTGCGCTGTTTGGGTTGTAGATTACAGTTTTTTTTTTGCTAAACTTTTGCTTGTAAATCGTAATTTTTTATGGTATATTTATCTTATGGATTTAATTAAAAGGAAAAGTTTATTATGACAGAGCGTGCTGTATTATTAGATAGGATTGACAAACTTCCCCCAAGATATTTTGGCGTGGTAATTGATTTTGTTGAATATTTGCGAAATAAAACGCAAAAAGCCTATGAAAATGAAGTTGCCGAATACAAAGCAATGGCTGCTGATACTGAAAGAGAACAGGAAGCTCAGGAATGGTGTAATGCCTATTTTGGTCCTGCTGGCGCCCAATGACACGAGGCAGCGTTTGGTGGGTTGAGTTCGACCCTGCTGTTGGAACAGAAATAAATAAAACAAGACCTGCAGTAATAGTAAGCAATGATATTGCGAATCAATATCTTGCAAGAGTTGTAGTTATTCCACTAACCAGTAATATTTCCCGTTTATATCCGGGAGAGGCAATCATTATTCTAAATGGCAATAAAAGTAAAGCTATGACTGACCAAATAATGAGTGCCGATAAATCCCGCTTAAAAAGTAAAATTTCAGATTTATCAGATAGCGACATGGCGGCTATCGAAACAGCCATGAAACGTTTTTTTGACCTTATATAATTTCTCAATTCCTAAAGAAAAAGCGCAAAGTATCTGCTGAATGGGGTTTACTCTCTCTTAGATATATTTTAAAACAGATATACAGGTTAATCTTACAAAAAACATTGTAAGATTCCTAGATTTCGTTATTTTAAATTCTATATTTTCAAATTATTTTATAATGACAAAATCTTCACCACAGTGAGGACATATTTTACGTTTAATATAAACATTATGACTAGAAAAAAATGTTCGCTTGCATTTATAACAGAACAAATAAACTTTTGAAAGACCATCTAAAGGTAACAAATATTTTTCAATATTATTTATTTGTTCATTAGTAAGATTTAATACAGGTGATATAATATTATTTTCGTACCCCAATTTCCTACTTTGACGCCAATCCCATAAACAGCCATAATCAATTAAAAAAAATTTGTATTTATTTCTTATTCTCCTATCAATTAATTGCGAAGGTAATTGATGTATGAATCTCCTATCGACTAATTCATTAATTTCAGAGGAATCTTTAACATCACAGTTTTTTATAATAAAAAAGCGTTCATTTGTTTTCTCCAAATATGAATCAATAGTATCTATAAATGAAATTAATATTTCATTTCCAGAAATTAAATTTCTTTTGGTGCCTTTATAAAAATCAGTAGCTACTTCAATAACCAACGGTGTTGTAATCCAGTAATCTTTGATATTTTTGATTTTATGAAAACATAAATCAAATAATTCTAAAAAATCTCTCGGAATACCATGAGAAGCAGATACTAATGCATTGAACGTTTCATTTGAATCAAATATTTCATTCACTAATAATTCTTTTGGATTAAAATCATCTCTTTTCTTAAATATATCCTTAATCTCTTGATCCGAAGCATACATAAATCTTTTAAATAATATCGTTCTCATAAATTTTTCAATTGATGTATCATCTGTAAAAAAGAGAGTATCTAAGTCAAATTCTTTATAAATATCTTGTCCTAGTTCAATCCCTCCAAAAAACCGTCCGTCCATTTCCTTACTATTCATTTCCGTTAAACTCCAAATTGATGCAACTTTTACACCAACTCTTTGTGATTTAAAAAACGTTTGCTTTAGTTTTTGTGCGAAATATTGTTGAATTGGAGTATTACAAGATTTATCAAGCTCTGACCATTCATCAATGCAAATATAAAGTCTTTCAATATTTGCCTTTGCCAAAAAATTATCTATGTGCTCTCTTATTTTGGAAAGATCAGTTTGATAATACATGTTTATAATTTCTTTTTCTTGTTCTGTATTCTTACTATCTGAATCAATATTAGCACCAAAGGAAAATAGATTTGATAAACTAAAACCAGCAAAAATCCCTTTCTTCATTTTCTTTGTCTTTCTTGCAAATTTTACTTTAATTATTTCTCTAATTTGTTCAGAACCTTTCATAATTTCATCCACAATGGAAAGATATATATCTTCTACTTGTTTTTTATTTTTTACTACCTTCCATAGTTTTGAATGATCTAAAATGCGTTCACAAAATTTTTCTAAAAACCTTTTATAATAAATACTCGCTATATTATAATATTTCTTGTCATATACATAGCTTCCCATATTTATTGAACGCTTTAAGAAAATGTGATTTTCCAGTACCACGACGACCGAAAATTATCTGATTTTTTTTGACATCTAAATGTTCTAATTCGTCATATCCAGAAAGAAGTTCAATATGAGTAGGCAAATCTTCAGCCTGTAACCTAACATCATTAAATGCTTTCATTATCGCATTATGAAAATGTGATGTTCTCTTTCTTTCTAGCATATTATCTCCTTATATATTGAAATATTATCATAATAGAGTTGTAAGAGTAAAGATACTTAATAGGAGTTATCAAATTTAGAAGAAAAATAATACTAATAATTAGCTCTTTTATTACATTTTTGTAAATAGAGGTATACTAGCCAAAGGTTGTGTCTATAATCTATCGCAAATATTTATTTGCAGTCATTTGCAAAATCATGCATATAAAACTAATGAAACATCACTTAAGTGTTTCATGCTCATGTACATCTTGTTTTCCAATTTTAATTCGTCTTTGATCGCCTCTTCATCTAATTGTACAATTTTCTCTGACATGGTTTGTAGTCTCCTTGATTAATTTGCTATTGTTAACATAATTCTATCAAATGACTGCAAACCTGTCTCTTTTCTATTTGCGAAATATATTTTACCTTTCTCTTAAAATAAATGCTTACAATCCATTATATTATTATTTTTGAATTTAATGTTTTGGCTTTTTCTGTTAAATCTAATCTTTCTGGCATTGATGGAGCAATAAATGAAAATGATGTTCTTTGATCAGCATTAGAAATCGCAAAATCTCCCATGCTTATAATATCCATGCCAATTATAATATCCACATCTACATTATAATCAATTATATAAACAGGACACCAATGTATTTCAAAGTTATGCCTTATTTTAAGATTTAATACAGTAAAATCAGCGTCAGTAACTGTGCCAAGACCAAAGACTTTAGCTGATGAACCAGTTCTAACCATTTGTAAATTTAAAGCATCTCTTAATTTTGGTTTTATAGCTGTTAATGTTGCTCCAGTATCCCATAATGATTTTAACCTTACAGAAGTTTTGCAAAGAATTTCATCGGAAGAAGATATTGGCATAATATCTATAGGGAGTAAAAGCATTTTTTCAATTTTATTATAATCTTTTTTAAAGGAACGATATAAAATGTTGTTAGTAGGCATAATTAAATTTTACCAACTCCCCTTCAGTTGCCGTAATGCCAGATTCCAAATCTTCATCAGATTCTTCAGATATATGCGTTTCACAAATAAGCGGTCCCATTTTTATAACTATATCGTCTTGGCTAGGAGTGTGAATCATAAACTCGCCAGGTTTGAAATTTGAAAATGCGGCTTGAGCGGCATCAGCGAATTTGTCAAAAACACCCCATAATGATTCGCCTGTGATAACAAGCCATTTATCGGCGTATTTTTTCTGAAATTCTGCCTTATGAGAAGCGTAAAATACATTTTCTCGATCAAGTTCTTTTAATTCAACCATAATACCAATCTAACTTATTTTTATAACATTGTCAATGGTACGTAAATAAATTGCCTGACTGCGCTAACACTGTCTATTAATCCTCCCACGCGAGCCGGGGGTGGCCTTCTGCTGCCAGACGGTCAAATTTCCATGCATCGGGGGAATTAGGAGCTGCGTTAAAGTTCATGTTAGTTTTCCAGAAATGCTCGGTGTAGAAGATGCTGTCATCGACAGTTTGTCCATGCGGGGCATTATGACCAGTATCAGTACCTGTAGTATGAGTAGTTGTCGCAAAGTGTGTGGCATTGTAATCATTGTGAGTCCCGGTACGCATGCTGTGTTTTGCATAATTATTGTTAATATTTGTTGTGCTATTAACAGTATTTGGATATACTCGACCTGCCCGTGGAAAATTTGTAGAATGAGGATTTACCGCCGTAACACTGTCACCTAATGCGGCTGTATGGGAGATAAACTTTCTGTCAAGATTACTACTCTCTATTAAACCAAAAACACCACCGGCGCCTGTTCTTGCATTTGCCTGGGATGGAGAATCAGCGGCTGATCGAGCCGCTACTATCCCTTTTGCAAAACATCTCCTAATAATCATTTGTTTGGAGGGGTCAGCCTGACCCATATTTCCAAGCAAGCCGCCGGCCCGCAGCCATGAGCTAGAATTTTCTGGATTAAAAACAAATACATTACCAAGAGCATAACAATCTTCTATAGACCCAAAATCTAACGAACCAACAAGTCCGCCTGAATAATTATAAATTGTACCAGAGCTAGTTTGAGTGCTTGTTACATTACCTGATGCCATAGATCGACTTATGTTAGTATTGACAGCAATTCCTACAAGTCCGCCTGAAAATAAATATTGGCCGTTACCAGTACTATTATTAGCAGAATAAATATCACCATATGCGTAACAATTAATAATAGTGTTTCTGTTATCTCCACCATCTATATCAGCATGTCCAGATCGGCCAACAAGACCACCTGCATTCTTTGCTCCTCCTCCCTTTGATGTTATATTACCTCGCGACCAACAATCTTCCAGTTTAACATAATTTTCATCATCGTCATCAACATAGATAAAACCTGCAAACCCACCAATAAAAATATTTCTAAATTCTCCGCCAGAATAATCAATTGGGCTGATATTATGGCTTTTTATTACATTTGTTCTTTGAGCATATCCTACAAAACCACCATAATGCACATTGTCTCCAGACGAAGTTAATTTAATACTTGTTGCATTGGATAAACATCCGTCAATATATCCCCAATTATTAATATGACCTACAACTCCTCCCAGTGCAACTCCTGCTACGCCAGAGCTTTTATTAACAGTTATAGTACCGTATTCATATTTGCAATTAAAAAGACCAATACGGTTTGCGGCACTTGTTCCTTGCATGAATCCAACAATTCCGCCTGCCCGCACCATTGCATTAGTAGTAATATTTATTTCTCCCATTGAAACACAGTTTTTTAAATTATAATTGGTTGGTGATAAGTTACTGTTTTGTAAAGAACCTGCAATACCGCCAATGCGTATCTGATATGAGTTATCTTGCATATCGTTATTCCGGATAATTTTTATTTTTCCATTTTGTTCAAATTCACATTCTTCCAGCAGCGGATATTCGATATGTCCTGCAATTCCTCCGCCAAATAATATAGATTCTACTGGCCTGGTTCCAGAATGCTTTCCTGCCGTAAGCGTTCCGCCAAAACTAACCCTGGAAAATTTTCCGCCATTGCTTTCGCACCACCCTGCAACTCCTCCAACATAAAAAGCACCAGTTGTATTTGTGTTTGCGGTAATATTACCTGTTACGCGTATATTGGAAAGTACAGATACAGATTCTCTGATACGACCAGCAATACCTCCGACATATAACGCATTTGTTCCAGAAACTATTCCGCAGTGTAAAGTAAAATCACGGATTACTGTGCCATCTAAAACACCAAAAAGCCCGGTATATTCTGTATCTATAATACTGTTTATCGTAATCATATACCCATTGCCGTAGAACTTGCCAACAAATGGTTCTGCAAAAGTGCCAATAGGTTCATGGTGTAACACAGTAATATTGTTCGTTAGTGCATATACTTTATTTAGCGAGGCTTTATCGCCTGTGTTAACAACACTGCTTAATTCACTTAGTTCTTCTGCTGCAGATATTTCTGTTAAAGTAATATCGGTAACTTCATCTACTTCACCAATCCAGTTCTGACGAAGTTCCATTCCCGGTACATTCCATATAATTATTTGTGCAGGCTCTTCTTCAAGTGTCAGCGAGATTGTATATCTGACAAATCCGGAAGATAATGTTTTATCGTAATCCGGTTTTGGTTCGCTTATTTTAAAACTTGTTTTTTCAGCATCTTCTGGTACTTGTGGATCAGGCGACCAATGATCAATTTTACCATTACTGCTCCGCCAATTGATCGTAGGCGCTAATGCATTTTCCGGCAGTATCCAGTATATTTCTATCGCTTCATTTACCTCGTTATATAGCGCTCTCCATGAACTTATAGCATATTCAAACTCTATAGTACGGTATGAAAAAATTGTTTCATTTAAACCTCTGTGTCCATCGGGACTTTTTATTTCAGCGCCCAGCTTTACTTTGATAATTAATCCATACGGAATAACACCTTTACTTTTTAATGTAAGTTTATAATCTGCTTCATCGTAAATAGGCGTTTCAAAATATGATTCCATATGAACCGGTCCATCAATAAATTCTTCTGGCGGATTTTCCATTTCTGGATCAGCCAATTCTCCGGTTATTTCGATACGACCTGTTTCAAAAAGAAGGGTACCCCGGTTAACAGGAGCTGCAAAAGTTATTGTTATATCTTTGTTAGGCACTCGTTCTGCAGTAAAATCGCGCGGAAGATCACTCATTATTATTCTTGGTTGTATTTCGCTTTGCGGTATTAACGTAACAGGTTCTCTGCCATAAATAACTATTCTGCTTTTTCCGCCATCAATTTTGGTAATGCTTATTTCGTTATCACCGAGTTCTGTTAAATCTTTTATTGCATTGTTAATTGCCGCTGCACTGATATACCAGTTATTGTCGGGAGGTAATTCGCTGGTTTTATAAGCAATCCATTCAGCATCACCGTAAGCCGGGTTAGGATCAAATTGTACTGTAAATGAATAACCGGAACGCGGCGTTGTATTTCGGATATCGTCAAGACATCTTCCGGTTCCGCGCTGCGGACTAAACCCCCAGCTTTCCGGAAAGGCAACAGTAAGAGACAAGGGAGCCGCATTTGCCCATGCGATTTCTGCATCGATTTTAGCGAGCATATCACGATCGGTCGGGTTAAAAAGATCGCAGGTTAAAAACAACAGCGTGCTTAAAAAAATAAAAAATATTCTTTTCATGCGCCAATTATCATATTTTTCCCCATTTTTTACAACTATGCGGTATAGGCATTTTTTGGTTTATTTTTAAAAAAATCAGGAAAGTGGCTTCTTTCGCAGCTTTTCTTTATCCAAATTAATTGACTTTTTGATTATAAATAACATATATTAATCATAGAGGTATTTTATGTTCGAGATAGAGAACAAATTTTACAAAGAAAATCGCGAATCTCTGCGAGAAAAGTACCTTGGGAAACGTGTTGTAATAGTAAAAGATAAGATTATTGGTGTTTATAATTCAGATACAGAAGCACTTAAGGAAACAACAAAAACAATGGCAATGGGTACATTTTGCGTAAAATATATCCCTGTTGATCCTCAAGATGAATATCCCAGAGTGTGCCATTATCTACAGTAATGATTAATAAACAGCATTATGCCTACGATTTAGAATATACTCACATCATGAAGGAAATAAAAGCACCTATCTCTATATGCTGCTCTTGTATTTCTAACGAAGAAAAAAGCGTAAAAATTGACGCTTTATGGGATACTGGCGCAACTCATTCAGTCCTGTCGCCAAAAATAGCTCAAGATTTAGTCCTATCTCCTGTAGATAATTTATATGTGGGCGGAATAAATACAGAAATATCATCTGATGTAGTAATTGTAACAATTACTCTTCCCAATGGCATGACCTTACCTGACAGAAGATTTTATGTATGTAATATTCCTGGTGTAGAAGTCATTATTGGTATGGATATAATATCAATGGGCGATTTTAATATAAGCAACGCAAATGGAAAAACATTATTTTCTTTTATAATTCCTCCATATAAAAATAAAATTTCATATACAAAACTGATTGAGAATAATTAATAGACTTACCAATATAAAAATCAGGAAAGTGGCTTCTTTCGCGGTCCAAAAATAAGAGGCCATACGGTTTTTTGATAAACAGAATATTCTGCGTTTTTCTTTAACATGTGGCGTTCCATCATGGGTATACTGATACAGGTAAAAAGTAAAATCATAAGAATAACTCCTGCCAGGCTAAGATATTGAAAATTAACAAGACCTGCGATAAAAACTCCAACCCAAATTAAAATTTCTCCAAGATAATTGGGGTGCCGAGAATTCCGCCACAAACCTTCGTCGATATACGGGCCGCGGTTTGGATTTTTCTTGTACCGGCGTATATTTGTATCTGCAAGATGTTCAAGAACTGTACCTGTTAAAATAATAGTTCCGCCGATTATCAGGAGGATCGAATTTATTTGTTCTGTTTGCAGCAGTTCTACTTGCAATAGATACCAGTACGGAACTGTTCCCAAAAACACAAGACAGGTTGGCATCAGCATGATTCCTGTAAACACGATTAACTGAGCAGTCTTGGGATTATTCGTTTTAAAGTCTCTGTAGCGCCAGTCTTCCCAGGTTAGATTATCAAAACCTGTTGCCCAATTAATCGTTAGTCTTAGCGACCACAGAGCAAGCGGAACAAGAATGCACAATTGCGCTAACTGAAAAGACAAACCATAAAACAAATACATCGCGCCGATTATAAAAATGGGTTGAACGCTCCAGTACGGATCATAGACGCTTGCATTTTTAAACACAAGGTTAAAAATAAAAACCACGACTGTCGCTGTAACATTGGCAATAAACAAAGCAAAAAGCGGATGTATCGATTGCATTATTGGCGAAACTGCTATTAACACAAATGCGCCAGCGCTAAACGCAACAAGATATATGCAGAAGACAATAATAAGGGAAAGTGGTTTGCTCTTCATAGGTTTCTCCTGTGTGGTTGAATTATAGGGTATTTGCAGGATTTTTCAATGGGTGGAAAATAGTGTCCGCGGAACCTCAACCGAGCCTCCCTGCGTTCAACACATAGGGAGGTTTTGTTAATCGCGGCAAACGTCTGGAAAGCCTTCGCTTTTCGCCTTCAAAATCTTCTACCTCTTGATAAAATATAAATACTAATGTATATTATATATATGTTAAAAATTTATCTCGAAACCACAATATTTAAATAAACTTAAAACAAAAATGGCGACAGAAATAATTCACAAAATAAAGGGATTTAACAACCCGTTTATTTGTACACCGATGGAGGTAATAGATTATGAATGATTTTGAACATCAACTTGATGAGATCAGGATAAAATTATTTAATGAAACAAAAGGCATGAACAAAGAAAACATAATAAATAATGTCAATTCTAATGCTAAAAAGATAGCTTATGAATTTGGAATAAAAATCGAAAGCAGTATTAATAATTTATATCTCCAGGCTACACACGCATAAAATCTATATATTGGCCTAAAACAACAGGTTCTGTGTTGTTCGTGGTTAACTACTCCAGTCTTTCCGCTGCGCCGGGTACGCCGCGTCTGGTTGTATCAGAGCCTTCAGATGTATGCCTTCTGGGGGTTACACGCCCTCATTTTTTTACGGCGGATGTGGGCATTTGCTCTAATAAGGTGAGAAAATTGATCTTGTAAAAAACTCTGAGTTATATTATTATAAACTAACAATGATAGAAAGATACGCCATAAATAGTAAATACTTACCCACCACCCCCCCTACGGGCAAAAGTAAAAAAAATGAACTTAAAAAAAACCCTTAATTATAATATTAAAAACTAACCAAAAAAAAAAAATAACCAAAAAAAAAAAAAAAATTTCCCCCCCCCCCCCGTACGAGCTAGGTTAGAAATTAATCGATTTAATATAATTTTCTATAAAAAAATATTCAGTAAAGGAGACTTTTATGAGAACGAAAATTAGGGGTTTTAGTATTATTATTTTTTCGATTGTATTTGCACTTTTAATGACAGCTTGCGAAGAACCTCTCGAAGGACTACAGGGTGAGCAGGGAGAACCTGGCGCTCAAGGTCAACAGGGCGAACACGGCAACTCTCCATGGATCTGCGTAGACGGCTTCTGGCATATCGGCGGCACACCAGATGAATGCGACGAAAACTGCACAGGTATCGCAGTAGGCGGCGCGGCAGGTGAGCAGGCGCAGCTTGTTATAACAAAACCGACTAAAACAACTTATACAGCTTGTGTGGACGGAGTATTTAATACTGCAGGTCTTATAGTAAGTTTCCAGCATCAAAACGCTCTTATCCCTATTAACCCCGTAAATTATGTTTTGTTATGGAATGACGGAGTTATAGAAAACGGTAACACAGCAATCACAGCCGAAGCCGGGACTAAAACTATATATGTT